>JGI20191J14862_1000088_pt1 | contig 31063 bp, 32 predicted proteins | sample NGESurdeep092012_7_FD_14862 | JGI IMG/M metagenome (IMG submission 14862)
AGAACCACGATTGTCACCATTAGAGAGATAGAACATATTTTTTTCATGGCACGTTCTCCTTTCTTTGTTGCTACTGTTGCTTTTGAACTCTTTTAATCCAATTGAGCACCGAGTGAAGTCCGTCGGCGGCGACGAGGACCCGCGTCTCCAGCTCTCCGGCGGATGTCTGCAAATCGACGGCGCCCTCCCTTCTCGCAAAGCCCGTGATGGAGGTTTCCCATCGGATCTCGACTCCGGCCCTGGCAGCCGTCTTCGCCAGTGCCGCCGCGAGGGCCGTTCGCCGGATGCCGAGCCTGCCGCCGGCCGGCAACCGGCCGGTGTCCGTGACTCCGTCCTCCTCGACGTAGCAAATCCCATCGATCGGCGAGCGGTCCTCGGGACCGAGAAGCGCCCGTGCTCCGAGAGCCGTCAGAGCCCGCAAACCCGCCGGCATGAGCCCCTCCCCGCACGCTTTGTCCGGCGGCCCGGTGCTCCGCTCGCAGACGACCGTCGAGAGGCCGGCCCGCGCGGCGAACGTGGCGGCGGCAAGGCCAGCGGGCCCGGCACCGACGATGGCGACGTCGAACCTAGGCGCCACGACCGAACCTGACCCTGGCGAACGCAAGCGCGGAGCGGATGACCTCGAGGAGGATTTGCAGTCGCCCGACCCTCGCCGGTGGTCCGAGCTCCCCAGCGAGGAACCGGCGCAGCGCCTCGTTGCGGCGGAGCTTGCCGCTCGACGTGCGAGGGATCGTCCCCGGAGCGAGGAGACGAACGGTGTGGGGGCGGATGCCCGTGTGCGTGAGGATCGCCCGGCGGATTCGGTCGACCGTCGGCGTTTCGTCGTCGGCTTGCCCGTTTCCCTTGGCGCGCTCGGCCAGGACGAGCAGCTGCTCGCCGTCCTCCCCTTCCGGGACGAACCCGAGCGCGACGGCACACCCGGTGCGAACGGCCCCGACGCCGGCGAGGCACTCCTCGAACTCCTGCGGCAGGTGGTCGGCTCCCCGGATGACGATGACGTTCTTCTCGCGTCCGCAAACGTGAAGCTCGCCACCGGCGACGAATCCCAGGTCGCCGGTATCCAGCCACCCCCCTGCGAGGGCCCTCGCCGTGGCCTCGGGCTGGCCGAAGTACCCAATCATGACCGATGGCCCACGGACGAGGATCCGCCCGACCCGGCGCTCCCCAAGCACTCCCCCGTCCTGGTCTCTCACCTCGACGTCGGTGCCAGGGACCGGCGTTCCGACCGAGACGATCGCGCGAGTCCCGTCCACCGCCTCACCGGTGGCCGCGAGCCGCACCGGGTCGACGCGAAGCGCTCTCACCTCGCGATCGCCGGGTGTGAAGGTGACTGCGAGGGAGGCCTCGGCCAGGCCGTAGACAGGACAGAGTGCCCGCCGGTCGAACCCGAGCGGCGCGAAGCGCTGCGCGAAATGGTTGAGAGCATCCAGCGACACCGGCTCGGCCCCGCAGAGGGCCAGCCGCCAGCTCGAGAGATCCGCCCCGGTCAGCTCCTCGTCCCGCACCCTCCGGGCACACAGCGCGTACGCGAAGCTCGGCGCCACGGAGATCGTGGCGCGATGGCGGGCGATCGCCCGGAGCCACAGCGCGGGTCTTGCCAGGAAGAGCTCGGGCGGAATCAGGACGAGCGGAGCCGGGTAGTAGACGGCCTGGAGGAGGCAGCCGATCAAGCCCATGTCGTGATAGAGCGGCAGCCAGGACACGCCCATCTGCGGTGCGTCCGTCTCCGGAGGGAGCAAAGCCCGGAGGGCCGCGAGCTGGGCCATCAGGCTGTCGTGCGAGAGAGCGACCGGTCTGGGATCCGTCGTCGATCCCGACGAGAACTGGATCAGTCCGAGCGCCCCGGGATCGGGTTCGATCTCGAGCTCCCCGGCGTGGCCGCGGCCGAGATCGTCAAGCGTCACGCACCCGAGCGGCGGGCGGGACGACTCGATCGCCTTGCCGAGGAGCGTACGGGTCGCGGCGTCGGTCAGGACGAGTCGCGCGCCGACCGCGGCGATCATCTTCGCCGTGGCGACGTGGTACTCGGCGAGGCGTCCGAGGCGGACGGGCGGGTAGAGCGGCACCGGCACGGCTCCCGCGAGGAGCACCCCGAAGAAGGCGTCCAGGAACCCGGGCGACGTCGGGAAGACGAGCGCGACGCGGTCGGCGATCCCGACCCCTCGTGCCCGGAGCGCTCCGGCCGTCCGGCGTGCAGATGCGTGGACCTCGCAGTACGGAACGAAGGTCTCGTGCTCTGCGAGGTCGACGAAGGTGAGGCCCGACCGGCTCGTCGCGCTTGCGACAAGAGCCTCGTTGACGGTCCGGTACTTCGGGCGCGGGAGACGGGGGCCGTTCACGGGACCGCCCGGCCCGCGCGAACCGCACGCTCGACGACACCGACGAGATCCTCGACGGTGACGACGGAGGACGCCTCGATTCCGACCAGGTTCACGCGGAAGCGGTCCTCGAGGGCAACCGCCAGGACGAGGGCGCCCATTGAATCGACCTCGAGATCCGAAGCGAGCTCATAGTGCAGCTCGACCGGGCCGGGAAGCTTCAGGTCGGCAGCCAGGCTCCGGCGGATCTCGGTGAGGATCTCCTGCCTCAGGTCATCCATGCGGACCTCGGGGCAGGATCCGCGAGTGCCCTTCGAACGCCTCGGCATACAGCCGGCCGAGAACCCGCTCCTCGGTGGGGATGCGGACCGCCAGGAGCGCTGCATTCAGGGAGGAGAAGACCAGCGCGGTTAGCCACGCGCCGTGAATCAGGGGAATGCCGAGCATCTCGAGGATCACCGCGAGATAGTTCGGATGCCGCAGGAAGCGGTAGGGACCTCCGGTGATCGGCGAGGCGTCCGGGACGACGATGATCCGCGTGTTCCAGCGCCACCCGAGCGTCGCAATGGCCCACCATCGGAGCGCCTGCGCTCCGATGGCAACGGCCAGAGCCGCGAGCCCAAGGGCGCCCGGAAAGGGCCGCGAGAGAAGGAGCACCTCGCCCGCGCACGCGACCGGGAAGAGGGTGTGGACCACGACCATGACAGCGTAGGCGCGGCGCCCCGTCTCGACGCCTCCCGCCGCGAGGGCCACGCGGGCGTTTCGGCGCGTAAGGAGAAGCTCCGCGCCCCTCTCGCAGACGAGGAGGCACAGGAATCCGAGATAGAGCAGGACGGAGGTGGGGATTACCACTGCAGGAGGACCAGCTCCGAGCAGAAGCCGGGCCCCATCGCCATGAGAAGGCCGCGGTCCCCGATCACGGGCTCACCCGAAGCGAGGAGCTCTCCGAGGACGAAGAGCACCGACGCCGAGGAGAGGTTCCCGGTCTCCTTCAGCGATCTCCACGAACGGGCGAGGGCGCCTTCGGGCAGCTCCAACGCGCTCTCGAAAGTCTCGAGAACCCTGGGCCCGCCGGTGTGGGCGATCCAGTGGCGGATGGCAGAGCGGTCGAGGCCGCTCTTTGCCAGAAAACCGTCCACGTCGGCGCGGACGTTTTCACGAACCACCTCGGGCACCCTGGCCGAGAGAACCACCTTGAAACCCGATTCGACGATGTCCCATCCCATGACCCGTTCGGTGTCGGGATAGAACGCGGAGCCGGTCGCGACGACGGCGGGACCGCCAACCGAGCCTCCCGGATCAGGATCGCCCGTGAGGACCACGGCGGCAGCGCCATCGCCGAAGAGGCCGGACGCGATCATGTTGGGGATCGAGAGATCGTCCAGCTGGAGCGTGAGCGAGCAGAGCTCCACACAGAGCAGAACGGCGACCTTGTCCGGAAAGGCAGCGAGCCAATCCGAGGCACGCGAGATGCCCGCCGCCCCGGCCGCGCAACCCAGGCCGAAGAGAGGCGAGCGCCGGACGTCGCGCCGGAGCCCGAGCCTGTTGACGAGCCGTGCGTCAATGCTCGGCGTGGCAATCCCGGTCGTCGTGGCGAAGAATAGGTGGTCCACGTCGGCGGGCGAGAGCCCGGCCTGCCGGAGCGCGTCACGGATCGCCGTCTCGCCGAGGTCGACGGCGGCACGCGTCCAGGCCTCGTTCCGGCGCGCGAACGAGTTGAGCTCCCGGTACGCCGCGAGGGGCAGCGCCAGGTATCGTCCGCCCACCATTACCGCGCGGTGAAGCTCTTCGAGGCGCTCCGTGTTGAAGTGGGCCCCTGCCCAGGCGTCGCGAAATGCGGCGGTGAGAGTCTCCTGGTCGGCGTAGTGCTCCGGTAGCGCCCGGCCCACGGCGCGGATGCGGATGGGGGGCCGTGACGGTCGCTCGATCTCCACCGGGGACACCTTAGCAGCTCCCTGTGCCTCGCCAGAAGCTCATAGGGTGTCCGAATGGGGGCATAGGTGCCTCAGCCGATTGAAGTTCCTTCGCTTCCCGGGCCGTCCCCCCTGACTCATTTTCGGCTCGTATCCTCTCAGCATGCTTGGCTTGATTCAACTTTTCCTGGGGTCCCTCGTCGCCCTCTTTCGTTCTCGGGCCGCAATCGTGGCCGAGAACCTCGCGCTGAGGCATCAATTCGGCATCCTCCTGCGGTCGAGGCCCGCCCGTCTTCCCTTTACTTCGTGGGACCGAGCCCTCTGGGCCTTCGCCCTTCAGCGCTTCCCCGGGTGGCGGCAGAGGCTGGTCATCGTCAACCCCGAGACCGTCATCGCGTGGCACCGCCAGGCGTTTCGACTCTTCTGGAGAAGAAAGTCCGAGGCCGGGCGACCGAGAGCTGAGGCCGAGGTCGACGGCTCATTCGGGAGATGGCCTCAGACAACCCGACCTGCGGTGCACCCCGAATCCACGGCGAGCTCCTCAAGCTCGGTTTCGACGTGAGCGAACGGACGGTCTCCCGATACCTCGACCGGATCCGGCCTGAACCTCGACGGACCGGTTCTCAGACCTGGAGCACCTTCCTGCGTAACCAGGCCAAGGGCATCGTCGCCGTCGACCTGTTCACCGTGCCCACTATTAGATTCCAGATTCTTTACGTCTTCGTTGTCCTGGCACTCGAACGCCGGCGCCTTGTCTTTGCGAACGTGACGACGAACCCAACCGCTTTCTGGCTCGGCCAGCAGACGATCAATGCCTTCCCCTGGAACACGGCACCCAGATTCATGATCAGAGATCGCGATAGGGCGTATGGAAACGAGTTCTCCCGCCGAGTCCGTGATCTCGGCATCCGTTCCATCAGGACCGCTATTCGCGCCCCGAAAATGAACTGTTACGCCGAGCGCCTCATCGGGACCATCCGCCGCGAACTCTTCGATCACGTCATTGTGTCGAGTGAGCGTCATGCGAGACGGCTGCTTCAGGAGTTCCAGGTCTGGTACAACGAGGACCGCCTTCATCTCGCCCTCGAGAAGGACGCTCCTGATCACAGGCCCATCGAGCCGCCCGAGATGGGTGAGGTGGTCTCGCTAACCCGCCTCGGCGGGCTTCATCACCGGTACTCCCGCCGCGCAGCCTGAAGCCAGGGCGCGTCCGTGGTGGTATCACGGCGGCTCTGCGATGCCGTCGGACTAAGTCCTGATCCCGACGGCAGAGCGTCGACATCGATAACGCAGGTTGCCAGCCCCGTCGAGGCCGGTCCTGTCTCGACTCTCGGGCACGGTGCGATTCTGGCGATCGACACCGCGTTCCTCGAGCGGGCACGGCGCTCACTTGCACGGGAGGAAGCGGACGGTCGTCTCCATGTCGTCCAGCACCTTGCGGAGAGCGTCGAGCGCCGCGTCCACGTCCTCGTCCGTGGTCTCCCGGGAAAGGGAGAACCGGATGGAGCAGTGCGCCTCCTCCTCGCTACGTCCCATCGCGAGGAGAACGTGGGTCGGCTCGGGTGAGCCCGACTTGCAGGCCGAGCCGGACGAAAGGGAGACGCCGTGCTGGTCGAGCGCCACGACGAGGGCTTCGCCGCGGAGCCCCGGCAGGGTGAGGTTCAGGGTGTTGGGAAGGCGTCGCTCGCGGTGGCCGTTGAGGCGGGCCCCCGGGACGAGCCTCCGGACGCCCTCCTCCATCCGGTCTCGCAGGGCGGAGATTCGCGCCCACCCGCCCAGGGCGCGGCTGGCCAGCTCCGCGGCCTTCCCCATGCCGGCGATCCCCGCCACGTTCTCCGTGCCGGCCCTCAGGTCGCGCTCCTGCTTGCCGCCGTGTACGAGCGGCTCGAGCTCGATCCCCTTCCGGACGTAGAGCGCGCCCACCCCCTTCGGCCCGTGGAACTTGTGCGCCGCCACGGTGAGGAGGTCGACACCGAGCTCCTCCACGTCCGCCGGGATCTTCCCGGCCGCCTGCACGGCGTCGGTGTGAAACAAGGCTCCGCGCCCGTGCGCGAGGGCGCAGAGCTCTCGGATGGGCTGAATGGTCCCCACCTCGTTGCTCGCCGTCAGGATGGAGACGACAAGAGTGTCGTCCGAGAGGGCACGCTCGAGGCTCGCGGGATCGACGAGCCCGTCAGCATCGACCGGGAGGACGGTGAGCCTGAACCCGACGCGTTCCAGGAAACGGCAGGTGCGGAGGACGGCGGGGTGCTCGATGGCGCTCGTGACGAAGTGCCCGCGCTTTCGCCCTTGCGCGAAGGCGAGGCCCTTGAGCGCGAGGTTGTCCGCCTCGGAGCCGCCGCCCGTGAACGTGATGCGGGCCGGGCGCGCGTTGACGAGGGAGGCCACCTGCCGGCGGGCGTTCTCGAGCGCCTCCTTCGCTTCGCGGCCGCTGCCGTGGATGCTCGAGGGGTTTCCGAAGGCCCCCCCGAGGAACGGGAGCATCGCTTCCCGGACCTCGGGCACGACCCGGGTCGTGGCGTTGCAATCCATGTAGACGCGGCGGGCCGGAGCCGCCTGCTGGCCGGTCGAGAAGAGAGGCGAGGTCGAGCTACCGTCCCGCACGCCCGCTTCGGAGCGCACGTGACCGTCCCCCTGCGTGCCCGCCGCGGGTCGCCTGCCACCGCCACCCGGCTCGATCCGGACGACGTCGCAGAGGAGCGCCTTGTAGACCGGGAAGCCGGAGATCTCGTCGTAGTTGCCGAGGGCGGTCAGCTCGTTGACGTTCGACTCGCGCCAGGCCGCGGGGCCCACGGGTCCGCCGCCGCCCATGCTGCACTCAACCGCACCCGGCACGATGTCGTCCGTCACGCGGGCGCGGAAGGCGACCACCCCGCGGAGAGTCCGGACCTCCACCCGGTCGCCCGTCTCGATGCCGCGCCGCTCCGCGTCCCGCGGGCTCATCTCGACCGAGGGCTCGGGGTTGTCGACGAGGAGCCCCTCGATCCCGTGGTCCTGGGACCGGAAGTCGGTGTGCGGCCGGGCGCCCGAGTTGAAGACGAGAGGGTAGGCGGCCGCGAGGTCGGGGCGGGAGAGCGGCCCCTCGACGGGCTCGGTGTACCTCGGGAGCGGCTCGTGGCCGTGCTCGGCCAGGATCGTGGAGAGGATCTCGAACTTCCCCGTGGGCGTCTCGAAACCGGGCTGGCCGTCGGCGCGGAGCTTGCCCTTCTCCCACTTCCGGTACTCCATCAGCGGCGTGGCGACCTTCACGATACCGCCCGCGGCCTTCACGTCCTCGAGCGAGAAGCCCGATCCCGCGAGGGCGAAGCGGAGGAGGTCCTCCTCCGTTTGCGGGTATTGCTCGCCGTACCCGAGCCGGCGCGCCAGCTCGGCCATGATGAGGTAGTCGCTGCGCGCCTCGCCCAGCGGCGGGAGGAGCCTCTCGCGCAGCCGGAAGAGCGGGCCATAGACCATATACGACTCGATCTCGAACATTGTCGTGGCCGGCAGGACGACGTCCGCGTAGGCGGCGTCCGCGGTGAGCTGCCGGTCGATGCAGACGAGGAGGTCGAGCTTGCCGAGCGTCTCGCGCCAGACCGGAGTCTCCGGCCAGGAGGTGAGGATCGAGGCCCCGTGGACGAGGAGCCCGCGGATCCGGTACGGGTCGCCCCGGAGGACGGCGCCGACGAGCCCGCTGGCGTGTCCCTCGCCACGGTACTGGCTGTAGACGGGGAACCTGTCGCGGGCCACGGCTCTCCGGACGTCGGGGTTCTCCACGTTGCAGGAGCGGTTGATCGGGAAGTGCGTCCCCGGCATGGCGAGGCCGATCCCCCCGGGCACGTCGAGGTGGCCGGCGAGGGCGAACAGGGTGAGGACGGCCCGGATGGCCTGGACGCCGCTGTTGGAATACTCGAGCCCCGTGTACATCACGGGGCAGGCCCCGCTCGCGCGGGCGAGGCGGCGGGCCAGGTCGCGGACGGCGGCGGCCGGGACACCGGTGATCGCCTCGGCGACCTCCGGCCGGAAATGCTGGACGTATGCCCGCAGCTCCTCGAAGCCGTGGCACCACCTATTGGCGAAGGCCTCGTCGAGGAGCTCCTCGTCGATCAGGACGCCGATCATCGCGAGGGCCAGGGCCCCGTCCGTCCCCGGGCGGATCGGGATCCAGCGTGCCCCCGTCCTCCGGACGGTCTCGGTCCGGCGCGGGTCGATGACGACGACGTCCGCGCCCCGCCGGGCCGCCGCCTCCAGGCGGTACATGTCGAGCGGCGGGGAGTCGGTGGCGGGGTTGGCGCCCCAGACGATGAGCATCCCGGCGTTCTCGATGTCGGTGAACATGTCGACGAGCATCCGGCCCATCGTCACGTGGGGCGCGATCATGGCGAACGAGACGTAGCAGAGGGCACCGACGCCCATGGTGTTCGGCGAGCCGAACCGGAAGAGGACGTTCGACGCCGAGGAGACCGCGACGCCCCTGGGCTGGAACATGTCGCACAGGCTCTGCTCGAAGCTGCCGCGCCCGGTGTAGATGGCCACCGCCTCCGGGCCGGACTCGGCCTTTATGCGCTGGAGACCCGCCACGACGAGGTCGTACGCCTCGTCCCACCCGATCCGCTCGAAAGCCTGGGTCCCCTTCGGCCCCGTGCGCTTCAACGGATAGCGCAGGCGGTGAGCGGAGGAGACGATCTCGGCGGCGTGCCGGCCCCTGTGGCAGATCATCCCCAGAGGGTGGCTCCCGTCCGGCCGCATCTCCACGAGCCGCCCGTTTTCGAGCGCCACCTCGACCCAGCATCCCGCGGGGCAGATGCCGCAGATGCCCTTCTTCCAGGAGCGTCCGGGCGTGGTCTCCGGCCTCGCCGCGGTGCGGGCCCGCGCACCTCGGTCCGGGCCCGTCTGCCCCTCCACCATCAGCTCTCGCGCCTCGTCCCGCCGAGGACGCGCGAGGTGGCGACGCCCTTCCGGAGAAGCGCCAGGGAGAACCAGTCGAGCCGGTCCGACCAGAGCTCCTCCAGGCGGAGGCCGGCGGCGTTGGCCTGCCTCTCGAAGACCTCCAGGGTGTACTTGTGGCAGCTCTCGGTGTGGATGGGCTCCCCCTCCCGGAAGACGAACTCCTGGCCGAGCGCGCCGACCGGCACCGTCTGCGGCCGGCGGCTGACGAGGCGCATCTCGACGCGCGACCTCTCCGCGACGAAGGGAGCCGCGTGCTCGAACTCGTGGAGGTCGAACCCGCCTTCGAGCTCGCGGTTGATACGGGAGAGGAGGTTCTTGTTGAACGCCTCCGTGATGCCCGCGACGTCGTTGTAGGCGGTCTCGATGATCGCGGCGTCCTTGATCCTGTCGAACCCCACCAGCAGGCGGTCCCTCGGCTCCATCTCCGCGGCGACCCGGGCCAGGAACGCGATCGCGTCGGGCTCGTCGAGGTTCCCGATGTTCCCGCCCAGGAAGAGGAGAAGGCGTGGGCCCCGGTGGCGGGGAAGGTGTGGAATCGCGTCGTTGTACTCGGCCCCGATGGCCGTCAGCCAGAGGCGCCGGTATCGCTCGAGGAGGGCGCGGGCGGATTCCTCGAGGAACCCGGCGGAGATGTCGATCGGGACGTAGACGAGGCGCTCCTGGCGCTCCAGGATCGCCTCGATGAGGAGGCGGGTCTTCGCGGAGCTGCCGCTCCCGAACTCCGAGAGCGCCACGTCCCCGCCGATCGCCCCGATGATCTCGCCCGCGCACCGCTGGAGGATTCCCTCCTCGGTCCGCGTCGGGTAGTACTCGGGCAGCCTGCAGATCTCCTCGAACAGCCTCGAGCCGGCCTCGTCGTAGAAGAACCGGCAGGGAAGGCTCTTCCGCGCCTGCGCGAGCCCCGTGCCGACGGCCCCCGCGAGAGTGTCCCCGTCAGCCCGGCTGGGGATCCTGATGAAGCGGAACCGCCCGGCCTCCGGCAGGTCCCTGCGGCGCTTCTTCCCGGCCCTGTCCTGCAGCTTGAGCGACACATCAACCTCCGGATGCGATCATCGGGCCGTGGGCAGGCTAGCCCGTCTGCGGAGAGACCGTCAAGCGGGAGCCGGACTCGACGGGTACGCCCCCGCGCCGCGACCGCGCCCGATCCGACGTCGTCCTCGGCAAGCAAAGGGCAACCCAATCGGCTCAGAGCACCCGGCTCCCGGCATCGGTCTCGCCTCCCCATCCCTTGTCCCACCAGAGCTCCCACTAAAGCTCCCGCTCTCGCTCCGGAGCCGAGAGGGATCGTCTGACCGCGGGTGCTTGGCCTTCACATAATGCCGGGGACGACGCTGTCCGGGTCAGCACCAGGCGAGACGAGGGCGCCCGGTCGTCGTGGGTGCGACGGGAGATGCAGGCGCAGGGGGCCATGACCAGGTCGGAGCCGCCCGGCAAGAGACGACGCCCGAGCCGCTCGACCCGCTGCAAAGGAGCGGGGTTTCTCCGGGATGTGGGACTTGCCCTCGCCCTCGCGTTCGCGACCGTGGCCGTGGGCCAGGAGACGAACCCCCACTTCGACCACCTCGGGGAGGAGCAGGACCTCTCCACCACGCGGGACAACGGCATCACCGAGGACGGCGCCGGCTTCGTCTGGTTCGCGACGGGCGTCGGGCTCAGCCGGTTCGACGGCTACGCGTTCAGGAGCTACCGGAACACGCCCGAGGAATGCCTCCAGCCTACCGAGCAACTACGTGCGGAGCGTCTTCACGGACCGCAAGGGCCGGGTGTGGGCAGGCTCCGCCAAGGGTCTGTCGCGCTGGGACCCCGCCGCCGGCTCGTTCGTCAGCTCCCTGCGCGACAGCTACGTCCGGCACATCTCCGAAGGCCACGACGGGACCCTCTGGCTCAGCACGGACCGGGGCGTCCTGAACGTGGATCCCGCCACCTTGCGCTCGGTGACCTACACCCACAGGCCCGACGACAAGCGCTCGCTGGGCTTCGACCGGGTACTCGCCACCCTGGAGACGTCCGACAGGTCGGTGTGGGTCGCGACCGACGGCGGCGGGGGGAGCCGGCTCGATCCTACGGCTTCTGGCGCGGGCTTCTCGACGGGGTGGTCGCGCGGTACCTCGACTGCGGCATCTTCGAGCGAGGCTTCGCCCGCATCCGCTGTCCCAACTGCGCCGCCGAGTTCCTCCTCGCTTTCTCATGCAAGGGCAGGGGCCTGTGCCCCTCGTGCGGGGCCAAGCTCTCGAGACACCAAGATCCAGCGTCGAGGCTCATCGGGATCAATCTGGTCCCCAGCAATGAGGCCCGGGTGTTCGGCGAGCAATGCCTGGAGGATCTGCTCCGAGTCGTAGCTCGCCTCCGTCATCTCTACGAGCCCGTTATTGGCATCAATGGCGAAGATTCCTCCGCTCATATCGCTCCTAGGTCCTCCAGGAATTCGGATGCGGGTGTAGGGGTGCAATGGGAATTGCCGGGGGCTGTGGCGCGCAGAGACCAGAGTCACGCCCTCGGTTTTCTTCTTAATCCGCCCGTAGACGGGCATTCTGTCCGGACGGGAGGCCTTCATGCGGAGCGGATGCTGCCGCTGCTGGTTCGGAAAGCAGCCTGAACGGTGGTCAGGAAGATCAGCGAACGGCGCTGGAGTGGGCCGACGTGTGTGCATCGAGCGGAAAAGAAAAGGCGAAACGCTGGTCTCTCGGCGCCAGGACGGGCCGCAATTCTCATTCCGGCCCTACACACTCCGACAGAAACGCCGCCAGCTGCCGCCGGTTGAGCCTTCTCCTCTGGCAGGTCCGACCCTCGCGCTCCACCGCGACCTCGAAGACGCCCTTGGACAGGTCGATTGCGATCGTCGTAGGATTCTCCATGGACACCTCCTTTTCGGTTTCGCTCCGACTCGATGACGTTGGCACACAGATGCCGCTTCACGTCATGAAGGAGGAGTCCACTTCATCCCTGCAGCGACCCAGTCCTCGGGCACTCGCTTGGCTCGGCCCCTGCGAGCGCGCCCGTGAGTTCCAGGGTTGGCCATATACCCAAAAACACAACGCAAGTAACAACATATTGAATCCAGAGTCAAATCGCAAAACGGAGGAGAAATGACCAAAAGTAAGCTTCGTGAAGCTCATGAAGAACTTAAGAAATTACGAAAGCCAATAAGAAATATTATTAATCCGAGCATATATTGTTTGACTTTCGGGGCGTTTACGGCTACGATGCGACATGACCAAACGAGATGCCCGGTTTCTGACCAGCGAGGCTCAGGAAGCGCTTCGAATTCGTGTCGTGGAGGCGGTTCGGGGAGGGATTTCGCAGACCCAAGCGGCCCGGATCTTCGGAGTCTCGCGGGTCTCGGTGAATGGTTGGATGAAGCGCTCGTCTCGGGGCGGCATAAAGGCGCTTCGGACGGGAGCGCGCGGACGGCCGAAGAGCCCGGCGTTGCCGGGACGGGATGCGGCACGGGCCGTCCGGAAGATCACGGGAGCCTGTCCGGATCAGCTCCGGCTGCCCTTCGCTCTCTGGACGCGAGAAGCCGTCGTGCAGCTGCTGGCCCGGGATTTCGATCTGTCGGTCTCGGTCTGGACCGCGGGCCGGTACCTCAGGAGCTGGGGCCTGACGCCACAAAAGCCCGTCCGGCATGCCTATGAGAGGGATCCCGTGGCCGTGGCTGCCTGGCTGAACGACGAGTACCCGGCCATCGCCCGGCGGGCGATGGCCGAAAGGGCCGAGATTCACTGGGGCGACGAGATGGGTCTGAGAAGCGACTACCAGGCTGGACGCAGCTGGGGTCTGCGCGGCAAGACGCCGGTGATTCCGGGGACCGGGCAGCGGTTTCGCTGCAACATGATCTCCACGATCACGAACCGGGGCCGTCTGGCTTTCATGCTCTTCACGGAGAACTTCGACGCCCCGGTCTTCCTGCGTTTCCTTCGCCGCCTCGTTCGCCTTGTCGGCCGAAAGATCTTCCTGATCGTCGACGGTCATTCGGCACACAAGGCCGCTCCCGTCCGTAGATGGCTCACAGCCCACAAGAGCGAAATCGAAATCTTCTTCCTCCCCACCTACAGCCCGGATCTCAACCCCGACGAGCTTCTCAACAACCACGTGAAGACCAACGCGCTCGGCCGCCGGCGCCCCGCCACGCGGCACCAGATGATCGGAGGTGTCCGCTCCTTTCTCCGCTCCACCCAGCGCCGGCCCAACGTGATTCAGAACTTCTTCCGACACGAACTCGTCCGCTACGCCGCTTGACGCTCTGTCAGACAATTAGTGCTCCCCATAATATCATTTCGGGCCTCACGATACCGCGCCCAGGTTTATAGCCGCAAGTTACTTCACCGTCGGGAGAGCCTTAGCGCGACGCTCGTTTTCGCGTAGATATTTGCTGATAACCAGAGTCACCGCTCGTAGTCGCTTGTAGGAGAGTTCAACCCGTGCGGCGAAAGCCTGTTGGCGCAGGGGTAGGAGAGAAGCGGTAGGACCGATGAAGAGCACGAAGAGGACCCACGAGGTGACGCTCGGACCGATATCGAGCCAGAGAGGGAGGGTAGCGTTGCGTTGGGGAATGCTGACACCCGAAAAGAAGTGCGCCATTGTGTATCGCAGGAGCGCGCTGTAGTCCGATGCGACGGGCGCCAGGGCGGCCCTAAGCGCGAGAGTCCAGAACGAGATCGCCGCGATCCCCAAGGTTATCAATGAGAGCACGTAGTCCGCCATGACGATGGCCGAGACCCGAAGGCGCCCGCGTCGGCCGCGTATGAACAGCGTGATTCGCCGGCAGAGGTTCCGGGCGGGTTCGTGGATAGAGCGCAGGAACCAGACCTCAAGTTTCGTGTTTGCCGGTTCTTCTCTGACACGTTTCAGCAGTGCGTCAGCAAATGAGTAAAAGACTCGCTCTATCCGCGGGAATATTGCGGCATCGTCTTCGGCCGCTGGCCTAGCGCCCAGGAGGGCGCGGAAAGCCAACGCGAGAAACAGTAGGGCGGCGAGTGCCGCGCCGAGCTGTGCCTGAATGAGGACGCCAGAGTCACCGTATAGGAGAAACCATGCGAGTAGAGCCGTCGTGATGAGAGCGCGGTAGTGGCTGCCCGGCCGTAGTGCGATGAGTCCTTTTTGCTTAGCCACCGCGGAACGGTCGCGAAGATAGGAGCTGAGAAACTTTCGGAAGATCAGGTAGAGGAGGAAAGTGAACGGAAAGGCTAGGCAATAGAACGCCAAGCCCACCATCTCGGTAACGCGGAAGTTTGTGATGACAAGCCACCAGCCCCAGCGCAGGACGTGCCGGAGATACCGAGTGTTAGGAGGAATGAGGTCAGCGGCCGCGACGGCCGAACGCAGAGCGTCGCTGATGGCGGACACGACGCGGTAGAACGGGCCTTCTAGCCCAAGCCAACTGGCCACGATTGACGCCCATAGCGCGCAGCCAGTGAGGCGCCAAGCGAACTTCTTAGCTTGATGTCCCCAACGGGTAATACGGAGAGCGTCGCGAAGTACGGTATCGGTGGCGCGTTGAGCTATGGCTGACTCACCTGGAGCCGGAGTAGTGGTGTTTGGAGGAGTCACTGCGGGCATGACGAGGGAAGTCTACGCGCAGTCGTGACGCGCGACGAGTGAGGAAAGGCGAGAGGGAGAGTCCTGCGGAAGCAAAAATCTCAGCCTTACATGCCCCTGCTCGGGTGCCACCCGCCCCCGAGATGCCCCCGCTGCTCCGATGCGACGATGCGGCGCTACATCAAGTCCGGCGCCTTGCCTGCCGTGCTCGTGGCCCGGCGCTTTCTCGTGAACGAGGACGACCTCGCGAAGTTTATGCGTCAAGGGAAGCGCATCGCGTCGCCGAAGGCCGCCGGGACGACCGCGCCGACCGCGTAGTAGGCCGCCCGTGAGACTGATCTACGTGCCTATCGCGGACTCGTTTTTCGAGTCTTCCATCATGCAGGAGGAGCTGGCGGTTTGGTTCGTCATGCTCGCGCTCATCCGGCTCGCCCTGCGCTCCGGGGCGAACGGCGAGGTAAACGTGGACTGTCGCACCTTCGCGGCGTCGATCAACCTGCCGCTTGCCGACGTGGAGCGGGCAATCAAGCGGCTCATGGAGCCGGACCCAGCCTCGGGCTGTCCAGACGAGGAGGGACGCCGGATCGTGCCGGTGGACCCCGCCCGCCCGTTCCGTAACTGGCGCCCCGTCGCCTTCCGGTCTCCAGCGCTCGGTAGTCCGGGACCACTGCGCTTTGAGCCATCCACTCGGCTCTAAGCTGCTCGAGCGCCGTGTCGGAGCACGTAGACGGTGCGGTTGGAGCGCCGCTTCTCGACGGCCAGCGAAGTCTGGTCCCGAAGACTCGCGCGCTGAGCCATTACTCCGGGGACGCCTTCTAGGAAAAGGTCGATTACTCGAACCTAAGTCGCCGTCCGGACAGAATGTCCGTCTACGGGCCGGGATTTGGGAGGAAACCGAGGGCGCCACTCGGGTCTCTACCCGCCACAGCCCCCGGCAATTCCCATTGCGCCTCTACACCACGCGTCAAGGAGATGCGAACGAGATGAACCTGGGAACACCGATGAAGGTCTTTCAGATCCCGGTCGAGGCCGACCGCGGTCGACGTCGGAGATCGCGGAAAGCAGGCTCTTGCTAGGATAGAATCCCTTCGGTTCTTTGACTCGACCCGAGGTGGAGCGGTTACGAATCGGTTACGAAGTAGCCTTCGACGACCGCTGGTAGCCTTCGAGGTGCTTGGAGATGCGCTGGAAGCCTTCTAGGAGCCCGTCCGAGTAACGGCGCGGAAGTCTGGTTGTGACGGGGTATGCATCGGTCAGCGCCCCTCGAGTCGGCTGTCGACCGACGGCCGGGGAGTGGTGCGTATGGCAGCGCGGGGAGACAGGCCCCAGGAACTGCCCTCGAAGCTCTGTGAGCCAGGAAGAAGCGATCAATATCTCCGGCGAGCCGCTGAGGGAAGAGAATGCGATCTCGCTTGAATAGCTCGACGGCGGTGCGGAGTGCTTTGAAGACGTTCTCTTCGAGTTGCTCGCGCGTCGTGCCGGTCGTGTTCAGCCTCGAGAGAGCCCATCCCTCTCTCGTAACTTCTCGGTCCTCGTGTCGAATGCACGACGGCCACGATCTGCCGACCCGAAAGGGCGCCAGTCCAGTTGGCGCAGTCAGATGACCTCATCAATGTGAAGTTCCTGATACGACGCTGCGCGACTTCGCGCTTGAAGCGCCTGAGCAGTGTCAACTAGAGGGCGGGTTCGAGGCGACGTCGGCGTCTGAGCCCGAGAGACGAATAGGGTCCAATACACGAGCCGACCCCCAGGACGCACCCTCCGCGTCAGCATGTCATATACCTCGCGAAATTCCCCGTCCGCGAGCGGTTCGAAAATGTTAGAAAGATTCACACCATCCACCGCCGTCTCGACGATTGCGTCCTCGATTCGTCCGTGAACAACGTGGATCCTGTCGACGCGAGGGCGGATGATGTCAACGGCAGAAGGCGTCAGATAATAGGGCAGCGCCTCCTGCGTGTAGTTACCGAAAAGCACGTAAGTTATATACGGATTCTGTGCCGGCGGGTACGCGGTGAACGCAGTTCGAGCTCGGTCCAGAAGAGTGCGCCCAGGTGACAGTGTTACCTGTTGCATCGAATTGGGATAGCGCCCAAGCAGTGTCATTCCGAAACTACTGAAGTAGGCGCGACAGCAAAGCCGCCAGAGGCGCGAATTCCAGTAAGTATCATAGAAGCGCTCGCGCTCATCCCGGTCTGGCAACGACAGAAAAGCTTCTACTAGGCGTCGGGAATGAATGAGCGGAAACACCCACCGCCGAAAGTATCCAAGGTAGCGCTCAAATCGTCCTGAATGGATGATTCCCCTCCGAACCGCGCCCTGGTTGGCATCCCAGTACTGTCTAGCCGGCGCAGACAGTCCGCTGCGTAGTGATAAGTACGTTCGGATCCGCGTAGCTGACGAGAGAACGCCAAGGAATGAGAGCAAGGCATTATAATCGAGTTGTCGAAACGATAAACTTCGGAGCTCTAGAGCGGCAAGCTGTGCGCGATTGATGTCAACCGCAAGAAGCTCGACCGGGTCTAGCGTCAAGAGGGCGAGGACATTGTCGCCGGAACCAGCGATGGATAGGAGGCGGCCTCCACGCGCAACTGGTCGAAGGGCCTCACAAAGAACCTCCGCATCTTCCCAGGTAGATCCGTACAGAAGGGCTTCGGACGTACCGGCCGCCAAAGCACGATCCGGCACCGACGTAGGCTCTATGTGGTTCTGCGTCAAGCGTCGGGCGGCGCTGAGGATGCCGCTGGTACAGCCTTCGAAGTCCGAGGTCTCCAGACGTAAAGAAGACCGACTGCAAGGAGGATCAATGCTGCCATTGCGGAAAACGCAGCAATGTAGCGGGTACGAATACCAAAGGGCAGAAACATCATAGCTCCCCAAAGCAAGGGACCCAAAACCGAGGCCGCACCGTCAAAGACAGAGTAAAAGCCAAACGCCCGGCCGAGGAACTCGGGTGGGGCAAGGGCATAAAGATACGCCCGCGACGCACTCCAGAGCACACCGAAGAGAACGCCGGCCAACGCGTACACAAACCACAGAAGCAGCACATTCTCGAGGACTGCGAGGAGAGCGAATACAGCCACCCAGATAACGAGCGTTATAGCAATCAGCGAGCGGAGCCCCTTGGGCGCGCGCTTCCCAAAGAGATAGCCGGAAGCGGCGGCTGCAGCGAGCGCCACCGCGAACACGACAGGTGTTTGAACCTCGCTCAGTCCGCGTCTCTCTCGAAGGTAGATCGGAAGAAAGAATTGAACGGTAAGCAGAGCGTCAGCGTAAATGAAGAAAGGAATTAAAAAACGCCAGACCTCCGAATGACCTCGCAGGACGGTACGGATGTCACGGAAGTATTCCGTGAACACTGCTTTGAAGGACCGGTCGGCGGCAATGTTGTCGACTACGATTGTAGGCAGGCCGTCGCTCAGGAAGTAGTAGTCCACTATGAATAGGAGAAAGAACAGTAGGCCCATCACAGCCTGGAGCCACAGCCGACCGTCGGGCGTCTCACCCAATAGGTATTTTAGGAGAAGGAAACCAGTCAGTGCACCGACAACGGAGCCTAGAGCTCCCGCTCCCTCACCGAAACCAGTGTAGCGAGTCACCAAAATCTGCCCGGAGACGCCGCGTATCCGAGGCAGAAGCCAATTATAGGGTACCATGCTGAGTTGATAACAGAAGCTGATTGCGCAGAACACTGCGAGCGTTCCGGCGAGCCTAGCTAGTGGGCTTGCGTGGAACCCAAGGAACGTGAGAAGAATGGGCAAGCCACCGAGCAGTAACGAGGTGTAGACGAAAATGCTCCGTCCGTTGCCGCGCTTGTCGATCGCCGCGCCCACAATCGGCGCCGCGAGGAGCAGAGCGAGGGTGGAAAGCGCATATACGGCAGCATACCAAAACTGCGGAACCCCCTGATCCAGCACAATCCACTTCGAATAGTAGAGGCTTCCAGTGATGATTAGCAGGGAGTTAAGGAAGTCGTAGACAATCCACGCAGCCACTGGTCGTCGGGCAAGGATTAAGCGTGTAATAGCCATTCGATGCTTCTCGTTCTCTCAACGTGCGAGCCGACAAACACTGAGTGGGCACCCTCGGATAGAAGTTGGCGACACTCCTTAAGGGATCGGATGCCGCCCCCAACGAAGACGGGTAGAGCCGACCCACGAATTGCAGCTCGGAGCTCGTCTCGGGTAACGGGAAGGCTGGCCCCACTGCCCGCTTCAAGGTAGATAGCGTGCACGCCGAGATAGGCGGCAGTGAGCGCAAGTGTCTCGACGAGCTCCGGTTTGTCGCGTGGCACCGGTGTGACCTGTGTGAAGAAGGAGGCCGAAGTAGGCTGTCCTCCTTGGAGTTGAATATAGCCAATGCGACAGATACCGAGCCGGTACCGACGGATGAGTGGCGCAGCCATAAGCACGTGGTCAGCGAGAAAGCGCGACGAGGAGGCGCCGATTGCGACGGGGAGCAAGACGAAGTCTGCTTGCGGTGACAAGAGCGAATCGATAGGACCGGCGCCTAGAAATGTTCCGAGCGGGAGACCTCGCCCCGCGGCCAGGGTAATTGTCTGGGCAAACCGCTCGCTATGAACGTAGCTACCTCCCACCACTATGGCGTGAATCGCCCGACGCAGCTCAGGATGACCAAGGAGCGTTTCAAGGTGTTCTGCTGGCCAGTTGTCCGGATCCAGGAGCAGAGTAACGCCGGGGGAAGTCTGGAGGATATCGCGTTGCATGCTAGCGGCTACTTGCAACTACGAGTGGCACAACCAGATAGGCAGCGACCCGCAGCAGGAGAGCTGAAGGCTGGATAGCTCGTGCGCGAATGAAGAGAAGGAGACTGCTCACAATTGCTACGACCGTGAGCAGGCCGAAGAGCAAGAAAACGCTCGACGGCGTTCGGAGAACCATCAAAGTGATCAGGGCAGCGAGGGCGACCAGAAGCGCGGCAACGTAGAGCAGTGTTCCGAAACGTCGATTCGGAAGGGCGAGAAGTCCGGTTCGGCGAGCGCCCGCGTCGCCGGCTTGGTCCAGAAGGTCTTTGAGAAGTTCACGAGCGAATATGATCGTGAACACGAGGGCGCACACCGGGGCAAGAAGAGGAGACGTGATCTGCCCCGAAGCTGCGGAGAAGGGCACGAGTGTGACAAGGGCCGACGTCAAGAGATTCGCAGCGAGGGCGGAGTTCTTGCGGACTACGGACGAATAGAGAATGCCGCCTCCGATTCCGGCAAGAGGCCATAGAAGAGACGACGTCAAGAGAAGAAAGGCTGTAAGAACGAGAGAAGAGGCGAGAACAACAACGAAGGAGCGCACGAAGGCGGTTGACAGAACGCCGGACGGCAAAGGTCTGGTGGGATGGTTAACGCGATCGACGGAAATATCCACGAGGTCATTATAGGCATAGGAAAAGGCGGCGGTGGCGAACCAAGCGGCCGTTAGAAGTAGCCTATTGGGCGCACCTTGGGAAAACAGACGTGCCGAACCGACGTATAGCGCCGCAATGGCGACGCAATTGTGAATCCGACAGAGCCGTAGAACTGCGGTGATTCTATTCATTGGGATGGGTTATGACCACTTGGACATTGAGAGAGATGGAAGGCATTCGCCACACACTCAGAGTATAGCAAACGTCGTGGTTCAAACCTATAGATGCTGCGGTATAGTGGTTGTAGAAAGGCATGAAGGAGGAAGACGGCGAGGCTCATGAGAAGTGCAAATGTGCGCGGCGTGAGCGGAAACGGCAGGGCGAAGAGAATCATGCTCACTACGATGAGACAGCCGAGGTTGAGCCGGAGTTTGCGTGCGAGGTGGCGGAGTTCATCAGTTGCTTGGGTGGTGGCCGGCAGAAGCCTGAGGATAGATCGCATGCCGCGGAGCTTGAAGAGATTGGCGCAAATCAGCAAGCAAAGGAGGAACGGCGTGAAGTCGGGTGAACGGGAAGCGGCGATTGGAATGAGGGCTAATGTGATTGTAATCAGAATCGTTGAGCCCTCGTCAGAAAACGGCTCTTGTTGTCCGGAGTGAAACTGTAAGGGGATGTAATATGAAGAATACTGTCGCCAGACGATGACGATTAGGTAAGTGGCGAGAAATGCCCAGATGAAGGTTGCAATGGAAAGCGTCGGGTCTGGACTAGGTTCCGCAGAAGGTCGTTGGAAAGTGGTGGCTGCTAAGGCAGGCAGGAGTACAGCCGAGCTGGTGTCGGCGCTCACGGGTGAGATGGTCCCGATTGATCGAGTGGCCTGAAAGTAGTCCTGAATCAGAGTGAAGACGCCGGCGAACGCGATGCCGAAACATGTGTTTATGAAAACGAGGCTGCTCTGAGTGCCATCAAAGCGAGGTGGTGGGGCGCAACCGCAAGGAAGTGGAGCGCGGTTCGGCGGCATCAAAGGAATGATATCGCGAATACCCGTGGGAGCGAGCCGGAAGACAGGCGAGCCACGGCTGCATGCGTGGCCGCTGTGGTTTAAGGCCTCGACGGAGACCAGGCAGCCGCCGTCCACGGGCCTCGTTCGAGATGGGGGTGCGAGGAGGGTTCGGAAACGTCAACGGCGTGCTGCCGAACGAAACTGTCCTGCAGTCGCACGTGAACGTCTAGCGTGATGAGTACGGGCCGTGCGGTAGAGCCGCATCGCCCGATCCCTACTTGCTAGTAAAGATGGAACGACCGACCCAATTCGCGAGGCCGTAGACCAGCATCGAGAGGACTGCCTGCATCTTCTCGGCGAGGGCCTGGAGCTCGGCGAGTGTCACGGGTTTCGATTTGAGCGACGAGGGAAAACATCCGACGTTGACTCGGGTCGCGGTGCTCGGCCTGAAGTAACGAGGCGAAGACCCACATGGAGTGGACGATCGCATTTCGTTCTTACGCCAGGGTCGAGGCGCCCTTGCGCGCCTGGAGGAGGTCAGCGCCGTCGGGATCACCCACTGGAAGGCGGAGAGCGGCGAGCGACTTTGCGACCGCGACGAGCGTCTTAGGCGACATGGCTTTCGTAAGGGCCTCGCCCGTCGGCTGGGGAACGCCGGAGAGGTTCGTGAGGACAAGAGCGAGACACCCCTCGATGTGGGACTGGAGGACGGCGATGCGCCCGATCTCCTGGAGGATGACGGGGGAGACGGTCAGCTGCGACACAGGAATCCGATTCTCGCCCAGATGAACCTTGAACCAAGGATCGTCGTTCACGCAGGAAATCGCAGAGAGCAGGGTTGACCTTGCCCGCGAAGTGTAGGAGGGCGGAAGGTCACGAACGAGAGTCCTCTACCGACCGCGTGGCCGAATTCCATCCGCACCAGGATCCTCCTCAGCAGACGATTCCGAGGATGCTTCCTGGCCCGCACTTCGCTGCCAGTGCTTCGAATCGAGAATTGGATTCAGGTCGCGCGATATCGAAGCGACTCGCGGTCCCCATCTTTGTAGCGGGATTCTCCGGAATCGGATCTCCTCCAGAAACTCCGTGAATTCTCGGCCCATCGGGAGTGGGTCCTCTGGCATCTCGATCTTACCGCTCTTCCCGATACGGACCTTGGCTACGACGCGAGCTCCGTGTGTGAGGAGTTCCTCGTCGGATAGCTGCTGAAGCGTGCGATGCCGTCGATACTCTCGACGCCAGATCTCGTGGAGCGGCGCGGACTGGCTGCGCGCCCGGTACTCAGATGCCGTCTCGAGCCGCGCGCCTTCCGCCGTCTCTCCTGGCACCATCGGCAAGCCGGTCCGCCGTGCCCACGCCTGCATCAGCGCGCTAGCTGACCGCGTCCCCCGATCTGAGGCACCCCGGCCGCGAATCGAGAGGAGAGGAAGACGTGGGTCTCCCGACCGCGTGACGATCACGTGGGACTCGCTGATTACTAAAGCGTGTTGAATGTGCCGGAATTTCGGCCTTCCCGGCTGCTTATCCTCCTTCAAGCAATCGATGATTTTCTCCGCTATCGTTCGAGGGGATAACAACTCCAAGCCCGCATTTAGGACAACAAGGAACCCTTCGGCCGAGCCTAGTTCAAGCACACGTTTCGTCTCGGCGATCTGCCGATTCGCTTTCCGGACGATCCCCGGAATCGCGGACGTAACAGCTTTCTCGATTCGTCGCATCACCTCTGCGCCGCCAGGCATCGTCGCGAGGACCTCCTCCACGTTCCACGAACCAAAGAACTGCGGCCAATCAGGACTCGTCCTAAGGGGTTCGAGGATCGGGTCGATCTTGTGGCGCGTGTCCGTTTCGAGAGACTTGAGCTCACCGATGATCGAACGCCGGTCTAGGAGGAAGTCGCCATGCTCGCCTTCGAACAGTGAATGCGGCAGCATCCCTCTCAAGTCATCTACCCACTCCGCGCCCGGGATCTCTCGAACCAGGTCGACGAAGAGTTGCACGAGGTCTCGTGGGGCGTCAGTCACGGGAATCGTGTCCGTCCGCGTGTTCACTCGCTTGTAGCACCCCTTAAGACTCTACCTTCGCTCAGAACGGCACATCCGGATCATCCTCTTCGGTGACGTTCGCCATGACCGCCACCTCCTCGGGCTCCTCACCCGCGACAAGGAGCGCCTGGATCTCCGCCTCGGGGAGCACCTCGACATCGCGGAGCTTCCGCTCGATCGTTCTCGATTTCCTAGCAACGTCTTCCATCGTGTTGGAGGCCTGGTCGAGTTTCGTCTTCACCTTGCCGAGCAGGTCACCGAACCTGCCGAACTCGGTCTTTACAGCACCGAGAAGCTTCCAAACTTCGCTCGAGCGTTTCTGGATCGCAAGAGTACGGAACCCCATCCGGAAGGCGTTCAAGGTCACGGCGAGAGTGGACGGGCCGCAGATGTTCACGCGGTATTCGTGCCTCACGGTCTCGAGGAGACCCGTGCGGCGAGCGACTTCCGCGTAGAGAGCCTCGCTCGGCATGAACATGAGCCCGAAGTCGGTGGTCTTCGGGGGGTTTAGGTACTTGACGCTGATGTCCTTGGCGCAGGTCTTGACCCGCGCCTCGAGCTTTCGACCCGCTGCCTCGATCTCTACGGGATCCGCGGCTTCCCAAGCCACGACCAGCCGCTCGTAGTCCTCCATCGGGAACTTGGAGTCGATAGGAAGGTAGACGGCTCCGCAGTCCTCGGCCCCGGGATATTTGATCGCGTACTCGACCCTCTCGCCAGAGCCTTCCTTAACCGCGACGTTCTCCTCGTACTGGTCGGGAGTAAGCATGTCGGCGAGGAGAGCCCCGAGCTGCACTTCTCCCCAGGCGCCCCGCGCCCGTACGTTGCCGAAGATACGCTTCAGATCCCCGACGCTTGTCGCGAGAGCTTGCATTTCGCCCAGACCTTCGTGGACTTTCTCGAGCCGCTCGGCAACTTGCTTGAAGGATTCCCCGAGACGCTTCTCCAGCGTCCCTTGGAGTTTTTCGTCGACCGTCGCGCGCATCTGGTCGAGCTGCTTGGAGTTGTCCTCCTGGATTTCCTTGAGCCTTCCGTCGACGACGCCGCGAAGGACGTCCAGCTTCGCCTCGTTAGAGGCCGTGAGCTTTTCGAGTTTCTCGACGACGGAGTCGAGTTCCAGCTTCTGGAGGTTCGTGAGATCGGCCACGCTTTTCAGGATCGAGTCACTCAGGTTCTTGAGCGAGGCCGCAATCTCTTCCCGATGCTCCTTCCGGTTCGCGTTCGCCTCGTCGCGCATCTCCGTGTGGCGCTCGGTCATGGACTTCTCGAGAGCTTGGAGCTGCGTCTCGACTGTGAGCCGGACCGTTTCAAGCCTCGTCTCGTTCGTCTCCGTCAGGTTCTGGAGGCGCGTGGAGAAGATGTCGAGCTGGCCCTTCTGTAGGCCGGCAATCTGGCCCATGTTCGTGCCGAGCGAGTCGCCGAGGTCTTTCATCGCGCGAGCGAGCTCCTCGCGGCCTTCTTGGGCTGCAGAGGAACTCTCTTTCCGGTTCGCCGCCATCTCTTCCCGAAGCGCCCGATCCGAGCGTTCCTGTCCTTCCGCGAGCCCGGTCAGACGCGCCTCGAGAGGGGAGACGTCAACTGACTCTTTCTTCCTGAGGAGGAGGACCACAAGGCAGAGGAGCGAAGTCACGAAAATGAGCGTGAGACCGAGTGCGAACGCTGTGTTCATGGTCACCTTTCGTCAGTCCTATCCAGATATGAGCGGCCCGCCCGGTCTCGTCGTGGCACTCCCATCGGAATGCGGATTTGAGAGGAGGGGCGACCGGGTCGTCCCTCCGTCTCGATGCTGCGCGTCAAGTCTTCTGGCATTCGGGAAGAGCCAGAAGGTTGTTGTTCCAGACTCCGTCGGCACGGGTCTGGACGTACTTGCCGTTCGGTCCTTCGCGGACGACAACGTCGGCCCGCTTGCCGCCAACAAGGGTGTAGAAAACGTTCGTGCCCGCCTCAATTGAGGCGATGACTTCGGCGCGGGTCCAGCGCCAGCCTCCACCGCCGTCGCCGCCGAGATGCGTGATGTGCTCATGCGGGCTCTCCCTATGGGGCTTGTTGATGCATTTCACCTGAACGTCGGCCATCTTGATCTCCTTCGGATGAATCATGTTCGTGCTGTCAGCGGACGGAGCTAACAGTCGAGCCAAAAAAAAGGGGCCGTCTTTTCCCTCTACTCGCCGAACGCGAGTGCTCCTTGCCGGACGTCGCTTGGGATGAAACCCAGACCCTGGAGCCGGTACAGAGTCATCTCGAAGCTCGCGTCGAAGATCTCGCTTACCTCATCGACCACCTCCTTGCCCGCTCCTCTCCGGAGAGCGGCCTCAATCGTTTCCAGTCCGCGCCTACTGAGCACTTCGGCCACAACCCTTCCGACGAGGCTCTTCGGCAGGAGGAGAGAACTCATCCCGCGGTTCGCCTGGTACTCCCACCAGTCATCCGTGCCTCGGTTGAAGATGGACTCTGACCGGCAGAGGACTCGAGCCGCGGCCCGAGGTTCGTCCTCAAAGAGACCACCCGTCGTATCGATGAGGTGAAGATGTCCGTGTTCGACAACGTGAGCGCATTCGTGCGCAAGCGTGCTCCGCAGGCGCCGCCGAGCCGACCTTGAGTTAGATGCCGCTTCCCCGAGTTCGCGGTTCAACTCGATCTCAATACGCCCATCCGGGTAAAACAGCGTCCGGCCAAGTATCCCTGGCGGGAGATTGGCCGCGAAGTCAGGGGTGATCCCGTACACGCGGAGCAGGAGTTCGTCGACGTCGACGCCACTGCCGGACGCGAAGAGCGCGACGCCACCGCGCTCCCGGGCCTCGTCCGTCAGCGCGTCGAACTCCGACTCGTCGAACCAGACGCGGTACCCCCACGGACTCGAAAGATCCCGTCGCGTTCTCACGTCCGCTCTTTCTTCTCGTCGCTAAGGAGCTGCTCAATCTGCTTCAGAACTTCCCGCGGATCCCGTCCCGAGTCTCGGACCGCCCTAAGCATCTGGCGAGCGCTTGGGGTTTCCGCCACCCATTCCTGGACCTCCGGGTCGAGTCGGGTACAAAAAAGATCAAGCGTCTCGTAGGTGGCACCGACTGAGCGCAGCGCCTTAGCGATCCGCTTCAAGACATCCGGTGACGGCCGCCGCCGGTCGTGCTCGATGTCCGACTGGTGGGCGGGCGAGATTCCGATCGTGTCAGCGAACTTCCTCAGCGTGATCTTCGTCTCGGTCCGGAGCCGCTTGATCTCGCTCCCCAGGGTCCGCTCATGAGAACTCATCGAACGGGATGTTCGCAGGATCTGCGAACACAGTCAACCCACGAGTTGGGCCGGTGGGACGAACCAGGCCGCGACGCGAGTTTCGGTTGGGCCGGCACCAGAGTTCTGCTCGCGGAAGCTCAGGCGCGGTTCTGCTTCTCTTTGCGGAGACGGCTCAGTTCTTCCCGATGTTTCGGACACAGGAAGACCCGCACCTTGAGACCGTCGATATCACCCGGGACCGCGTAGGTCTCGTGTTGGACCGGCCCCCCCGCGCTCCCCGTCTGCTCGCACCCGTTCGCCTGGCATGACGCACTCGGAATCACCGCGTCGGTTGTGAGCATATGTCCCTCCGCCTGACGCGATCCTATCGCTGAACCAGCCTCACGGACATCCCCTGAACTAAGGGTGAGTGGACGGGCATCCGGCGGTTGAGGAACGCCGGTACGCGTGCGGAGCGGCAGACGATCCTCGCGCCGGGAATGCCTGCCGCTCTTTTGTGCTCCCTCGCCGAGACGATCAATCGGCTCTTCCCCTCGGCGTGAAACGTGGAGCGTCCGCGACGAGCGCATCTCGCCTCTCTTGCTTGGATCGGGAGGAGGCCTATTCTGCCGATTCGTCGCGTTCCGGTCGGACATCCGAGGCCGGTGCGGCAATCTCAGCCGACCAGAACCACTCGGCTTGACGTCTCCACCTCGGACATCTTCGATTCGACCAGCGAGGTATCGACCCCAAGTTGACGATAGAGGTCGGTGAGCCACGATCGCAGAACTTCGCCTGGCCCTATGAATCGCCAGAGATCCTCTGAGCCGTCGTCGTAGACATTCATCACGCGCAGCTTCCCCGGATCGTCCGTCTTGACGACAACCGTGGCGACTTTCCGTCGACTCGTATGCACTGGGGTGATTCTATCGCTCGCATCCCTTCGAAAGCGATCGCCGCCTGGGCCGGTGTGCGCGCGACTGAATGGAGTCGCGCCCGGTGTGAGGTGTTGCGTCCGGAGGTCGCCCTAACGGTCAGGGTTCAGGCGGATGGAAGCGAGACCCGAGAGAGGGCAAGTCGAAGGACACTGGCGATTCCCTCGTAAAGGCGAAGCTGGAGCCTTTCGAATTCGACGGGAGTCTGGGGTATTCGTTCAAGTCCCATCGCACGCATATCCTCAGCGATCAGGCGCCATTTTCGCAGCCGCTCCCTCTCGGGGCCGTGGTCAATGTCGTGGTCTTCGATGAGGCGAAGGTGCTTGAGCCACCAGATCGGCTCGCATTCCTCCTCTCGCAATAGGCCACCACCTTGCTCCTGAAATCGGAGTCTCTCGGCCCCCGCGCCTTCGTAGATAAGAAAGTAAAGCGCATTAATAACGTGTCCGAACGTCGACGAATCACGAGCGATGGTCGTAATCAGAATTGGTATGGAGGTATAGAGGCGCGTCGTCGGTGCGAACACCTCCTGCCTCTGAGAGAGCGCCGCGGCCTTGTTGATGTCCGCAATGAGGCCGAGAAGGACTATACCGAGCATAGAGATGCGGTGGGCATTGGTATCGCCAGATGCGCTTGCGACCGTCGAGTCGGCTTCGCCAGCCCGCTCTATCAGTTCGGCGCGGCCCTCGTCGGGGAGATTGAGGTAAACCTCGATCTCAGCGTCGGCCTCATCGTCATCAATCTCGCGTGGCAACGGGTACCGCGAAATGGTGTCGGCGTACGCATCCCGCTCGACGATCGAATGCCTGAGAGCAGCCGTCAAAGCGACGGAAACGGATGAGTCCGTCGCAGAGCCGAAGAGTTGAGTGATCGTCTCCTCTATAAACCGCGTCCGCGTCCGAATCGGGAGGAGAACCGCGTCAAGCAATGACGTGTCGACCAACCGAGTCGCGTCCGGCAGGGCCCAGGCGACGACCTTCTCGATGGCTGCGACGCCGGAAAGCTGTGCCTCGATATATTTCAGAGCCGACTCTTGCGGCAACCCATGCAGTATCTTCGTCTGTGCGGCGATCTCATCGAACCCTCGGCGCATCTCTTTCAGATAGGGTTGCTCAAGATCACGTGTGAGCGCGCCGGCTTCAAGAGTCATGCGCGTCAATTCCGGGAGCGGGGAGAGCGCCCCGGCGGACGTAAGCGACGCAGTCAGCGTCTTCACAGCCTCATCTGTCGGGAGACCAATCAGCGTCAAGGATGGAAATTCGTTCTGTCCTGTCAAAGCGCCGGAGAGCGCGGTCGCTGCGTCAAGAGTCAGGTTCGCGCCCCTCAGGTCCACGGCCGCCGAATCGTAATACCGCCGAAGGTCGCGCTGCTGTCGCTCGAGGTCTTCCATGAACCGACGGGTCGGCCCGTAGATTTGCTCCATGAGCTTCTCGTGGTCTGCAAGAAGCTTCCTCATGGTCGGAGATATGAAGTCGTCGTAGGTCACGGGGGAAGAGTACCCCTTCGACGCGATTCTTCGGACGGCGCCGGAGGGGTCAGCTGTCCGGGAGACAGAGGTCGGAATCCGTGTTCGACGGCCCGAGCTCGAGCCTCAATTAGCGAGGCGACACCTGATACCGCGCGAGAAGCCGACGGAAGAACTGCTCGGCGACCGCTGAGCCCTTGTCCTCAGTGAGGTCGACCGCGCCAAAACGGTAGATCTCATAGCCGAGAAGACGTAGGTCGCGGTCGGCCGCGACCATGGAGGCATATGCCTTTGGCGTGTCGTAGTGGTGGCTACCGTCGACCTCCAAGATCACGCGGGTGTCCCCCGAGAACAACATCAGAAAATCCATCCGTTGACGCAGAAGGGCGTCGCGCCCACGTGCTTCGATGGTACGTGGATCATAGTGAAGCCATACCTCCGGTAGGAGCGCCGGAAGAGTGGGGATCTCTTGCTGGTAGGTCTTGAAATAGGTCTCAAAGAGAAGGCGCTGTGGCGGCGAGGACGACGGAAGCGAGCGAAGCAGCCTGCGATAGAGGCTCTTCTTTGCTGCGTCTGGTCCGAGGGCCTGCGTCTCGGCCCACCAGGATTGGAGGACGCCCCATGTGAGCCCGCCAGAGAGCGGCCGGTCATAGATAAGAACCTGGCTCATGTCTCCGACGACCTCGATGTCATTGCTGATCGCGTCTCGAAAACGCAGATCAGGCTTTCGCTCAGAGGCGAAGATGAGGTTCTTCGGCGCGTTCTGCGCCCGAGGACCGCGAGCGGAGAGTGTGAAGGCCAAGTAGCCATCGGCAGCTTCCCGTTCCTGCAGGGCGAGGCCGTCGGGAGCTAGAGATTCGTTGACGAGCGCGGCATAACGGCGCTGTTCGTCAATGTCAGGCCTGACCTCGCCCGATCCAAGTGCTACGAGGAGTCGCGTGAATCGCGTATCGGAGACGTCGTACGCGCCAAGGTGTTCAAAGAGGTCGTCGGTGGTCCAATCGTCGTTTCGAAGCATGTGCTGGACGATGTGCTCTTTTAGAGAGCGGCCCGACTCGCGCCAGGCATCCAAGGGATGCTCTAGAACGAACAGAGATTCCAGAAGCGCGACGAATGCAGTCCCCTTGATGAAGGTCGGAACTGAGATGAGGTTCTGGCTAATGTCGCGACGGAGGCGCTTCGAAATCGAAGGACCGCCGGTCCAGCGCCAAAGCACCTCCTCAAGCTCGAAGGTTTCAGGGTGTCGCGGAAGCGGGTATCGCTCAGAGAATCTACGGGCAGCTTCCTGTAGAGCCTGCTCGGAATTCAGCAGCTCAAGACGGGCCTTCAGATATCCAGCCTTGGAGAGGTTCGGATCATCTTCGGCGAATGGGAGAGCGAGGGCGTCCGCGAGGCCCGGCAGGTCGGCGCGACGGTGCTGGTGCGCAAAGGCCAGGATAAGAGGCGAGAGCTGCTCGCGGAGATTGCGAGCGGAGGCTGCACTGGAATCGACCATGGCGGTGATTTTCCTCGCGTTGTGGCTGCGGGCAAAGGGCCGATTGTCGAGCCCTCCTCGCTGGACCCGTGCCGGCTCGGTGTCTAGCTATTCGGGCGGGAATGTCTCCGCGCTGAAGCCGGCCGTGGGCGTTCCGTCCACCATGAGCTTCACGTATCGTCGTGTCTGGCGCCGGCCCTCCGCGAACACGAGAATTACCAGCGTAGCCGCTCCGCCGATCAGCCACCACCCTTCGGCTGTCATACCCCTCAGTATACGGCGCCGGTCACGCGCGCGCTCGGGCTCCTCAACAGCGCTCCCGCCCCAAGGTCACGTTCGCTCTAGTGTCCTAACAGCCCGTGGAAAAACGGGCTAAAGGGTCCGAGTGGACCGCGGCGAAGGGAATTGGGGAGTAGACGACCATGAGAGAGCGTTCGGCGACAGAGTGCCGGCGAAGAGGGCGTTGAGTCCCGCAGAAGCGCCTGAAGGCCAATATGAGAGCGGAAAACAGGGCGAGAAGGGCGGCGAGGCGCCCCTGGAGACCTCGTGGGGTGCCGACTCCGAAGAGCTTCCGAAGGACGATCCCCAGATTGGCGGCCGCGACATGAATCTGGAGGCGCTTGGCCACGTTCCTCTTTCCCCGGACGAAGACCCGCCGAAAGCCTCCCGTCTTGCAGACGTGCGCGAAGGAGCGTTCGGGATACTCGGCCCTCAGCTTCTGAAGGGCGCGCCCGGCTCGGCTGCGTACCCGCCGGTGGTTGCGGCGAAACGCTTCTTGCAACCGGAGCATCTTCTCTTGGCCCACGCGTTGCGCCACGGCCTTCCAGTTCCTCTTCTGCTTCTTCTCGGCGATCGAGGTGCGAAGGCCCATCGTCTGG
>JGI20191J14862_1000101_pt1 | contig 28444 bp, 27 predicted proteins | sample NGESurdeep092012_7_FD_14862 | JGI IMG/M metagenome (IMG submission 14862)
AAGCCGCGCGCGTATCCGGCGCCAGCGATCTGCGCGTCAAGCGCGATGTCACCATACCGCTGATCAAATACGGCATGCTGGCGAGCTGGCTTCTGATTTTCCTGATCTTCGTGCGCGAATATTCTACCGGCATCTATCTGCTCGGGCCCGGCACCGAGGTGATCGGCTCGCTGCTGGTGTCGCTGTGGGGCACCGGCGCGATCGATCTGGTGTCCGCCCTTTCCGTCGTCAATGTGGTGATGATCGGCGTCGGCCTTGCCGTCGCGGTCCGGCTCGGAGTGCGCCTGCATGGCTGATCTGGTGGTGAAGAATCTCAGTCTGCGTCTCGGCGACAATGAGATTCTCAAAGCTGCCTCGCTGACCGTTGTGCCCGGCCAAGTGGTGGCGCTGCTCGGGCCTTCGGGAAGCGGCAAGACCACGCTGTTGCGCGCGATCGCTGGGCTTGAGCGGCCGCATGGCGGCTCGATCGCGATCGGCAGCAACGTGTTCTACGATGCCACGCGCAACATCGAACTGCCGGCCGAAAAGCGCGGGCTCGGGCTGGTGTTCCAGTCCTACGCACTGTGGCCGCACCGCACCGTGTTCGACAACGTGGCCTATGGCCTGAAACTGCGCGGCACGCCCGCCGCCGAAATCAAAGCGCGCGTCGAGAAGACGCTCGGGCAGATCGGCCTTGGCGATCTCGCCGAACGCTACCCGCATCAGCTTTCCGGCGGGCAACAGCAGCGCGTCGCCATCGCGCGCGCGCTGGTCTACGAGCCGCCGGTGATCCTGCTGGACGAGCCGTTGTCCAATCTCGACGCCAAGCTGCGCGAGGAAGCGCGCGCCTGGCTGCGCACGCTGATCGTGACGCTCGGCTTATCGGCGGTGCATGTCACCCATGACCAGGTGGAGGCGATGGCGATCGCCGACCGCATCGTGCTGCTCGATGCCGGCACCATCGCGCAGGAAGGTCCGCCGACCGAGCTCTACAACGACCCGGCGACGCTGTTCGCGGCGGAATTCATGGGCAGCAACAACCGGCTCGACGGCCCGCTGCTGGAGAATTCCGGGGGGCGCGCGACCCTGCAGGTGTTCGGCGAGCGCATCACCGGCATGGCGCGCACGAAAGCCGCCGTCGGGGCTAAGGCCGTCGGCATCATCCGGCTCGAGCGCGTGCGCTGCGCGGCGAGCCCGGGCCCCAACCGGCTGAAGATGGAGCTCAAGGCGCCGATGTATCTCGGCGAGCGCTGGGAGTTGGTGTTCGCGCGCGAGCATCTCACCGTGCGCGCTTATGCCTCGGCGCCGCTCAAGCCAGGCGAGCACTTCGTCGAATTCCCGCCTGAGGCGCTGTGGGTGTTTTAAACAACGCGTGCTACGAATATTGCATGACAGAATTCCACGGCGTCTTTCCCTATCTGGTCTCGCCAATCGACTCATCCGGCCGCATTGTCACCGACGTGCTGGGCCGGCTGGCATCCGACCTCATCAAGGCCGGCGTGCACGGGCTGACCCCGCTCGGCTCCACCGGCGAGTTCGCCTACCTCACACGTGAGCAGCGCCAGACAGTGGTGCAGGCGACCATCGAGGCAGCCGATAAACGCGTGCCGGTAGTCGCGGGCGTCGCATCCACATCCACCGCCGACGCGGTTGAGCAGGCGAAGCTTTACCAGAAGCTCGGCGCCGACGGCATCCTGGCCATTCTGGAAGCCTATTTCCCGCTCAAGGACGCACAGATCGAAGCCTACTTTCGCGCCATCGCCGATGCGGTCGACATTCCGGTCGTGCTCTACACCAATCCGCAATTCCAGCGCAGCGACCTGACGCTNGACGTGATCGCGCGGCTGAGCGAACATCCGCGCATCCGCTACATCAAGGATGCCTCGACCAATACCGGGCGGCTGTTGTCGATCATGAACCGCTGCCCGTCGATGAAAGTATTCTCGGCGTCGGCACACATTCCGGCGGCGGTGATGCTGATCGGCGGCGTCGGCTGGATGGCGGGCCCGGCCTGCATCGTGCCGCGCCAGAGCGTGCGGCTTTACGATCTGTGCCGCGCCGCCAAATGGCCGGAGGCATTGCGGCTGCAGCGCGATCTCTGGCGCATCAACGAGGCGTTCGCGCGCTTTAATCTCGCCGCCTGCATCAAGGCCGGCTTGCAGATCCAGGGCTATGCGGTCGGCGATCCGGTGCCGCCGCAGGCCGCGTTGAGCGCGGATGACCGCAAGGTGGTCGAGGGGATTTTGGCCGACGTGGCCAAGCTCGAAAATGCCTGATTTGTCGGCACAAATGGCCCCACCCAACCGATTCTTAACGGTTCCTTGCTAATTAGGCGCGATGGCCTTGCCGTCGCTCGCATCCCGGCCGCCGCCGGCGCTGAGGGAACCCGTGGCGTTGATCGGTTCCGAGAACATTGCGCCTGCCCGCCGTCGTCGCTGGCGGGCGCGGGCGCGCGCATTCGAGCATTCCTCGCCGAGCGCAGCGACAGCCGGCTGGCGCAACTGGTCGCCGGAAAAGTCTTCCTGGTGCGCGTCGCCAACGCGGTGCTCGCGCTCGCCACGCAGGTGCTGCTGGCGCGCTGGATGGGCAGCTTCGAGTTCGGCATCTACGTCTATGTCTGGACCTGGGTGCTGATGATCGGCGCGCTTTCCGATGTCGGCTTGTCGTCGTCGGCGCGGCGCTTCATTCCGGAATATACCGAACTCAAGGAGCCCGATCTGCTGCGCGGATTTCTCGCAGGCTCGCGCTGGCTCGCCTTCGGCATCGCCACGGCAATCGGCTTGCTCGGCGCGATCGGCGTGACGTGGCTCGCGCCTTACCTCGATCACTTCGCGGTGGTGCCGCTCTATCTCGCCTGCGTCATCATCCCGATCTACGGCCTGGTGCAGGTGCAGGCCGGTATCGCGCAATCCTACGACTGGCCCAATCTCGCGCTGATGCCGTTCTTCATCATTCGCCAGCTCGCCATCGCAATCGTGATGGGCGCGGCCTACCTCTTCGGCGCGCCGACCGATGCGGTGACGGCGATGATCGTCGCCGTCGTCACCACCTGGGCGGTGACCGTCGGCCAGCTCTTCGTGCTCGATCGCCGCCTCAAGAACAAGGTGCCGCCCGGACCGAAGCGCCACGAGGTGAGGACCTGGTTCGCCACTTCGTTCCCGATCTTCATCGTCGAAGGCTTCTATTTGCTGCTCACTTACGTGGACATCCTCGCGCTCGGCACTTCCGCTCGCCCGACGAAGTCGCGGTCTACTATGCCGCCGCGCGCCTGCTCGCGATCGTCGCCTTCGTCTATTTCGCCATCGCCGGCGCCACCACCCACAAGTTTACCGAATATCACGTGGCCGGCAACAAGGAGCGGCTCGCCTCTTTCTTTCGCGAAACCATCCGCTGGACGTTCTGGCCCTCGCTGTCAGCCTGCGCGTTGATCCTCGCCTTCGGGCGGCCGCTGCTCGCACTGTTCGGCGCGAATTTCGAGAGCGGCTACACCGTGATGTTCATTCTTTCGGTCGGCATGCTGGCGCGCGCCGCAGTGGGCCCGGCCGAGCGGCTGCTCAATATGCTGGGCGAGCACAAGCATTGCGCCATCGTCTATGCCATCGCTTTCGCCATCAACCTCGTGCTCTGCGTGATCTTGATTCCGGGCATCGGCATCGAGGGCGCGGCGATAGCGACCTCGACCGCGATCATAGCCGAGTCGATCATGCTCTATCTCGTGGCCAAGCGGCGGCTCGGCTTCCACGTCTTCATCCTCGGCAATCAGGGATCTTAAGTTCGCTCGCGCAGCAGGCGGCGGATCACCTTGCCGGTCGTGGTCATCGGCATCTCGTCGATGAAGGCGACCTCGCGCGGATATTCGTGGCCCGACAGCCGCGTCTTGACGAAGCTCTGGATTTCGCTGGCGAGCGCATCCGACGGCACGTAGTTCTTCTTGAGTACGATGAAGGCCTTCACGATCTCGGTGCGCAGCGCATCGGGCTTGCCGATCGCGGCGGCCAGCGCCACCGCCGGATGGCGGATCAGGCAATCCTCGATCTCGCCCGGCCCGATGCGAAATCCGGACGAGGTGATGACGTCGTCGTCGCGGCCGACGAAGCTGATATAGCCTTCCTCGTCCATCACGCCCTGGTCGCCGGTGGTCATCCAGTCACCGATGAACTTGGCGCGCGTGGCCTCCGGATTGCCCCAGTATTCCAGGAACATCACTGGATCCGGGCGCTTCACCGCGATCTGGCCGGGCTCGCCGGCTTTGAGCGGATGGCCCGCGCTATCGATCACCGCCACGGTATGGCCGGCGACCGGCTTGCCGATCGCGCCCGGCTTCGACACGCCGAGGGCGCCGCAGGCCGACAGCACGATGTTGCATTCGGTCTGGCCGTAGAATTCGTTGATCAAGAGGCCGAAGGCGGACTTGCCCCATTCGTAGGTTTCGGCGCCGAGCGATTCGCCGCCCGAGCCGATCGAACGCATCTTGATGTCGTGGCGGCCTTGCGGATTGCGCGCCGCACGCAACATGCGCAATGCGGTCGGCGGGATGAAGGCGTTGCGGATCTTGGCGCGTGCCATCAGCGCGAAGGCTTCCTCCGGATCGAACTTCTCAGCCCGCCGCGCCACCACCGGCACGCCGTAATGCAAGCCCGGCAGCAGCACATTGAGCAACCCGCCGGCCCAGGCCCAGTCGGCCGGCGTCCAGATGCGGTCGCCCGGTTGCGGGAAGAAGTCGTGATGGGTCTCGACGCCGGGAAAGTGTCCAATCAATACACGATGGCCGTGCAGCGCGCCTTTCGGCTGGCCGGTGGTGCCCGAGGTGTACACCATCATGGCCGGATCGTCGGCGGCGGTATCGACCGGTGTAAAATCCGACGCGGCGCGCGCCAAGGTCGCTCCGAAATCGAGCGCGCCGTCGGCTTGGCCATCGAGCGAGAGCGCCAGCTTGAGATCGGGCAGGTCTTTGCGGATTTCGGCAATGCGCGCGATCCCCTGCGCATTGCTGATCAGCGCCGTCGCGCCGGAATTCTGTAGGCGATAGGACAAGGCGTCGGAGCCGAACAGCACCGCCAGCGGCAGCGCGACGCCGCCGAGCTTGTAGATCGCGATATGGCTCGCCGCCACTTCCGGCGCCTGCGGCAGCAGGATGGCGACGCGGTCGCCGCGCGCGATACCGTGCGCGCGCAGCACATTGGCGAGCCGGTTGGANGTCTGGCGCAGCCAGCCGTAGGTGATAGCGTCCTCAGCGCCGTCCGGCCGCACATGCAGGATAGCGAGCCGGTCGGGCTCGCTCGCCGCCCAGCGATCGCAGACATCGACGCCAATATTGTAGCGCGCCGGCACCTGCCAGCGGAATTGGCGGTAGAGCGTGTCGTAATCGCGGACGGAAGGCAGCACCGACATGGGGCGCCAAGCTAGTCAGCCGGCGGCGCGAGGTCCAGGGCGGCGCGTTTTTCTTCCCCTCTCCCCTTGTGGGAGAGGGAAACAAAATCGCGGCTTGTTCCGCGTAAACATCGATCCAAATTTCAAACAGCCAACGCTCCGCCGGCCGTATTCTTTACGGCGCCGGGTACGCCGTCGTCCCTTCCTTCCCCCTCGATAAGCCGAGGGGATGGAGCGCCGAGTGGCGCTACCTTTCTCAAGTTTGCCGCGTCCTCTTTTGGAGAACGCGGGCGCCTCTCGGCGCTCCATCGCGGCGTTTATTTCGGCGCGGGGCCGCGCTTTCTGCCGGGGCTCAAGCCCCGACCGTCAGCGAGCTCCTCGCACCCGGGTCGTCATGCCCGGGGGGCGGGGTCCCGACGCCGCCCGAGTGCGTGGGTTACGTTTGCCCACGCCCGCAGGCGCCACACCTTGCTCCGTCGTCGAAACGTCTCGCGAAGACGCCCTCAGCCGAGCCAGACGCGCTGATAATAATCGCGCCAAAGCGTGCGGGGATAAGTTTTTTGTCGAAGTTGCGCGTTGTGTGTCGCCGCCGCCACAGGCAGCGAGTCGCTGCGCGCGCTCGACCTCTCCACCGTCATTGCCGGGCTTGACCCGGCAATCCGTGAGGCCGTTCGGCAACGGCAAACTTACTTAAGGCTCTCCGGTGTGGGCGCTCATCATGGATGCCCGGGTCATACCCGGGCATCACGACTGAGTATGTGGCGCTCGCTGTGACCCCTCTTTGTCACTCACCTCTTCCCATCCTCCGGCTCCGCCAGGATCAGCGCCCAGTACACCTTGTACTTGGAGGTCGGCGTGTAGACCGCGGCGATGCCGATGCGGGTGGCGCCCTTGAGCAGCATGTTGGCGCGGTGCGGGGGCGAATCGCGCCAGCCGGAGAAGGCTTCGGCCAGCGTGTGGTAGCCAGCGCCGATGTTTTCCGCCGCCGTCTTGGCGTCGTAGCCCGACGCCTTCAGCCGCGCCACGAACGGCTTGGCCGCGCCGTGGTCGAGCTTGTCGCGCTGGGCCATGACCGCGGCCTGCGCCTGCGCGAGCCGCGTGAGTTCGGGATCGAGCGTCACCGCCGGCAGGCCGTTGTTGGCGCGATAGCCGGAGATCATCGACGCCGCAGCGGCGGTGTCGAGCTGGGCGCCGGGCTGCGCGAGGTTGCGGTAGAAGCTCGGCTCGCTCTTCTGCACATAATTATCGCCCGCGCAGCCGGCGAGCGCGAACAATGCGAGGATCGGCACAGCGAGACGAACCGGCTTCATCTACAACGATCTCCGAATCGATAAAGCTTTGGAGAGCCTGACGGCCGACCGTGGCCGGACGGTGTTGACGCGAATCCGACGCACTTTCGTACTGGATAGCGGTACAGGAGAGGCCCCGCATCTACTGGCGCGGGCTTCGCCAGTCAACTAACATCGCAACGACCAAGCCGTTCACGACGGCCTCAGGGAGAACATCATGTCCAACCCGCCAGCCGCGCGAACGCCGGGCGCCCAGCGCGCCGCTCCGGGCGAATATCTCTTTGACCTCGGCAGCGTGCAGAAGATCATGGGCGGCCCCGCCTATTCGACCGCGCACGGGCCGTGCGTGGAAGGCGACCGCATGATCGTCGGCCTGATGCGCATGACCGCCGGCACCGGCGCCGAGCCGCATTCGCACCCGAACGAGCAATGGATCTACGTGCTGGAGGGAACCTTCCGCGCCACCATCGACGGCAAGCAGATCGACGCCAAGCCCGGCTCGGTCGTCTACATTCCGGCCAATACGGTGCATGCCGGCAAGGCGACGGCGGACGCCGACGTGCTGTTCTTCACGGTCAAGGATGCCTCGCATAGCCTGCACGGAATCAAAGCCACGTGACATAAAGTGCGGGGGCAACAGAACCCCCGGCCTTCAACTCCACGGAGGATACCGATGAAACGTCTAAGCCTGATCCTGCTGTCCGCCGCCTGGCTTTCTGCCTTTCTTGCGCTCGGCATGGCACCGGCCTCGGCGCAGGACAAATATCCGAGCCGGCCGGTCAAGGTCATTGTTCCTTATGCGCCGGGCGGCGCCACCGATATCGTCGCGCGCATTGTCGGCGACGAATTCCAGAAAATCACCGGTCAGGCATTTGTCGTGCTCAACAAACCCGGCGCCTTCGGCCTGATTGCGATCGACGAAATGGCGAAGTCGGCGCCCGACGGCTACACCCTGATGCTCGGCAATGTCTCGACCAACGCCATCACGCCGATCCTCTACGCCAAGAAACTCAGCATCAATTACGAGAAGGATGTGGTCGCGGTGACAAACCTCATCGACGTGCCGGCGTTCCTGCTGGTGACAACGGCCAACAATTTTCCGCCCAAGACGGTCGCGGAGTTCATCGATTACGCCAAGAAAAATCCGGGCAAGATCAGCTACGGCACCGTCGGCATCGGGTCATATCCGCATTACGACATGGCCTACTTCGCCAAGCGCGCCGGCGATCTCGATATGGTCGGCCTGCCGAACAAGAACGGGGCCTCCGGCGTCATCCAGGACATGTTGCGCGGCGACGTGCAGACCGCATTCCTCAACGCCGCCAGCTCCGCCGGCATGGTGCAAGCGGGCAAGTTCCGCGCGCTTGCGGTCGTCAGCCACGCGCGGCTGCCGGAATATCCGAACATTCCGACCATGCAGGAAGTCGGCTTCCCCGACGTGGGCACCGTGGCTTGGAACGGCTTGTTCGCGCCGGCGGCCACGCCGAAGCCGGTGCTGGAAGCGCTGTTCACGGCCGTGACCAAAGCCCTGCAGTCGCCCGAGACGGTGGAAAAATTAAAGAAGCAGAATTTCAATGTGGCAGCGAACAAGTCGCTCGCCGACGCCAAGAGCTGGCTCGCCGGTGAAATGAAGCATTGGCAAACCATCACCAGCGCGGTGAAGATCGACGTCGCGCAGTAATCTTTTTGTTTCCCTCTCCCCGCTACGCGGGGAGAGGTGAAACAAGCACCATTATTTCCCCGCCTGCAGCGCTTGCCAGATCCGGTCCGGCGTCGCCGGCATGTCGAGCGCCGCACCTTGCGGCAGCGCGTCGAGGATCGCATTGATCACCGCCGGCGGCGCCGCGGTGGTGCCGGCCTCGCCGGTGCCCTTCACGCCGAGCGGATTGGTGCGGCAGGCGATGGCGTGATGCTCGACCGTCATCGCGGGCATCAACTCCGCGCGCGGCATGGCGTAGTCCATGAACGAGCCCGACACCAGCTGGCCGCCGGCATCGTAGATCGTATTCTCGGTCAGCGCCTGGCCGAGCCCCTGCGCCACCCCGCCGTGGATCTGACCCTCGACGATGGTCTCGTCGAGCACATTGCCGCAGTCGCCGACCGCCACATAGGACACAATTTCCAATGCCCCGGTGTCGGGGTCGATCTCGACTTCGGCGATATGGCAGCCATTCGGGAATGACGGCGGCACTTTGATGCTGGCTTGCGTGTCGAGACTTTCCGGGATCACGCCCTGGCGCGAGAGTTCGGCGGCGCGCTCGGCCACGTCAAACAGCGACACTTCGCGCACCGAGCCGCGTACGCTGAACTTTCCGTCGCGGTAATCGACGTCGCCCTCGGCCGCTTGCAGCAGCATCGCCGCCACCCGCTTGCCCTTCTCCAGCACCACGTCGGCGGTGCGCGCGATGGCGCCGCCCGTCATCATCGCCGAGCGCGAGGCGACGGCGCCAAAGCCCGGCACGTCGCGCGCGGAATCGCCGGACAGCAACGTCACCGCCTCCGGCGCAATGCCCAAACGGCGCGCGGCGACGCGGCTGAACACGGTCGGATGCCCTTGCCCGCTGCCGCCGGCGCCGATGCTCACCTGCACCCTCTGAGCCCCGGGAAACGTGATGCGCGCGGCCTCTTCCGGGAACGCGCCGGCAATCTCGAGATAACAGCCGATGCCGATGCCGCGGAGCTTGCCGGCCTTCTTCGCCGCCTTCTTGCGCGCGGCGAAACCCGCGTAATCGGCAACGCTAAGCGCGCGCTCGAAGATCGCCGGGAAGTCGCCGCTGTCATAGGTGTTGCCGAAGGCGGTGGTGTAGGGAATTTTGTCGGCCGCAATCAGATTGCGCCGGCGCAATTCCGCGGCATCGATGCCGGTCTGGTCGGCGGCGGCATCGATGACGCGCTCGATCAGATAGCTCGCCTCCGGGCGCCCGGCGCCGCGATAGGGACCGGTCGGCAGCGTATTGGTAAACACGCAACGCGTATTCAGCTGCGCGTGCGGAATGTCGTAGACCGTCGGCAGGCAGCCGGAGATGTGCGTCGTGAAGACGAAATGCGCGACGCCGGTGATATAGGCGCCGACATTGCCGAGGCAATCCACGCGCAGGCCAAGGAAGCGGCCGCGCTTGTTGAGCGCAAGCTGCACGGTCCAGAATGAATCGCGGCCCTGATTGTCGGTGACGAAGGCTTCCGAGCGGGTCGACACCCAATGAATCGGCCGCTTGAGCGCGCGCGCGGCATGCAGCATCGCGACGTATTCGGGATAGCACCAGCCCTTCATGCCGAAGGCGCCGCCGAGATCGTCGGTGACGACGCGCAGCTCCTCGGGCTTGATGTTCATGGCGCCGGCGACTTGGCCGCGCACGCTGGCAACGCCTTGCGTACCGCAGCGCAACGTGAACTGCTTCTTATCGGCATCGTAGCTCGCCGACGCGGTGCGCGGCTCGAGCGAGGCGACCACCAGGCGCTGGTTGACCAGCTCGACGCGCACCACATGGGCGGCGTCGTTGAAGGCGCGCTCGAGCGCGGCCTGCTTCTTGCCGTCTTGGTCGGCCGGCGCGGTCCAGTCGAAGCCGATATTGCCGGGCGCCTCCGGCCACAGCTGCGGCGCGCCGGACGCAATGGCGGCGCGCGCGTCGGTGACCGGCGTCAACGGCTCATAATCGACCATGATCTTTTCGGCGGCATCCTGCGCCGCCGCCGCACTAGTCGCGACCACCATCGCCACCGGTTCGCCGACATGCATCACGCGCGTCCCCGCGAGCGCCGGGCGATGCGGCGAGGCCGCCACCTTGCCGCCGCGGCCCGGGATCGGATGCGGATGCGAAAGCGAATGATAATGCGACGCTTCCAGATCGGCGGCGGTCAGCACCGCAACGACGCCCGGCGCGTTTTTCGCGGCCGCGGTGTCGATGCGTTCGATCTTGGCGAAGGCATGCGGCGAGCGCACGAAATGGGCCGCCAAAGCGCCCGCAGGCTTGACGTCGTCGCCGAAGCGCCCCTGCCCGCGCAGCAGCGCGTCATCCTCGATGCGGCCGGCCCAGGCGGATGGGTCGGCTCGGCGAGCGGCGGTTAATCGGTCCATGAAACGCTCCGGCGGCGGGAAAAAGAATTACAGCTTGCGATTCGTGATGCCGGCCTTGGCGTAGAGCTCGTTGATGTGCTCCTTCACGCTCGCCTTCGGCTCGTCGTTTTCGGGCACCTGCGCCCAGCCGACCTTGGCGCGGGCATATTGCGCGATCTCTTCGTCCTGGTCGGAGGTGGCCCCGCTCACGCCGTAGGCGCCGACCATTTCGTTGCCCTTGAACACCGGCGCGGTGCCGCCGGAGGCCGCGATCTTGCCGTTGGTCAGCGCCGCCAGGTTGGTCAGCAATTGCGGATTGCGCTCCTTGAACCACTGCTGGATCACCAGCCCGTCGGGAAAGCGCGGGCTCATCGAGCGGAACGCCGCCATCGTATAGGCCTTGGCGATCGCGGTATCGGGGGTGATGAAGCCGGCCTCGTCCATGCGCTCGACCGCGATCAAATGCCCTTCCGGACCGACCACGGCGATCGAGACCGGCACGCCCATGTCCTCGGCCTTTTCGACCACCGCCTTGATGAATTCGCGGCACTCGACCGCCCGCAACTTCGCCATGCTGCTTATCCTTTCGGTCAGTCACACATCGCAACTGAGAAACCGGACGTCATTTGCGCAGTCCAGCTTTGGTGACGACCTCATCCCATTTTTTCGTTTCGCTTGCGATGGTGGCGGCAAATTCGTCCGGCGTGCCGCCTTTGACGTCGAGCCCGGCGCCGATCAGCGGCTTCGCGACATCCTCGTTCTTGAGCGCCTCGTTGATCGCGCCCGCGAGCTTGTCGATGATGGGGCGCGGCGTTCTGGCCGGCGCCACGACACCGAACCACAGGCTGGTGTTGAAACCGGGCAGGCCGGATTCGGCAACCGTCGGCAGCTTGGGCGCCGCCGAGGTGTGGGTGAGCTCCGAGGTGGCGAGCGCACGGATCTCACCGGCCTCCGCATGTGACAGCACGGTCGACGCGGGCGAGAACATGATCTGGATGCGGCCGGCGAGCAGATCGGTCAGCGCCTGAGCGCTACCCGGATAATGCACGGACACGATCTTGGTGCCGGCCATGATGTTGAACAGCTCACCCGTCAGATGCGGCGAGGTGCCAAATCCAGATGAGCCGAAGTTCAGCTCTCCGGGCTTCGACTTCGCCAACGCAATCAATTCCTTCACGTTAGTCACGCCGATGGAGGGATGCACCACCAGGATATTCGGCGATGAGGTCGCCAATGTAATCGGCGCGAAGTCGTTGGCGAAATTGACCTTCAAGTTGGGTTGCAGCAAGCCGTTGATAATGACGGCCACCGATCCCATGAACAGCGTGTAGCCATCCTTCGGTGCGCGCGCGACCTGCTCGGCGGCGACTGTGCTGCCACCGCCCGGCTTGTTTTCCACCACGAATGACTGGCCGAGCGTCTTCGACAGCCGTTGCGCCAGCACGCGCGCCGTGAGGTCTGCGGCGGAGCCGGGTCCGAAGCCAGCCACGATGTGGACCGGACGGGACGGATAGTCACTTTGCGCCTGCGCCGCGGCAGGCAAAACGGCGAGCAAGCCGCAGCAAATCCCAAAAGCCCGCATCATCCGCACCGCATCCGCCCCATCTTCAGATTTTGTTAACAATTCGGTCACCCGACATTAACCGCAAAACAACCGGTTGGGGAATACCGTGCGGGCGAATACGGACCTCGCGATGGCCAAAGCTGAACCTGCACTCGCCACCTGGCATGATCGGCGGCTAGTCGCGCCGATCGGGCTTGCCGTTTTCGCGGCAAGCTTCGCGCTGTTTCATTATGTCGTGCCAGTGGGCGCGTGGGTCGCCTCCGCGCCCGCGCTCGCGGTATCGGCCTTCTTCGCCGCGCTTGCGGCAGTGCTGGCGATGGCGCTTGCCGGCGCTGTCCTCGCCCGGCGAACGCAGGTGCACAATCAGCGCATGCGCGTCGCGCTCAACAACATGTCGCAGGGCCTGTGCATGTTCGACGGCAACGAGCGGCTGGTCGTCTGCAACCGCCGTTACAGGGAGATGTACCAACTCCCCGCCGACATCGCCAAGCCCGGCTGCACGCTCGCGAGCCTGCTCGAATTCCGCATCGCCAACGGCACCTTCTCGCGCGATCCGCAGCAATACCGGCACGACTTGCTGACCGCCATGGCGCAAGGTACCACGATCACCACCGAAGTGAAATTCTTCGACGGTCGGACGATCTGCGTCATCAACCGGCCGATGGCCGAGGGCGGCTGGGTGGCGACGCATGAGGACATCACCGAACGGCGCGATGCCGAGCGCGAACGCGCCTCGATGCAGGAGCAGCAGGCACGCCGCGCGATGATCGAGCAGGCGATCGCCGCCTTCCGCCGCCGCGTCGAGGATCACTTGCGCACGGTGACCGAGGGAGCGATGGCCATGCGCGCCACCGCCACCACGCTGTTCGCCAATTCCGGCCACACCTCGCAAAGCGCCGAGAGCGCGGTGACGGCTTCCAACGAAGCGTCGGTGAACGTGGAGACCGCCGCGGTCGCCGCCGACGAGTTGACCGGCTCGATCGGCGAGATCGGCCGCCAGCTCGCCATGACCACCGAGGTCGTGCGCGGCGCGGTCAGCGAGGCGCAAGGAACCAATCAGCAGATCACCGCGCTGGCGCAAGCCGCGCAGAAAATCGGCGACGTGGTCAAGCTGATCCGCACCATCGCCGGCCAGACCAACCTGCTGGCGCTCAATGCCACGATCGAGGCCGCGCGCGCCGGCGAAGCCGGCAAGGGCTTCGCGGTGGTGGCCTCCGAAGTCAAATCGCTGGCGGTGCAGACCGCCAAGGCGACCGAGGACATTTCCAAGCTGATCATGTCGGTGCAGGCGGCAACCGGCAGCGCGGTGGCGGCGATCGGCCGCATCTCGAGCCGCATGCAGGAAATCGACAGTTGCGCCACCGCCGTCTCGGCCGCGGTCGAGCAGCAAAGCGCCGCAACGGCTGAGATTTCGCAGAATGTCGCGGGCGCCTCCAACGGCGCCAAGCTGGTGGTGTCGGTGCTCGACGACGTGGCCGGCGCCGCCACGGAGACACGCGAGTCGGCGGAAAGCGTGCTGACCGCCTCGCAGGCGGTGGAAGCCGCCGCCGCCGAGCTGCGCCGCGAGGTCGAGGGCTTCCTCGCCGGCGTCGCGGCGTGAGCGCGCTAAGCGAGTAATCCCGACAGCCAATAGAACAGCGCGGAGAGCAGGCCGGACGCAGGGATCGTGATGACCCAGGCGGTCACGATTTCCTTGGCGACAGCCCAGCGCACTGCTGACATCTTTTTCGCAGCGCCGACCCCGATGATCGACCCGGTGATGGTATGCGTGGTGGACACCGGAATGCCGAGGCTGGTTGCCGCAAACAGCATGACCGAGCCTGCGCTTTCCGCGCAAGCGCCCTGCATCGGCGTCAGCCGGGTGATCTTCGAGCCCATGGTTTTGACGATGCGCCAGCCGCCGGCCATCGTCCCGGCGGCCATCGCGATCTGACACGCGATCACCACCCAGAACGGCACGTAGAATTCTGCTCCGAGTCTGCCTTGCGAAAACAGCAGGACCGCGATGATGCCCATGGTCTTCTGCGCATCGTTGCCGCCATGGCCGAGCGCATAAAGCGACGCCGACACGAATTGCACACGGCGGAAAATATTGTCGACGCCATACGGCGTAAGGCGAACGAAAATCCACGACACCATCAACATGAGCAGCAAGGCGAGCACCAGGCCCAGGCCCGGCGACAAGAAGATGGCGGCAACGGTCTTGCCGACGCCGGACCACACGACGGCATGGATGCCGGCCTTGGCGAGACCGGCACCGACCAGACCGCCGATGAGCGCATGCGAACTCGACGACGGAATTCCCAGCCGTTGGGTCAATATCTGCCAGACAATCGCACCGGCGAGCGCGCCGAAGATCACGTGAGCATCGACGACATTGGCCTCGACAATGCCGCGGCCGACCGTTTCCGCCACATGCAGGCCAAAGAACAGGAAGGCGATGAAATTGAAAAACGCCGCCCAGACGACGGCATATTGTGGGCGCAGCACCCGCGTGGAGACGATGGTCGCGATCGCATTCGCGGCATCGTTCATGCCATTGAGAAAATCGAACGCCAGCGCGACGGCGATCAGGCCGAATAGGAATGGCAAAGCGAGCGCAGCGGCGTCCATCGTCGTTCGGCCTCGGAGCGGTTACTTACACATGTTCGATGACGATGCCGTGCATGATGTTGGCCACGTCGTCGAAACGGTCCACGACTTTTTCCAGATGGTCGTAGACCTCGTTGCCGACGAAGAAGGCCATCGGATTCGAATTCACGTGGGTCTTATAGAGAGTCGTGAGGCCGACATCGTGCAACTCGTCGGCGTGGCCTTCGAGCTGCGAAATCCGTTCGGTCATTGTGCTGATATGCACCGCTTCCGAGCTGATCGAGCGCAGCAGCGGAACGGCTTCCTGCACCAGGTGGGCGCATTTCACGATCGCGTCCGCCATCTCCTTCATCTGCGGCGTGAACTCGGTCACGTCGAACAGCTTGATGCCCTTGGCGGTCTTCTGCATCTGGTCGATGGTGTTATCCATCGAGGTGATCAGGTCGCGGATATTGCCGCGGTCGAACGGCGTGATGAAGGTGCGGCGCACCGCGATCAGCACCTCGCGGGTCACGTCGTCGGCGTCCTGCTCGCGGTCCATGACGATCTGATAGTTGTGCTGTATCGCCGCACCGCCCTCCAGCATCGCCCGCAAGGCCTCGGCGCCGGCCAGCACCGCCTGCGAATGGCGCGCGAACAGGTCGAAGAAGCGCTCCTCCTTCGGCATCAAGGCATGAAACCAGCGCATCATGGGCGGACTCCGGGCGAATCGAATGCGACCTTGCGGCCAACCTAGTCTTTTGCCGGGTGGTTCCGAAACGGGGTCCCGGCCGGCTGTGGGTACAGTGGGTACAACTCGCCGGCCGCCTGACCGATCGGCCGATTGCCGTTGACAAGGTTGTGCCGCCAGGGCCCGGAATTTTCGCCCTCTCAAAATTGATTACGGCCAAGGAATCAAGCGCCTAAGCCCGATCCGGTGACCGCCAGATGGCTGCCATCTGCAACCGAAGATTTGTTGCATCGGCGCGCCGCCTCGCTTTAGCTGCGCATGATCTTTGCCGACCTTCCTTCGCCCGCCGAAGCGGGCTTCGCGAAGGCGGGAAACCGGTTCCCACTTTTCGGGATCATGCGCTAGTTTGCCGGCCCGAGAGGTATTGCAGGCGGAAAAGGCAATGCGGCTGGGTTACTTCACGATGCCGGTGCATCCCATGGGCCGGGACTGGTCGCAGACGCTGCGCGAGGACCGCGCGGCGATCATTCTGGCCGACAAGCTCGGCTTCCATGACGCCTTCGTCGGCGAGCACCTGACCGATGCGTGCGAGAACATCACCAACAGCATGCTGTTCCACGCCCCGCTGATCCACGACACCAAGACCATCAAGCTCGCCACCGGCACCACCAACCTGTCGCAAATGCACCCGGTGCTGGTCGCGGTGAACGCGGCGATGTTCGATCATCTGGCGCAGGGGCGCTTCATCATGGGCGTGAGCGCCGGCGCCCTCACCTCCGACGCGGAAGCGCTCGGGATTCTGGACGAGGACCGCAACAAGATCTTCGCCGAGGCGATCGACGTGATTCTGGCGATCTGGCAGCGCGATCCGCCCTACAACATCGATTTCCCGGACAACCGTTTCAAGGTGACGATCAACCGCGCGGCGGCGCTGCATCTCGGCGTCGGCGCCATGGGCAAGCCGTTCCAGAAGCCGCGGCCGGAAATCGTCGGCACCGTGGTGGCGCCGTTCTCGCCCGGCGTCGTGCTGATGGGCAAGCGCGACTTCCATCCGCTGTCGGCGAACTTCCTGCTGTCGAAGCATCTCAAGTCGCACTGGACCAACTACGCCAAGGGCAAGGCCGAAGTCGGCGCCAAGGCCGACGTCGCCGATTGGCGGGTGGCGCGCACCATCTTCGTCGCCGACGACGACAAGACCGCGCTGCGTTACGGTCGCGAGGACGCCAACAGTCCGTATCGGTTTTATTTCGATCAGATGCGCGCCAAGATGCAGCGCGGCAACCGGCTCTATGTGTTCAAAAGCCACAAGGAGCAGCCAGACGACGAGATCACGCATGATTTCGTCATGGATCATTGCGTGATCCACGGCAGCGTCAACAAGGTGGTCGACGCCATCCTGGCGCTGCGCGAGCAGACCGGCGATTTCGGCGAGTTGGTCTATGCCGGCATGGACTGGGTCGATCCGGCGCTGGCCAAACGCTCGATGCAGTTGCTGGCCGAGCAGGTGATGCCGCGGGTGAAGGCGGCGATCGGCAAGCCGGTGGTCACCGCGGCGGAGTGAAGGTCGCCGCCGGGGCCACGCGTCATTTGCGTCAGCCGCCGTGCGCCATGCGCCAAACGATACCGGCAAAAGTTCCGATCAGCAGCGCGCCGGACGCGAAGGCTTGCACCGCGAATCCGCGATGGCGCTTGTCCGCAAGTTGGGTGTAGCCGCGGATATAGATGACACGGCCGGCGATCCAAACGAGACCCAGCACCGCGGCACCCGGATCGCTGACATAGAGCGCAAACAGCCACAGCAGCGGCAAAAAGATCGGCATCCATTCCAGCGTGTTCATCTGCACGCGGAACACCCGCTCGAAGTCCGGGTGTCCGGTCGTCGCCGGCGCCACCACGCCGAATTTCGGCCGCGCCCGGGCGACCAGCGTGCCCGTGTAAAAATATAAAACGACGGCCAACAATGTAACCAGCGCAGTGTAATTCGGCATGTTCAACGGTCCTCGTTGCTGTCGGATTGAATTTCGGCCGTCATCCTAAACTGACAGCGGATCGGTGCCGAGCCCGGCATAGAGGCCGTGCTTGGCGCCTTGCGTGAACGAGGCGCCCTGGTCGAGCTCGATCGCCACCGAGCGCACGCGTTGCGCCGCAGGCTCGGTCGCCGGCACCGGCTTGCCGTCGGCCGCGGCCTTGGCGGCGCGCAGCAGCAGCTTGCGCGTCATGATGATGCCTGAGTCGGTCGCGCACAGGTGCTCCTTGCTGCGGTCCTGGATCGGACCCATGCTTTCCTGGATCGAAGCATCCTGCATGGCGATGCCGTCGACGCCGGTGGAGCTGTGGCTGGCCGCTTGCGCGTCGCGGTCCATCAGATAGTTGTTAGACTTGTTGGCGAGCGGAATGAAGGTGCCGGGCACGTATTTGACGTGGATGCCCGCGCCGTCCTGCATCGCCGAGACTTCCGCTTTGGTCAGCGCGCGTTTGGGATGGTAGTTGATGCTCCAGGCCCAGCAGGTCTCGTCGTCGATCGGCACCCAGGCATGCGCGCCGAGCGGATGTCCCGCGCGCGGCGGGATGATGGTGTACCAGGGCATGATCCAGGGCGTGATGCGCCAGTAGTACTTGCCGGCGTCGGCGTTGCGCCGCGCGCCGATCAACAGGCCGCCGGGAAATTCTTCCACGTCGAACAGCGGCATGCGGTCCTTCTCGTTGTATTCGTTGCCCTTGCTGCCCTTGAACAACGGATCGCGGTTGAGCTCGCTGCCGTGCAGCCACGACACGTGACTGGAATCGATGCCGCCTTCCATCGCCTGCAGATAATTGCATTCCTGCAGCCGCTTGGAGACGAAGCGCTGCTCGGGCGCGACCTCGGTCCATTCCAGCGCCGGTGGCGGCGGCTGCAAGGCCGGCGGCCCGAGATAGGCCCAGACCATCCCCGCCTTCTCGATGCAGGGGTAGGATTTCAATTTGATGTTCTTGCGGTAGCCGCTGTCTTTCGGCTCCGACGGCAGATCGACGCATTGCCCGGTCACGTCGTATTTCCAGCCGTGATAAGGGCAGCGCAGCCCGCATTCCTCGTTGACGCCGAACCACAGCGAGACGCCGCGATGGGCGCAGAACTCGTCGACCAGGCCGATGCGGCCCTTGCTGTCGCGAAAGGCGACCAGGTTCTCGCCCATCAGTTTCACCCGCACCGGCGGGCAATCCGGCTCGGGGATTTCCTCCGCCAGCAGGAACGGCGCCCAGTAGCGCCGCAGCAATTTGCCCATTAGCGTGCCGGGACCGATCCGGCTGAGCTGCTCGTTCTGTTCACGCGACATCATGGCGACGTTTCCCTGACCCTTTGTTATTCTCGCCCGCGCGAGCGGGCCGGCCATTATAGGCGGCCGTGGAGCCTGCGAAAGAGAACCGCGATGGTTTTGCCAAGGATCGCCATCTCTACCGGGGACCCGGCCGGAATCGGCCCGGAGATCGCCCTGAAAGCCGCGCTCGATGCGCGCGTCAAAGCGCTATGCCGGCCGTTGCTGGTGGGGGATCCGGCGGCGGTGAAACTGCATGCGCAGGCAGCCGGTCTATCGCCGCGGCTGCACGTGATCTCAGAAGCCGGCGATGCCGACTGGTCGGACGGCGCGGTCAACCTGCTCGAGACCAGCGACGGCGCCAATGCGCCGGGCAAGTTCGGCACCGTGAATGCATCTTACGGCCGCGCATCGCTTAGCAGCGCCCGCCGCGCGGTTCGCGCCGCGCTGGACGGCGAGGTGGATGCGGTGGTGGCGGCGCCGCAGACCGAACGCTCGATTGCCGCCGCCGGCGTCGCCTTCGACGGTTATCCGTCGTTCGTCGCGCGCGAGACCGGCACGCCGGTCAACGACGTCTATCTGATGATCTGCTTCGACGACGTGCGCATTGTGCATGCCACGCTGCATGTGAGCGCGCGTGAGGCGGTGGCGCTGATCACGCCGGAACGCGTCGAGCGCGTGCTGCGCGTGACCGACGCGGCGCTCAAGCGGCTCGGTGTCCCTAAGCCGCGCATCTTTGTCGGCGGGCTCAATCCGCATGCCGGCGAGGACGGAATGTTCGGCCGCGAAGAGATCGAGATCATCGCGCCGAGCATCGCGCGCGCGGTCACGGCCGGTATCGATGCCTCCGGCCCATTCGGCGCCGACACCATGTTCCGCAAAAAGGGTTGCGACGCCTTCATCGTGATGCTGCACGACCAGGGCCACATCGCCGCCAAGCTGCAAGCCTTCAACCGAACGGCGGGTCTATCGATCGGCAGCCCGATCCTGTTCTCGTCGGTCGCGCATGGCAGCGCGCACGACATCGCCGGCCAAGGCAAGGCCGATGCCGGCGCCATGATCGAGGCGATCAGCCGATTGGCAAAAGTGAGTGCATCAGGAAAGCGGTCGGCTTAGCGCACCGGCGGCAGCGGAGAGCCAGAAATCGCGGGGCTGTGGCTGGGGGGCGCCATCGGGTTCGCCGGCGCCGGGGCGACGGTACTCCCCGGCGCGCCGGTGTTGGCGATCTTGTCCGGCGCCTTGCCCGGCAGAACGACGACGCGGGTACCAGTCTGCACGCGGCTGTAGAGATCCTCGATGTCCTCGTTGAGCAGGCGGATGCAGCCGGACGACACAAACTGGCCGATGGTCGAAGGCTGGTTGGTGCCGTGGATGCGGTAGAGCGTGTTGCCGAGATAGAGTGCGCGCGCGCCGAGCGGATTGCCGGGCCCGCCCGCCATCACGCGCGGCAGATAAGGCTGCCGCTCGATCATCTCGGCCGGCGGGAACCAGTCCGGCCATTCCTTCATCCTCGAGATGCGCTCGCCGCCCGCCCAGGTGAAGCCCTCGCGGCCGACGCCGATGCCGTAGCGCAAGGCCTTGCCGCCGCCGAGCACCAGATAGAGATAGGTGTTGGGCGTATCGACGATCAGCGTGCCGGCCGGCTCCTTGCTGGCGAAGTCCACCAGTTGCTTCTTGAGATTGGCCGACAGTTCCTTCGGCTGGCCGACTTCCGGCTGATCTTCCGGCGGCAGTGTCATGACGCTCGTGGATGGCGCGGCCTGTTGCGGCGCGGCGTTCGGCGCAGCGCCGATCGCCGCCGACGGACGGATCACATCGGGTTCCGCCCTAGCGGCGGGCGACTGTGCTTCGAGCTGGTGGCCGAAGGTCGGCTGGCGCCCGCCCGGCGTGGCAAAGCCGGGCGGCGGCGGGCCTTCGGCGTCGGCCTCTTCCGGATAAGGCAAAATGCGGCTGGGGGCGCCGGAGGCGCCGCCCTGGCCCTGCGGCGGCACCTGGCTGGCCTGCGGGTCGCGCCGCGGCCGGCGCACCACCTGATCGTCGTCATCGTCGTCGAGCCAATAGCCTGGCGATGGCAGCTGGTCCTGATAGGCGCCCGGCGGGGCACTGCGGTAATAGGGCGAAGACGGCGCGGAATACGACTGCGCCTGCGCGGATACGGCCGGAATGGCCGCCGCGACCGGCAGTGTCAGCAGGAAAAGGCCGAAAGGTCGGATCATCACTCACCTGTGGCAGCCGGGGCGGCCAATCCGCCGCCAAACCAAGCCTTGATTGCTCCGGGATGAAGGCACATTCAAGACAAGAATACGGCCATCTCAGTATCGTGATTCCGCCGTAGACGGCTCAGGTTTTCTTGGCTTTTGCCGCCAGAACCTGCGTGGCCACGCGGTGGCAATCGACCGCGGCCGGGAACCCGCAATAGACCGCGATCTGCCGCAGGATGGCGGCAAGCTCCTTGGGCGTGAGCCCATTGCGCAGCGCGCCGCGGAAATGCGCCTCGAATTCGTGCATTCGGCCGAGGCAGGCAATCATGCCGAGATTGAGGATGCTGCGGTCGCGCGGCTTCAGGGTGTCGTCGCCCCACACCGCGCCCCAGCAATATTCGGTGAGCAGCGTCTGAAATTCGCGGTTGAAGTCGTCGGTATTGGCGACCGCCCGATCGACATACTCGTCGCCCAGCACCTTGCGTCGCATGACCATGCCGCGGTCGTAAACTGCCTTATCCATAATGTTCGAGCCTCCGTTGTGACGGCCTATTCCGTCGATCTAACTCTCAATGTCATTCCAGGACGGCCCTTTGGGCCGGACCCGGAATCCAGATGCTTGCTCATCGCGTGCTTCTGGATTCCGGGTTCGCTCGCTTCGCTCGCGCCCCGGAATGACGGCGAGGACCGCATGTTGACAGGAATTTGCCGATCCCGTCCATTCTCCCCGCGCGCTAGGTGGACAGGATCGCGAACATGGATGTTGCAATTGTCGGTGGCGGCATTTGCGGGCTTTCGCTTGCGCTCAATTTGAGCCAGCGCGGCATCGCCGCCCGCATCTATGAGCGCGCGAGCGAGATCAAGCCGCTCGGCGTCGGCATCACGCTGCTGCCGCATGCGATGCGCGAGTTCACGGCCCTGGGCCTGGGCGAGCAACTGCTCGCAGCCGGCATCGAGAACCGCGAAAGCTGCTTCTTCAACCGCTTCGGCCAGCTGATCTACAAGGAAGCGCGCGGCAAGTTCGCCGGCTACCAGTATCCGGAAGTCGGCATCCATCGCGGCCGGCTGCACCTGATCCTGTACGAGGCGGCACGCAGGCAACTCGGCGCCGCCGACATCTTGCTCGACCACGATTGCGTCGGCGTTGAGCAGGACGAGCGCGGCGCGACGGTCCACTTCAAGCAAACCAGCACCGGCCAAAAACGCGAGAGCGTGCGCGCCGATGTGGTGATCGCCTGCGACGGTATCAATTCGGCGATCCGTAAGCAGTTCTATCCCGACGACAAGGTGGCGTTTGCCGGCATCAACACCTGGCGCGGGGTGACGCGGAGAAAGCCGATCCTCGGCGGCCACACCTATATGCGCGTCGGCTCGATTCTGACCGGCAAGATGGTGATCTACCCGATCATCGATAATATCGACGATGAGGGCAATCAGCTCATCAACTGGATGGCCGAGATCAAGCGTGACACTTTCGAGCCGAACGACTGGAACAAGCCGGACGATCTCGCCGACTTCTTCCCGCTCTATGAAAGCTGGCGTTTCGACTGGCTGGACGTGGCGCAGATGATCCGCGACGCCGACCAGATCCTGGAATATCCGATGGTGGACAAGGATCCGATCGAACGCTGGACCTTCGGCCGGGTGACGCTGGCCGGCGACGCCGCTCATCCAATGTATCCGCGCGGTTCGAACGGCGCCGCGCAAGCCGCGATCGACGCCCGCACGCTCGCCGATTTGCTGGCCAGCCAAACCGATCCGCGCCAGGCGCTCAAGGCCTACGAAGCCGCGCGCAGCGCGCCGGCCGCCAAGGTGGTGCGCACCAATCGCGCGCACCCGCCGGATTTCATCAATATCAAGGTCGAGGAGCTGGTCGGCGACAAGCCGTTCGACGAGCTCGACGACTACATCAGCCAGGACGAGTTGCGCGCGCTGTCGGAGAACTACAAGCGCATCGCCGGCTTTGCGCTGGCTGATGTGACGGCGGCACGCGGCTGACTCAGCAATGACAGCCCAAAAGACGGCCCATGTGTTGATCGTCGGCTGCGGCGCCATCGGCGGCCTGTTCGCCTCGGCGCTGGCCGCGGTCGCCAAGGTCACCGCCTACGACGCCAATGCCGAGCATGTGGGCGCCATCAATGCCCAGGGTCTGCGGGTGATCGGCAAAACTCCGCGCGTCGCCCGCCTCAATGCCACCGACGATCCGACGACGCTCAAGGGCGCGGTGTTCGACGCGGTCATCTTTCTCACCAAATCGAAGACCACGGCTGCCGCGCTCGCCCAATTGCAGCCGCTGCTCGCCGGCCATCCCATATTGGTGACGCTGCAAAACGGCATGGGCAATGCGGAAGTTCTGCTCGGCGTGCCCGAGCGAACCGTCGTGCGCGGCGTCACCATGAATGCCGGCCGCTATATCGAGCCGGGCTGTGTGGAAAATCTGATCGAAGGCAAGACCTGGCTCGGGCCGCAGCGCGGCAGCGTCGACGACATCCGTCCGCTCGGCGACCTGCTCAATGCCGCCGGCATGCCGACTGACATCGTCGCCGATCCGATGGGCGCGGTGTGGTCGAAATTCGTGTTCAACTGCGTGATGAACCCGCTCGGCGCGCTGATGATGGGCGACAACGCCGCCCGTCACAATTCGCCGGAAATGCGCGCGCTGATCGACGACATGGCGGCGGAATGCATGGCGGTGGTGCGGGCGCTCGGCGGCAGCTTCGCCTTCGAGCCGATGGAGTTCGTGGCCAAGATCCGCTCCGGCGAATTGCCGATGTCCAAGCACGCCGGCTCGATGGCACTCGACATCGCCCGCGGCCAGCCTACCGAAATCGATGAATTGACCGGCTTCATCGTGCGCGAGGGCGAACGGCTTGGGCTGGCCGTGCCGACCTGCAAAACGGTCTATCGCTTGATTAAAGGCCTGGAACTCGCCGCCCAAGCCCGCGTGGCAAAACCACGCTAGCTCAAGGGGTTAGGCTGCTATAAGGCGGACTTATCCCCGGTTTCCCCGCTTTCCCGCCACCACAGGATTCCGGCAGCCCACGCGTTTATCGGATAGGCCAGGCACTACAATGGACAGGTCTTTCCGATGGCGGCTGCCACATCCCGATGGATGACAGCGACGAAGCGCTCATGGCCCGGGTCGCGCGCGGCGACGAGCCGGCCTACCGCCTGCTCACGCGCCGGCATCTGCCGGCCATGCTCGGGCTTGCCCGCCGCATTCTCGGCAACGCCGCCGACGCCGAGGACGTGGCGCAGGAAGCCATGCTGCGGGTCTGGACCCATGCGCCGCGCTGGCAGCCGCTGGCGGCGTTTCGCACCTGGCTCACGCGCGTGGTGGTCAATCTCTGTCTCGACCGCAAACGGCGCGCGCCCTGGGTCGGCCTGGAGGCGGCCGGCGAGATCGCGGACCCGGCGCCCGGCGCGGCTGAGAAGGCCGAACATAGTGAGCGCGAGCGCCTGCTCGCGGCCGCGGTTGCCGAGCTGCCCGCGCGCCAGCGCACGGCGATCGTGCTCACCTATAGCGAGGGCATGAGCAATGCGCAGGTGGCGGACATTCTCGACACGTCGGTGTCGGCGATCGAGACATTGCTGGTGCGCGGCAAGCAGAACTTGCGCGCACGCCTGGGCCACCTGATCGAGGGGGATGAGTGATATGAGCGACCAACAGTTCGAAAAGTTTCTCGAAGCCGCGCTCAAGCGCCGCGCCGAAACCACGCAAGCCGACGACGCCGCGGTCGAGCGCGCCCTCAAGCGGCTCAGCGGGCCGCTGCCGCGGCAGAAAATCACGCTCTGGCGATTGCCGGCGGTGCTGCTCGACTGGCAATTCGCGCCGGCCTGGCCACGCGTCGCCGCCTTGGCCTGCTGCGCCGCGCTCGGCTTCGTCATCGGGATTGCCGGTCTCGACCGCGGCTTTGGCACTCCGGGTGCGCCATTCGCGCTCGCCAGCCGCGCCGATCTCGGCTCGATCGTGTTCGAGCCCGAGGCGCTGACCGGAGCACGTCCATGACCATCGCCCAGCTCGCTCCTTCGATGTCGGCGCGCGGCTCGTCGCGCTGGCTGCTGCTCGGCTCGCTCGCGCTCAATCTGTTCTTCGTCGGCGTCGCCGTGGCGATGGCGATCCGCGCGCCGACCTCGCCGTCCTGGGACCGCAACGTGTTCGTGCGCGTCGAGCGGCTGGCCGCGACCTTGCCGGCGGCCGATGCCGATCTGCTGCGCGGCCAGATCAATGGCAACCGCGCGACAATCGAGGACGCGCAGACGAATTACCGCGCCGCCCAGGACCTGATCCGCGCGACGCTGCGGCAAGAGCCGTTCGACGCCGCCGCCATGCGCGCCGCTATGGCCAAGACCCGCGCGGCCAGGCAGAATTTCGACCAAGCCATCCAGGGCATGTTCGCGGGGGCGGCAGCCCAAATGTCGTCCACCGGCCGTCAGGCCCTGGCCGACTGGCCCCGGGGGCGGAAATCCGCGAACAACCAGCAATAATTCGAGCAGCCAGCGATCGTTCAGGCTAGTTTCCCGTCCCGAGCCTGGTTCTAACAGTAGTTTTTGAGAGTTGTGGGTATGCGTCGCGGTAGCCAAGTCGTGCGCTGGGGAACAAAGGCGGGCGTGCGCCCATTTTTGACCATGCTCCAGGGATTCTGCCTGATGCTCCCCCTCGGCGGCTGCCTGCTCACCGACAAGCCCGAGCCCGGGCTCGATATTCCGCAAGCCTATGACCGCGGCCCGCGCAACCCGGTGACGGCCGAGGCGGCGCTGCCGCCGCTCGACTGGTGGCGCGGCTTCCGGTCGCGGGAACTGACCGAGATCATCGAAGAGGCGCGGTCCGCCAATCTCGATATCGCCGCCGCGGTCGCCCGCATTGTGCAGGCCGACGCCCAGTCGCGCATCGTGGGCTCGGCGCTGCTACCCGCCGTCAATCTCAATGGCGAGGCCGCACGATCGCAGGCATCCAAGACTACCGGCCTCGGGAACGGCCAGCCATTCATCGACAGCGGCTTTCGCGTTGGCAATAATCTCTTGGCCTCGCTCTCGGCGAGCTACGAGATCGACTTCTGGGGTAAGAACCGCTCGGCCTTGCGCGGGGCCGAGGAGACCGCGGTCGCCAGCCGCTACGACCGCGAAGTGGTCGGGCTCACCACAGTGGTTGCCGCCGCCAATGCCTATTTCCAGGTCCTGGCCTCGCAGGACCTATTGCGGGTCACGCGCGCGAACGTGCAAAGCGCGACCCGCGTGCTCGATTTGATCCAGCAGCGACTCAACGCCGGCACCGCCTCCGCACTCGATACCGCGCAGCAGGAGAGCCTGGTCAATAGCCAACGCGCCTTGATCCCGCCCTTGGAGCAGGCATTGGTGCAGAATCGCAATGCGCTGGCCCTGCTGATGGCGCGCTCGCCGGAAAGCGTGCGCATCCGCGGCGGCAGCTTGCTCAGCATCGCCATTCCGCGCGTGACGCCGGGTCTGCCGTCCGAACTGCTGACGCAACGGCCCGACATCCGCGAGGCGGAGGCGCAGCTCGCATCGGCGAACGCCAATGTCGCCAACGCGCGCGCGCAGATGCTGCCGAGCATCACGCTCACTGGCGAGGGCGGCTATCAGAGCTCGGTGCTCAAAATTCTACTGCGGCCAGAGTCCACGTTCTTCAATCTCGCCGCCGGCTTGACGCAGCCGATCTTCGACGGCCTGCGACTGCAGGGCAATCTCGACCTGCAGAAAGGCAAGCAGGACGAACTCTTGCAGAATTATCGCAAGGCCGTGATCTCCGGCTTCGTCGACGTCGAGAACGCGCTCGAAGGCATCCGCCAGACCACGCTACGGGTGCGGCTGCAACAGAACGTTGTGACAAGTTCGCAGCGCGCGTTCGATATTGGCGAGCAACGATTGCGCGAGGGCACTGTCGATCTGGTCACCGTATTACAAATTCAGCAGACGCTCTATTCGGCGCAACTCCTGCAGGTGCAGGCGAATCTCGCGCAGGCGCAGGCGATCGTGAGCCTTTATCAGGCCCTCGGCGGCGGCTGGCTGCCGAGGCCGGTGGAAGCCGCCAATGCACGGTGAATTGCCAAGGCAGATCTGGGCGAAGACGAGCCACCGCAATCGCCGCTATCTGGCGATCGGGCTGATCGTCATCGTGATCGCCGTGGCGCTGATCTATGTCTTCACCGGCGCGCCCGAACCGCAGCGCCGCGCCGGCGGCCGCTTCGCCGCCGAGGGACCGGTACCGGTGCTGATCGCAGCCGCCGCGCGCGCCGACGTGCCGGTCTATCTAAATGCGGTCGGAACCACCAAGGCGCTCAACACCGTCACCGTGCGCCCGCAAGTCGACGGCAAGCTGCTCGAAGTCGCCTTCAAGGAAGGCCAGGACGTCAACAAGGGCGACCTGCTGGCGCGCATCGACCCGACCACTTTTCAGGCTCAGCTCGCCCAGGCGGCGGCCAAGAAGGCGCAGGACGAAGCGCAACTCAGCAATGCCAAGATCGACCTCGAGCGCTATGAAAAGCTGGCGGCCACCAATGCGATCAATCGCCAGCAGTCCGACACCCAAAGGGCGCTGGTCAATCAATATTCTGCGCTGGTGCAAGCCGACCAGGCGGCGATCGAGAACGCGCAAGCGATGCTGGCCTACACCACCATCACCGCGCCGATCGGCGGCCGCACCGGCATCCGCCAGGTCGACGAAGGCAATATCGTGCATGCCTCGGATGCGACCGGCATCGTCGTGCTCACCCAGCTCAAACCGATCTCGGTGTTGTTCAACCTGCCGCAGCAGGATCTCAATGCGGTCAATAGTGCTTTTGCCAACGCTCCGCTCAGCGTCGACGCGCTGCGTTCCGACAACGACGCGGTGATCGATCGCGGCACGCTCAGAGTGGTGGACAATCAGGTCGATCAGTCGACGGGCACGGTGAAACTCAAGGCCGAGTTTCCCAACGTCAATCTGCAGCTCTGGCCCGGCCAGTTCGTCAATATCCGACTGCTGATCGACACGCTCAAACAGGTGGTGGTGATCCCGACCGGCGCGGTGCAGCGCGGGCCGAACGGCACCTTCGTCTACGTGGTCAAGGACGACAACAGCGCTTCGATGCGGCCGATCCAGGTGCAGAAGCAGGATGAGACCCAGACCGTGGTGGCCAGCGGACTGGAGCCGCCGGAGCGCGTGGTCACCACCGGATTTGCGCGGCTCAACGACGGCAGCAAGGTTACGATCGGCAGCGCCGACGGCGCTCCCGCCGCCCAGCCGCAAGGCGCGCGGCAACGCAGCGGCCAGCGCCCCGCTGGCGCGAGGCCGAACGCACAGCAATGAGCGTATCTTCCCCCTTCGTTCACCGGCCGATCGCCACCTCCCTGCTCGGCGTCGCGGTGATGCTGGGCGGCGCGCTCGGCTACTGGTGGCTGCCGGTGTCGGCGCTGCCGCAGGTGGATTTCCCCA
>JGI20191J14862_1000102_pt1 | contig 28086 bp, 25 predicted proteins | sample NGESurdeep092012_7_FD_14862 | JGI IMG/M metagenome (IMG submission 14862)
CATCACCGGTAATACCTTCCACCCCGAGTGGAACTACACCATCTCACCAAGACCACCCAAAACCCCTAACCTGACGCAATAATTGTTGGGCGTCGCCTAACGTCCTTCTGATTGACGTTGTGTATACCGAAAACCTCATTAACGCGGATAAGGTTTTCGGTACACACAGGCGTCGCCAACTCTCGATGATGACCTTGGCTTCTTCCAGCGTGTAGAAGATCTCACCGTAGAGCAGTTCGTCGCGAGCTATTTCCGTCACGCCTATCGATCGAACCGCTTCCGCGACCGGCTGACCCTGCGACGTCAGAACATCAACCTGCCGCAGCTTCGCAACGATTTCCTTAGCCGTGTGTCTCTTCCTCGGCATTCTTCAGTCTTCCATCTGGCAAAAAGCCATACCTCAGGGAGGACCACTTTTCAGGGGGCAGATCAAACCGCAGTCCCCACGCCCCGTTTACTACTGCCCGGCCGCCGCACTAGTATTTTGTTCCCGCCCTCCCGCCTCGGAGTCCCTGATGCAGTCGCCAAAGGCCTTCACCCTCGCCGCGCATGGCGCAAAAATGCCGGCGATCGGCTTCGGCACCATGGAACTGCCGCACCGCCCGGCCGAACTGGTCGCTGCCGCCATCGCGGCCGGCTACCGCCACATCGACACGGCGCGTAAATACGGCACTGAGGAACGCGTCGGCGAAGGCATTCGCGCCAGCGGAATCGCGCGAAACGAACTGTTCGTCACCACCAAGGTAACCGAGGAGAACGCGCGCGAGGCCGATTTTTTGCGCTCGGCGGAGACGAGCCTGAAGGCGCTCGGCCTCGACCATGTCGACCTCCTGCTGGTGCATTGGCCGCAGCCTAAGGTGCCATTCGCCGAGACGCTCGGGGCACTCGCCAAGGCCAAGCGAAGCGGGCTCACGCGCAATATCGGCGTGTCGAATTTCACGCTCGCCATGCTCGACGAGGCGGTGCACGTCTGCCCCGAACCGCTTATCACTAACCAGATCGAGTACCACGCCTACCTGCCGCAGGACCGCATGCTCGCGGCGCTGCGCCGCCACGGTATGATCCTGACCGCCTACTGCCCGGTCGCGCGGGGCAAACTGCTCGACGATCCCATCGTCGGCGAAATTGCCAAGGCGCACGGCAAGACGCACGCTCAGATCTGCCTGCGCTGGCTGATTCAACAGCCAATGGTCGCGGCGGTGCCGCGCGCGCTCGAAGAGGCACACATCGCGGAAAACCTCGACGTGTTCGATTTCTCGCTCAACGACGAAGAGATGCGGCGGATTTCCGCGCTGCGCAGCCGCAATATCCGCATCGCCGATCCGCCCGAGCGCGCGCCCAAGTGGGACGTGGAGACCGTCGCGTAGCCGAGCATCTGTCGGCCGAAGACCTCTGAATGACTGCCGTTCTATTGTTGCTACGCTTTGTCGCGGGCCGTTTCCAGGGATGAAATAACGAGCAGTATTTGTCGGCCGGACCGAGAACCGTATTGCGGATCGAAATGTACCAACCTACGATGCATTCAACCGCGGCCCATAATGCGGAAGGTTTAGGGACGTAAACGTCAGAGTTGCACTTGGTCCTGACGCGCAATGACCGTGATTGGCGTGCGCGATTCTTAAGGCCAAGGCTTGGGAGGGCCGGTGCGTTACGCCTCTCGCAAAAAAAATTATGAAGATCTGCCTGCGCCGATGCGCTGCAGGCAGCGAAGGGCAGCTATTTGCCCGCATTCAGTTTCGTCGTCCAAACAATATCGCGCCCCGCCATAGTCGGCGGCGGCGCGATGTTCGTCGGAACGCGCATCCTTGAGCACTCACTTAAATCCTAGAGGGAGGCAGTCATGACCAAGTTCAATATTTCGCGGCGAACATTCATGGAAGGCGGCGTCGGGCTTACCGTTGCAAACTTGCTGCCTGGTACGACCCCACTCGCATTTGCGGCGTCTATGGAGGAGCGCACTATCGCCGCAGCGAAGACGGCCGGCGCGGCCGACGTCTCCGGAATGATCTGGTCGCCGTATTTGGTGCCGATGCAGCCGGTAATCGCGGATTTCAAGAAAGCGACCGGAATCGGCGTTGGCGCGGTCCAGGACATTTCGATCTTCGACGCGCCACAGCGCGCCATGGCGGAGGCGCTGTCGCGCTCGCCGCAGTTCGATTTTATCCACATCGATTCCAATATGATCCCGTCGCTCGCCTCGGCCGGCTACCTCGAGCCGCTCGACGAGTACATGAAGAAGGCGGACTTCAAGATCGATGCGGTCGGCGACTATGCCAAGTTCATGACCTACAAGGGGCAGACCTACGGCATTCCGACCGACGGCAACGTGCACATTCAATATGTGCGAAAGGATCTGATCGAGGATCCCGACAACAAGAAGCGTTTCGCCGACAAGCACGGCAAAGAGCTGAAATTTCCCGAGACGTGGGAGGACGAGTTCCGCATCCAGCAGACCCTGATGGATCCAGCGAAGGATCTGTACGGGTCCGGCAGTCTACGCAATCGCGCCAATGGGCCGACCTGGTGGTACATGATGTTCTACAGCGCCGGCGGCTTCACCTTCGACGACGACATGAACTCGACGCTCAACACACCGGCCGGGCAATACGCCGTCGATATCTACCTGCAGGAAAAGAAGGTCGCACATCCTGAGTCTGCTGGATGGGGCACGCCACAGATGATCCCGCGCATCGCGCAGGGCCACGTGGTGACCGCCCAGTACTGGGACGGCACCGCCAGGCTGAACGAGAACCCCGCGAAGTCGAAGACCACGGGCAAGTGGCTGTACGGGCTAGTGCCGGGCTCGGATTTTTCCGGCAAGCGCATCCATCGCTCGATCTCGTCGCCGCTCGCCGCGCTACTGGTTAACAAGTACAGCCCGCGCAAGGCGCAGGCGGCCTATCTCGCGCTCTGGCTCGGTTCGGGTAAGAACAGCATTCCAATCGTGAGCGATCCCGTGAATACGTTCAACGACGCCTGGGCAAAGGAACACATGACGTCCGAATTGGTCCAGAAGGCCTACAGCCCGGCGGGCATCAAGGCGATCGAAGCGAACTTCCAGGTGGTCTCGCCGCCGACCTATTTGACCGGCTACCTGGAGTTCCAGGACACGCTCGGCAAGAACTTGTCCGAGGCCTATGTCGGGCAGCTTCCGGCCAAGGACGTGCTGAAGAAGACCGACGAAGAATGGAACGCCATCGTCCGCCGCATCGGCCGCACCAAGCTCAAGGAAGAACTGGCGAGCTACAAGGCGTTGATGCCCAAGCGCAACGTCCCGGCATGACGGCGCGGCGCGAAGGAAGCATGGACCAGCCGAGGTCCAATACGGACGGGCCATGAGCCCGTCCGGTTTGCCCGCCGGAGCTGACTCATGAACGTCGCCGTTGTTCCGGCCGTGCAAGTCCAAGCCCCTTTGCCCTCGACGCGCGAGCTCTCGCGGCGGCGCGCGATCACGCGCTTCCGCTGGTCGATCCTCAGCCCGTTGCTCGCGCTGCTCATTTTTGTGCTGATGCCGGTGCTGTTCCTGCAGCTCTACTTCTCGCTCCATCAGTGGACGGTCTATCTCGGCACCTGGTGGGATGCCGAATATGTCGGCCTGGATCTTTTCAGGGAAGTGCTGACCGATCCGCGCTTCGGCTGGGCCGTGGTGCGCTCGCTCGCGTTCGCTACCGGCTCGACCATCGGCTGCTTTCTGATCGGATTTGCGCTCGCCTATCTCATGTACAAGCCTTTCCGCGGCCAGGCATTTTATTACATCATCTTCATCCTGCCGATGCTGACCGTGCCGGTGGTCGTCGCCTACACGGCGGAGATGATGCTGTACCAGAGCGGGCCGCTTAACGACCTCATCACCCGCATCATCGGCATTGAATTCAAGCCCGCGTGGCTCACCAATCCCCACATCGCGCTGCCGACCGTGATGCTGCTGGAGATTTGGAACTGGGCGCCGTTCTCCTTCATCATCATGCTGGCCGGCTTGTCGGCCATTCCAAAGGAGCCGATCGAGGCGGCGGAGATCCTCGGCGCCTCGAAATGGCGTATTTTCTGGGAGGTGCAACTCCCGCTGCTGCGGCCAGTGATCTTCCTGGCGCTGGTACTTCGCTTCCTGGAAGCGATGGCCGAGTTCCCCAAGACCTGGGCCTTGCTGCAAGGTGGCCCGGGAACCGCGACCGAGACGCTGCCGGTCTACATCTTCCTCACCACCTGGCAGTATTTCCAGATCTCCAAGGGCGCGGCGATGTCCTACATCGTGATGCTCTTGATGGTCGTCATTGTGCTGTTTGCGATCCGCCTGCTGCGGCGGGAGAAGCGGTCGCTCGACACGATGTATGCGAAACCAGCGGCCAGGCAGCAGGAGCTCGCGTGATGAGGAAGTCGCAACGGCGGCGATTGAGCGCGGTGGTGCGCTACGTCGTGCTGAGCATGTGGACGCTGGTTGCATTCTTCCCGATCTACTGGATGGTCTCGACATCGTTCAAGCCGGACACCCAGTGGTTTGCCTGGCCGCCGGTCTATTTCCCGGACCCGCCGACTCTTTCCAACTATCTCAATGTCTGGTTTGGCGCGGAGGAATACACCACGACCCAATACTCCATATCGTCACAGAAGCCGCTGATATCGCTGGGCAACTCGACCATCATCGCGTCGATCTCGACCTTCCTTGCCGTACTGTTCGGTTCAATCATCGCCTACGGCGTGTCGCGCTACCACATCCTGTCGGAGGCGCGCATGTTCCAGCTCCTCATGCTGCGCATGATCCCGCCGATCGTGGTGGTGGCACCGCTGTCGCTGTACTACTCAGCGCTCGGCCTGCTCGACACGATGACCGGGCTGATCCTGATCTATTTCATCACCAGCCTGCCCTACGCGGTGTGGATGATGAAGAGCTTCATCGACGAGGTGCCGCGCGAGATCGAGCAGGCGGCGGAAATCCTCGGCGCCTCGCGCTGGCGCACGGTGTTCGAGATCGTGCTGCCACTGGTGCGCTCCGGCCTGGTCGCGACCTTCCTGTTCATCCTGATCCTGACCTGGAGCGAGTATCTACTGGCGCTCATCATCACCAAGACACAGGTCGCCACACTGCCGATTGAGTTGTCGAAATACCAGGGCAGCACGGAAGGCCGGGTCTACGGCCGCCAGGCGGCGCTCGCAGTCGGCATTACCATTCCGTTGATGATCGCGGGCCTTATCATCCGCAAACATCTCGCGCGCGGTTTTAGCTTCGGAATGGTACGGAGATAGACGTGGCCCGCATCGAACTATGCAATCTGCACAAGTCGTTCGGCGCCGTCGCCGCGGTGAAAGCCCTGAACATCACCATTGAGGATGGCGAATTCGTCGTCTTTGTCGGGCCGTCCGGCTGCGGAAAGACAACGACGCTGCGGATGATCGCGGGCTTCGAGGACCCCACATCCGGGGAAATCCGAATTGACGACCGCGTCGTCAACGATCTCGAGCCGCGCGACCGCGGTCTCGGCATGGTGTTCCAGACCCATGCACTATTTCCACACAAGACAATCAGGCAGAACATCGAGTTCGGTCTGCGCATGAAGAAAGTGCCGCCCGCAGAACGCGCTCAGCGCGTGCGCGAAGTGGCCGAGATGGTACACATCACTCACCTCCTCGACAAAATGCCCGCGCAATGCTCGGGCGGTGAAACGCAACGCGTCGCGCTTGCCCGCACCCTGGTGACCAACCCGTCCACGTTCCTGCTCGACGAGCCGCTGTCGAGCCTTGACGCGAAACTCAGGCGTGAGCTGCGCGCAGAATGCGACCGGCTGCACGAGGCACTCAAGCGCACCTTCATTTACGTTACGCACGATCAAGAGGAAGCGATGACGCTTGCCGACCGCATCGTCGTCATGCGTGCGGGTGAGATTGTACAGACTGGGTCGCCGATGGAGATCTATTCAAATCCAGTCAATTATTTCGTCGCCGATTTCTTCGGCTCGCCGTCAATGAATCTGGTCGCCGGCGAGATCGTCCAAGAGAGTTCGGCCACCCGCTTTCGCTCGGCACGCTTCGAGGTAGCGTTGCCCGAACACTTTAAGGCAGCAAAACCTGGCGCGGTCACGCTTGGCATTCGGCCCGAACACGTGGGCATCACTGTCGGCGGCAACGGCGACGTCGAGCTTCCGGTGCGACTGGTCGAACCACTCGGCAAGGATACGCTGCTCTATTTCGACTCTGGTGCCGAGCGGGCATTCGTCGTCGTCACCGAGGGCCTCGACATGGCCGACATCAGGGTCGGTGAACGCATCGCGCTCTCCTTGGACCAGCGCCGCATCTACCTGTTCGACGACAAAGGACAGCGGATTGGCGACGCCAAATAACCGTCGAATACAAACCGAACATCGAGGAACTCATGGAATACCGCGAGAAAAGTGAAATCCGCGATGGGATGCGGATCGATTGGGATATGCCGATCACGATGGACGATGGGCTGGTGTTGCGATGTGACATCTACCGACCGATCGCCGACGGCAAGTATCCGGTGATCATGAGTTATGGGCCATACGGCAAGTGGTTGCACTTCGAGGATCTTTACACCGATCAATGGCGGCGCATGTGCGCCGACCAGCCGGACGTGCCGACCGGCTCGACCAACAAATACCAGTGCTGGGAGGTGGTCGATCCAGAGAAATGGGTGCCGGACGGCTACGTTTCTATCCGTGTCGACAGCCGCGGCGCGGGTCGTTCGCCTGGCGTTATCGACATCTGGTCGTTGCGCGAGGCGCAAGATCTGGCGCAATGCGTCGATTGGGCCGGCGTACAGTCATGGTCGAATGGCAAAGTTGGCCTCAACGGTATCTCCTATTATGCCGAGAACCAGTGGCAGACGGCCGCGCTGCAGCCGAAGCACCTCGCCGCGATTTGCATATGGGAAGGCGCCGCCGATTTTTACCGAGACATGGCACACCACGGCGGTATTTTCTGCCGGGGTTTCGTTCAAGACTGGTCGAAGGCGCAGGTCTACACCATGCAAAACGGTCGTGGCCGCCGCGGATTCAAGAGCCGCATGAATGGCGACTGGGTGTCTGGCCCGGAAACCTTGTCGGAGGAGCAACTCGGCATAAATCGCCGCGACTTTTACGAGGACTGTCTCTCCTGCAAGCTCGACACCGACGAGTACTGGCGGTCTCGCATGCCTGACTGGAGCAAGGTCAAGACGCCACTGCTCTCGTCCGCAAACTGGGGCGGGCAAGGCCTGCATCCGCGCGGTAATTTCGAAGGCTTTGTACGCGCCGCTTCGGACCAGAAGTGGCTCGAAGTTCACGGCATCGAGCACTGGACGCATTTCTATACGAATTACGGCCTCGATCTGCAGAAGCGGTTCTTCGGCCATTTCCTTAAGGGCAAGGACACCGGCTGGAGCAAACAGCCGAATGCGCTGCTGCAGGTGCGCCATCCCGGTGAGAAATTCGTCGAGCGGCACGAGAACGAGTGGCCGCTCGCACGCACGCAATGGATCAAGTTCCACATCCATCCGTCCGACATGACGATGTCGACGGCGGCGCCGAAGGTCGCCTCCTCCGTCACCTACGCTGGCTTCAGTGACGGCGTTACCTTCCTGACCGAGCCGCTCGAACACGAGACCGAACTGACCGGCCCAATCGCGGCGAAGCTGTGGGTGTCATCGGCGACTGAAGACGCCGACCTATTTTTGGTGGTGCGCGCGTTCACACCGGACCTCAAAGAAGTCACCTTCCAAGGTGCACTTGATGCGCACACGCCTATAGCTCAAGGATGGCTGCGCTGCTCGCACCGCAAGCTCGACCCCAAGCTGACGTTACCGTACCGGCCCTATCACACTCACGACGAAGTGCAGAAGTTCAAGCCCGGCCAGGTCTATGAGGTTGACGTCGAGGTGTGGCCGACCTGCATCGTGCTGCCGAAGGGCTATCGGCTCGCGCTGTCGGTGCGCGGCACCGACTACGTGTTTCCGGGCGAGCCCGGCGCCGGACTGGAAACGCTGGGCAAGGTGTGGACCGGCTGCGCAGTCTTCACGCATGACGATCCGCGCGACCGACCGCCGGCTGTCTTCGGCGGGGATGTCACGCTGCACGCTGGCCCGGATCGGCAGGCCTATGTGCTGCTGCCGGTCATCCCGAAGAAATAGACGTCTGACAGCAATTTCCAGGAGTGAGAAATCATGAGCTATCGTGAGGTCAGCGAAGTCCGCGACGGCATGCGGATCGATTGGGACATGCCGATCACGATGGACGACGGGCTGGTGCTGCGATGTGACGTGTTCCGGCCGATCAAGAAAGGCCGCTATCCGGTTCTTCTCAGCCACGGCCCTTACGGCAAGTGGCTGCATTTCGAAGACGGCTACAAGACTGCGTGGAAGCGCATGGAGGAAAAGCAGCCGGACGTGATGGCGGGATCGACCAACAAGTACCAGAGCTGGGAAATCTGCGATCCGGAAAAGTGGGTGCCGGATGGCTACATATGCGTGCGCGTCGATTCGCGCGGCTGCGGCCGTTCGCCCGGCTACGTCGAGCACTGGTCGCCGCGCGAGACCAAGGACTTTTATAACTGCGTCGAGTGGGCCGGCGTGCAGCCATGGTCAAATGGCAAAGTCGGCTTGAGCGGCATTTCCTACTACGCCATCAACCAATGGCAGGTTGCGAGCCTGCAGCCGAAGCATCTTGCTGCCATTTGCATCTGGGAGGGCTTCGCCGACTTTTATCGCGAACTGAGCCACAACGGCGGCATCTACAACACGTTTGCACAAAACTGGTACGACATGCAGGTCAAGACCGTTCAGTACGGCCTCGGCACCAAGGGCCACCGCAGCCGTATGAATGGCGACTGGGTGTCGGGCCCGGAGACACTCACCGCGGAACAGATGGGCGCCAGCCGCTACGATCTCGGCAAGACCTACTTCGCGCACCCGCTGGACGACGATTTTTACAAGGCGATGTTGCCGGACTGGTCGAAGGTCAAGGTGCCGCTGCTCTCGGCCGCAAATTGGGGCGGGCAACCGCTGCACCCGCGCGGCAATTTCGAAGGTTTCTTCCGATCGGCATCGAAACAGAAATGGCTCGAAGTGCACGGTATCGAGCACTGGACGCATTACTACACCGACTACGGCGTCAATCTTCAGAAAAGGTTCTTCGGCTACTTCCTCAAGGGCGAGAAGAACGAATGGGACAAGCAGCCGCGGGTACAGCTTAACGTCCGTCATCCGGGCGAGCAGTTCGTCATCCGGCACGAGGACAATTGGCCGATCCCGCGCACGCAATGGTCCAAGTTCCATCTTGCGACTGACAGCCAAAAGCTGGTGGCCGTAGCGCCGAAAGACTCCGCGACGGTGACGTTCGACGCGCTCGGGGATGGCGTCACGTTTCTTACCGAGCCGATGGCCGAGCCGACCGAAATAACCGGCCCGGTTGCCGCCAAGCTGCACATCTCGTCCTCGACCGCGGATGCCGATATTTTCCTGGTGCTTCGGGTGTTCGCGCCCGACATGAAAGAAGTCGTGTTCCAGGGCGCGCTCGACCCGCACACCGCGATCGGGCAAGGCTGGCTGCGCGCCTCGCATCGCAAGCTCGACAAGACTCTTTCATTGCCGTTCCGGCCTTATCACAGCCACGATGAGAAGCAGCCGCTCAAGCCCGGCCAAACTTACGAACTCGATATCGAAATCATCCCGACCTGCATCGTCGTGCCGAAGGGATATCGCGTGGCTCTGAGCGTGCGCGGGCGTGATTATGTCTATCCCGGCGGCTCGGGCGGCAAGCTCTCCAACATGAAGAACGAATTCACCGGCAACGGCCCGTTCCTGCACGACGACCCGCGCGACCGCCCGCTGGAGATCTATGGCGGCAAGACCACGATCCTTCTCGGCGGCGGGCGAGAAAATTTTGTATTGCTGCCAATCATTCCCGCAAAGTCAGAATCGAAGGCGGGAAAATCAAAGGCGAGCAAATCGGCAAAACGCGGAACTAAATCGAAGCGGCGAAGGTGAGCAATCCATCCGAATTGACGGTTGCGCACACGCTGGCGCGCGTCGTCGCCTTGGTCAAATCAGGCGCGTGTCAACCAGGCCACTTTATGCTGTGGCAGAGACCTCACTTCGCCGCTCTCAACCCCGCAAAGGTGCTAGGATTCGCGGTCTTCGTAGCGGCGCTAGAGACTTTTAGAACTGAAAGGACTGCGTGGTGGCGGACGCAGTCGCAGTCGAACCTGTCTCCACTGCCAATTCCCTGCTAACAGGGAAAAGAACAGGGAATTTTGCAATTTCAGGCGCGCTCCCCGTCTCAGATGGCTCACTAGCCCAAAGATTTCGGAGACTTGGAGTCAAATTCCCTACTCAATGAAACAGGAATTTCTCCGGCGGAGCAGGGAATTCTAGTGCAGGAACAGGGAGTTTCACCTGCCAAAACCGAAATCATCACCGGATGAGATTTTCGGTACCGCAAACCAAAATCATCGCCGGATGAGGTTTTCGGCACACACAGCGGCTGTAGTGACACGTTCGCGGGAGGTCAGGTCATGTCAAATGACCGGACTTTGCTGAACGAGACTGTCGTAAACACCGTGGACCGGGTGATTACTTTGTTCTGGGGCGACGGCGGTGCGTCAATGAGCATCTGCCCGGTTGACCGCGCCGGACTACGGCTACACCAGCTACATCTGCTCCGTTGCTAAAATTATCGCTTTTTTTCTTCGCGAATCACGCTCCAATTATCCTTATAAGCTTTAGAAACTGGTTTCTGGCCCTCGCCCCTACTGTAGCCGGAGGGTGAGTCGGCAGTTATCTCGCCGCCCGCAGCCTTGGATAGGTCTGCACCCGGATTGCTCTTGTTCTTCGGAGCGACCTCATTTTTTGGAGCGGGTTTGGTTCAAATTTTCTTATCGTCGCTGGCCATCGTCTATCCTAACGCTGATTTGTCTGATCACGTTGACCTGCCGCTGAAGTTCCGATGGCAGACCTCTTGTTCCTTTTCGGTACGCATAACACACACGCCTCAGTATGACGACTTCTTCCAGACCCCCCGCTTCTGCATTAAAGCGACCTGCTTATCGATCACATCTTTCTTATACTCAGCGTGCTTCGGCGGCACTTTTTTCATGTAGCGATTCTTCGGATAAATTGGTTTCTCGTAAATGATTTGCGCGAGTTCTGTTCGGATGTCCTTCATCCAGTTGGTGACCTGCGCCGACTCCCGATGATGGCGCAAAGCTTCAATGTTGATGACGCCTGCGACGAATGTCGAGCCATTGGTGTCGCGTTGCTTGCCGACAATCTGACCGCGGTAGTCGACGATCATCGACTGGCCGCCACCGGCGTCGATACCGACTGGGTGGTCGGCATCAAGATGATAGCTGCCGATGTTCGGCGCCACGATGTACATGTTGTTTTCGAGCGCGCGGGCGCGATTGGAAATCTCGAAGATGTCGTTCTCGGTGAACGGAGCCGGCATCGAGGCGCGGTACACCACTTCGGCGCCGTTCATGGCGAGACCGCGCCCGTTCTCCGGATAATTGCCATCCATCGCCATCATGATACCGAGTCGCCCAATCTTGGTATCGGCGACCGGCCAGAAGGCGTCGAGTGTGCGGCCGTACTTCTCGATCCACCAATCATAAACATCATGGGGCGACACCGAGCGCTCGACCGGCAGGAGCGCCGAGATTTTGTAGTGCTGGAGGACGATGTTGCCGTCTGGGTCGACGATGAAGCCGATATTGAAGAAGCGATCCTTCCAATCTTTGTGGCGCGCCTTGGCCTGCGCCATGATGAACACGTTCCATTGCCGTGCGAGTTTTCCGATCTCGTCAGTCTCAGGTCCGGGAATATCGATACAGCAGGTACGGGCATAATCGGCATGATCGACATCCAGCACTTCGTCATTGAAGCCCATCAGGGCGCCCTCGGGGATCGCGAGCAAGCGCACTGGAATGTCAAGATTGGACAGCCAGAAGGCCGCCTTGGTCAGGCCCTTGAGATGCTCAATGTTATGTTTGATCTCCTCGCGCCGACGAATACCCCAGAAACTCGGAATCAGGCCGACGGCATTATAGGGCTCGATCATAGCTTTCCTCTTCGGATCAAAGTTTAGCCGAAACGGCAAAAGAGCGAGGCTATCGCTTTCGCCTAGCCTGGTTAGGCTAGCCAGGCGATCGGCGCCAGCTCAAGCGGCGACGCTAGGCAAGCCCGCGAGCGCCATGGCCAGTTCCTTCTCGTCGTAGTCCTGGTCGACGAGTTTGCCGTCGTGGTAGTTGATGTAGGCCTGCATATCGAAATGGCCGTGGCCGGAAAGGTTGAAGAGGATCGTCTCTTTCTTACCTTCCTTCTTGCAGCGCAGCGCTTCGTCGATGGCGCAGCGCACCGCGTGATTGGCCTCCGGCGCCGGTACGATGCCCTCGCAGCGCGCGAATTCGACGCCGGCTTCGAAGCACGTCTTCTGATGGTAGGCGCGCGCCTCGATCAAGCCGAGCTCGTAGGCTTGCGAAACCATCGGGCCCATGCCGTGATAACGCAGGCCGCCAGCATGGAAGCCGGGCGGGATGAAGGTCGAACCGAGCGTGTGCATCTTCACCAGCGGGGTGAGGTGGGCCGTGTCGCCGAAGTCGTAGGCATAGCGGCCGCGCGTCAACGACGGGCAGGCCGCCGGCTCGACGGCAATGAAGCGACGCTTGCGCCCGCCGCGCAACTGCAGGCCGAGGAACGGGAAGGCAAGCCCCGAGAAGTTGGAGCCGCCGCCGGCACAAGCAATGACGATGTCGGGATCATCGCCCGCCATGGCGAATTGCTCGATCGCTTCCTGGCCGATGACGGTCTGGTGCAGCATCACGTGGTTAAGCACCGAACCGAGCGAATATTTGATCGCCGGATCCTTAGCGGCCATTTCGACCGCTTCGGAAATGGCGATGCCGAGCGAGCCGGGGCTGTCCGGGTGCTCCTTCAAGATGGCGCGGCCCGACTCGGTCTCGGTCGAAGGCGAGGGAATGCAGCGCGCGCCGTAAGTCTCCATCAAGGCGCGACGGTAGGGCTTCTGATCGTAGGAAATACGGACTTGGAAAACGGTCACGTCGATGCCGAACAGCGCACCTGCGAAGGCCAGCGACGAACCCCACTGCCCCGCCCCCGTTTCCGTACTGAGCCGCTTGATCCCCGCTTGCTTGTTGTACCAGGCCTGCGGAACCGCCGTGTTTGGCTTGTGCGAGCCGGCCGGCGACACCCCTTCGTATTTGAAGTAGATCTTGGCCGGCGTGCCGAGCTTCTGTTCGAGGCGGCGCGCACGGATCAGGGGCGACGGCCGCCACATCCGATAAATATCGCGGATCGGTTGCGGAATATCGATGTAACGTTCGCCCGTGACCTCCTGCATGATCAGGTCCATCGGGAACAGCGGCTCGAGATCGGAAGGACCGATCGGCTGCTTTGTTCCCGGATGCAGAACCGGCGGCAGCGGCTTCGGCAGATCGGCCGTCAAATTGTACCAAGTCTTCGGAATATGGGTTTCGTCCAAGACATATTTGACCTGGTCACTCACGCAACTCTCCCTTGATTTAACCCCGACACGAACGAGCGGGCGGCAACATACATGAGCAGCTCGGCATTGTGAACTCAGCGGCCGGCCGCGGGCTGTTTGCCGCACGCGCGCAAGATTGCTATTAAAGCTGGAATAAAAGCGTTCGTATTCATTGGGAGGGGGAACATGTACCGAGGATTTACGCCGCTCGCGGCGATTGCGGCCTTGGCGCTGGTAACGACCACCGCCAACGCCCAGGACAAGCTCAAGATCGGCCTCATCGCCACGCTCTCCGGCCCGCCCGCGGTGCTCGGCCAGCAGTTGCGCAATGGCTTCCGGCTCGCGGTCAAAGACCTCGGTGGCAAGCTCGGCGGCCGCGAGGTCGAAATCATCGTGCAAGATGACGAACTCAAGCCCGACATCGCCGTCACCAAGGTCAAGGCGCTGATCGAGCGCGACAAGGTCGACTTCGTCGTCGGCCCGGTGTTTTCCAATGTTCTGCAGACGATTTTCAAGCCGGTGACCGACGCCGGCATCGTGCTGATCAGCCCGAATGCCGGCACCTCCAATTTCGCCGGCAAGGAGTGCAATCCGAACTTCTTCGTCACGTCGTACCAGAACGACCAGGCGTTCGGCGTGGCCGGCAAATACGCGCAGGACGCCGGCCTGAAGAAGGTCTTTCTGATTGCCCCCAATTACCAAGCCGGGCGCGATGCGCTGGCCGGCTTCAAGAGTTTCTTCAAGGGCGAGATCGCCGACGAGATTTTCGTCCCGCTCGGCCAGCTCGACTATTCGGCCGAGCTGTCGAAGATCGCCACCGCCAAGCCCGACGCCATCTATGTGTTCCTGCCCGGCGGCATGGGCATCAACTTCGTCAAGCAGTTCCGCCAGGCCGGACTCGCCGACAAGCTCGTGTTCCTGTCCGCATTCACGGTCGATGAGTCGACGCTGCCGGCGCAGCAGGATGTGGCGCTCGGCTTTTTCGCCGGCGCCAACTGGGCGCCCAACCTCGACACGCCGCAGAACAAGAAATTCGTCGCCGGCTATGAAAAGGAATTTAACGCGGTCCCGGCGACCTACGCCTTCCAGTCCTATGATGCAGCGCTCTTGATCGACGGCGCCCTCAAATTGACCAAAGGCAGCACCGCCGACAAGAAGGCCTTGCAGGCCGCGTTGCAAAAGGCGAACTTCACCTCGCTGCGCGGCGGCTTCAAGTTCAACACCAACCACTACCCGATCCAGGACTTCTATCTGGTCAAGGTCGCCAAGCGCGCCGACGGCAAATTCCAGACCGAAATCGCCAAGAAAGTCTTTACCAACGACGCCGATATCCATGCCAAGGACTGCCCGATGAAGTGAGCGTTGCGCGGCTGCGGAAATGCGTTAAGCCTTTCCGCCCATGTCGATGTCGCTTCTCGTCGTCCAGATTCTGAACGGGCTGCAGCTCGGTGTGCTGCTGTTCCTGATCGCGGCTGGGCTGACGCTGGTGTTCGGGGTGATGAACTTCATCAACCTCGCGCATGGCGTTCAGTACATGCTGGGCGCCTATCTCGCCGTCATGTTCTACACCCTCACTGGCAGCTCATTGCTGGCCCTGGTCTTCGCGCTGCTCGCCGCGCTCGCCTTCGGCCTGTTTCTCGAGTTTGTCGTCTTCCGCCATCTCTACGAGCGCGATCACCTCGATCAGGTCATCGCGACTTTCGGCATCATCCTGTTCCTGAACCAAGCCGTGAAATACGTGTGGGGGGCCGCCCCCTTGAGCCTGCCGATCCCAGAATTGTTTTCCGGCTCGATCGTCTTGCTGCCCGGCCTGACTTATCCGATCTGGCGCCTGGTCATTATCGCGTCCGGCCTCGCCGTCGCACTGCTGCTCTATATCCTGGTGAGCCGGACCCGGCTGGGCATGCTGGTGCGCGCGGGCGCCAATAATGCGCCGATGGTCTCGGCGCTCGGCGTCGATATCCGCCGGCTGTTCATGATCGTGTTCGGCTTCGGCACCATGCTGGCGGGCTTTGCCGGCATCATGATCGCGCCGATCCTGTCGGTCGAACCGGGCATGGGCGACACTATTCTCATTCTCGCTTTCGTCGTGATCGTGATCGGCGGCATCGGCTCGATCCGCGGCGCCTTCATCGCCGCTTTGCTGATCGGTCTGGCCGACACGCTCGGCCGTTCGTTCTCGGTCGACATCCTGCGTCTGGTCATGGCCCCCTCGCCGGCGCGCACCGTCGGCCCGGCCATCGCGTCGATGCTGATCTATCTGATGATGGCGCTGGTGCTGTATTTCCGACCGACGGGCCTGTTTCCGCCCAAGGGGCGGTGAGATGAGCCGCCTGCCGATCGCGATCTTCCTCGGATTCGCATTGCTGCCGATGGCGGCGGCGTTCGGCGCGGAAACCTATCTGCTCGACCTGTTCATGCGGGTGATGATCTTCGCCATTGCCGCGCTCGGTCTCGACCTGCTGGTCGGCTTCGGCGCGCTCGTCTCCTTCGGCCATGCCGCCTTCATCGGCATCGGCGCCTATGCGGTCGCCATCCTCGCCAGCCACGGCATCAACGAGGCGTGGATCTCGCTGCCGGTCGCGCTCGTCGCGGCGACCGCGTTTGCCTATCTGACCGGCACGATCTGCCTAAGAACGCGCGGCGTGTATTTCATCATGATCACGCTGGCGTTCGGACAAATGGCATTCTTCCTGGCGAGCTCGCTGGCGCCCTATGGCGGCGATGACGGCCTCACCATGCACGCGCGCAGCACGCTGTTCGGCCTGTCGCCATTCAAGCACGAGCGCCTGTTCTATTACATCGTGCTGGCTTGCCTGGTCGGTTGTTATTGTCTGTGCCGCGCGCTGGTGGTCTCCCGATTTGGCCGCGTGTTCCGCGGCGCGCGCGAGAATGCGACCCGCATGGCCACGCTCGGCTTCGATATCTACCGCTATCAACTGGCCGCCTACGCCATCTCCGGGGCGCTCGGCGGCCTTGCCGGTTTTCTGCTCGCCAACGCCACCGATTTCGTCAGCCCGGCCTACATGTCGTGGCAGCGTTCGGGTGAATTGATCATCATGATCATTCTTGGCGGGCTCGGAACGCTGCACGGCGCCATCATCGGCACCTTGGTCTACTCGCTGCTGGGCGAATGGCTGTCCGGCCTGACCGAGAATTGGAAAATGATCTTCGGCCCGCTGCTCGTGCTGGTCGTCCTGCTCGCGCGCAGCGGCCTGCTCGGATTGGCGGCGCAAGTGGCGGCGTGGTGGCGAAAGCAACACGCGGAGCCGCAAGCATGACCGCGCCGGTGTTGCGTCTCGAAGGACTGAACAAGAACTTTGGCGGCCTCGCCGTCACCCGCAACCTAAACTTCGAGGTAGCGGCCGGCGAACTGCATGCCGTCATCGGCCCCAACGGCGCGGGCAAGACCACGCTGATCAATCAAATCTCCGGGCTGGTGGCTCCCGATTCCGGCCGTATCCTGTTTGCCGGCCGCGACGTCACAGCATTGTCAGTGCCCGAGCGTGCCGCGCTCGGTCTGGCACGCTCGTTCCAGATTACCTCCATTCTTCCGGGTTTCTCGGTGATCGAGAATGTCGCACTGGCCGTGCAGGCGCGCGTGGGCTCGAGCTTCCGCTTTTTCGGCCACGCCGCCGCCGAGGCCGCGCTCAATGCACCGGCGCTGGCGGCGCTTGACGAGGTCGGCCTCAGCAAGCGCGCCGACGCGCTCGCCGGCCAGCTCTCGCACGGTGAAAAACGCGCGCTCGAACTGGCGATCGCGCTCGCCATGCAGCCCAAGCTGCTGCTGCTCGACGAGCCGATGGCGGGCGCCGGCCGCGACGAAAGCCGGCGCCTCATTGCCGTGCTGTCGCGGCTGAAGGGACGCTTTCCGATTCTGCTGGTCGAACACGACATGACGGCGGTGTTCGCGCTCGCCGACCGCATCTCGGTTCTGCTCTACGGCCAGATCCTCACCAGCGGCACGCCGGACGCGGTGCGTGCCGATCCACAAGTCGTCGCGGCCTATCTCGGCGAAGAGATGGAGTGACGCGATGCTGGTGGTCGACCGATTGCAGGCAGCCTACGGACCCTCGCCGGTGCTGTTCGGCGTGAGTTTCTCGATCATGGCCGGCGAGGTCGTCACGCTGCTCGGTCGCAACGGCATGGGCAAGACCACGACGATCCGAACGCTCATGGGACTGCTGCCGGCCACCGGCGGCACAGCGACATTCGACGGCCGCTCCCTGCTGGGCTTGCCGCCCTACCGGATTGCGCAGGCCGGGCTCGGCCTCGTGCCCGAAGGCCGCGAGGTCTTCACCACGCTGACGGTCGAGGAGAATTTGATTGCCACCTCGGCGGCGCGCTTCGGCCCGCCGCGCTGGACGCTCGAGCGCGTCTATGCGTTTTTCCCGAAGCTTGCCGAGCGCCGCGGTCACCTGGGCGACGAGCTCTCCGGCGGCGAGCAGCAGATGCTGGCGATCGGCCGCGCGCTCATGACCAACCCCAGCCTCTTGATCCTCGACGAGGCGACCGAAGGCCTGGCGCCGCTCCTGCGCGCGGAGATTTGGGCCTGCCTCGCCCGTCTCAAGGCCGAGGGCCAGTCGATCCTGCTGGTCGACAAGCACCTCGACGCGCTGGTCAAGCTCGCCGACCGCCATGTCGTCCTCGAAAAGGGTCAGGTCGCGTGGACCGGCAGCTCGGCCGAACTTGCCGCCGACCCGAGCTTGCGCCAGCGGTTTCTGCAAGTGTAATTCCGAAGCATTTGGCGGCCCCACCGGGGACTTTGCCGCACCGGCTGACCGACGTGTATTGCCTCAACTTGTACGGCCCCCTTTTTTTGTAGTGCGCGCAAGCTCATAAAGCGCGTCTCATCCAGCGAACAATAGAGCTAAATTCCCTACTCATCGGAGCAGGGAATTTCTAGGAAAAAACAGGGAATTTCCGCTGCGCCGTAATTGCCGTGGGCGCCTCGCACCATTCTTCCATGGATCAATTTGCGCAAGCATGTCTGCGAGCGCGTTGCGCGCATCGAAGAGCGCCTTCCCGGCAATGATCTGCTCTCGATCGGCCAACGGGAGGACAATCTCCGGCACCACGTTCAAATGCCGAATGATAGCAAGCAAATGCTCTCCACGAGCCCCCCTCGCTGCGAGCCAATTCTTGACCGTCCGCTCGCTGGCTCCGGTCCACCGCATGACCGTCTTCACGGCCTGATGGCTGTCGCCCAGTTCAGACCGTAGCGCCGCGGCTACCGCTAAACTAACATTGCACCTGGTTCGGTCACTGGGGGCCGGTCACCCAAGTACTTGCGGTACGGCAAATTGAAAAGGAAATCCAATGCTCATGAACGAGCGCACCGTCTCTGTAGAATTTGGTCACTGCGATCCGTCCGGGGTCGTTTACAATCCGAATTATTTCATCTGGTTTGACTTTTCCGTCCACGCCTTGCTGGCGCGGGGCGGCCTTGCCCTGAAGACTATGATCGCGGAGTTCGGCATCGACGGCATTCCCGTCGTTGAGTACAAGTCCAAGTTTCTGGCGCCGGCGCGATGGGGCGACGAGCTGCGCATCGAAACCAGCGTCGTCAACCTTCACCGCTGCGCCTTCGACATTCAACACCGCGTCTTTAATGCCGGTGCCCTCGCCGCCGAATGTGGAGAAACGAGAGTATGCACGGCGTTTGATCCGCAGCAGGGGCGGGTCAGGGCGCGAGCCTTGCCGGAGAAATTGGTCGCACTATTTTCCGGTCGCAGCGAGATCGGTCCGACCTGAAACTTACACTGCGCGGCCGCGTGGCGCATGGCTTGCCTGCCGATGCGATTGCGCAGCCAATCTAAGCGATTGCACCGGTCTGCCGCAGGCTCGTGATCCGCTCCGGCGGGAACCCGAGCAGACGAGCGAGCACGGCATCGGTGTGCTGGGCGAGTTGCGGCGCCGGCGTCGAAATCGTACCGGGCATTCCCGACATCTTGATCGGATTTCCCGGCAGCCGCACCTTACCGACATCGGGATGATCGTACTCGACGATCATCTCCCGCTCGGCGACGGGCGGTTCGGAGAATGCACGGTCGAGATTGTTGACCGGCGCGACCGGAACTTCGGCGACGCGCAGCCGTTCGAGCCAATCGGCGGTGGTGCGGGTGAGAAATATGCGCTCGAGCTCGGGCAGCAGCGTGGTGCGGTTCTGCACGCGTTTGGCATTGCTGGCGAAACGTGGATCATCGGCAAGATCCGGTCGTTCCAGCACGATGCAAAACTTCCGCCAGAACACCTCCTGGCGCGTGGCGACGACGACATAGCCATCCTTGGTGGCAAAGGCTTGCCACGGCACGGTGTAATCATGCGCCGAGCCCGGCGGCTGCGGCAGCTCACCATTGGTTAGCCACATCGTCCCCATGTAGCCGAGCAGGTGGAGCATCGCGTCGAACATCGATAGCTCTACGCGGCGGCCTTTGCCGGTTCGCTCACGGTCGAACAGTGCCGCAAGGATTCCCTTGCAGGAAAAGATGCCGCCGCTGAGATCCGCGATCGGAATGCCGACGCGCACCGGCGGCCGGCCGGGTTCGCCGGTGATCGCCATATGGCCGCTGATCGCCTGAATGTTGATGTCGAGCGCGGGATAGTCTTTGTACGCGCCGGCCGAGCCAAAACCGGTGACCGAACACTGGATGATGCGTGGGTTGATGCGGCTCAGGGTCGCGTAGTCGATTTGCAAGCGTTCGAGCACGCCGGGCCGAAAATTGTCGATCACGACGTCGCAGACTTTCACCAGGTCGTAAAAGACACTGCGCCCGGCCTCGGTCTTGAGATTGATGACGATGCTTTGCTTATTGCGGTTGAGGGTGAGGAATAATCCGCTCAGGCCGCGGTACGGAGCGACGGAGGGATTGCGGCCGAGGTCGCCCTCGGGGGCTTCCACTTTGATCACTTCGGCGCCCAGGTCGGACAGGACTTGGCTGCCGTAGGTTCCGGCGATGATCTGGCCGAGTTCAAGGATCTTGACGCCTTCGAGTGGATAGGACATCTCGTCCCTTTCATGAACTTGCCCATGAAGGTGGCAACGGCGCCACGTTCATCGTTTGTGTGCTGCGAGCGCCGGCGGATCAGAGTCCAAGGCCACGGGCAATGATGTTGCGCTGAATCTCCGAGGTTCCGCCGCCGATCACGGCCACACGGGAATCGCGGAAGAACCGCTGCATCGGATATTCCATGCAGTAGCCGTAACCGCCGAGAATCTGCAGCCCGAGGTCGGATACCGTCTTGTAGGTTTCGCCGGTATACAGCTTCAAAACCGCAGCATCCTGTCGGGTCGCTTTGCCCTCCGACATTAGCCAGGCAAACCGATAGACGAGCGTGCGCGACACGTCGAGCATCACCTTCATGTCGGCCAGCTTGTGCGATATCGCCTGGAACTGCCCGATCGGCTGGCCGAACTGCTTTCGGGTCTTGGCGTAATCGAGAGCGTAGTCGAACGCGGCCGATGCCGCGCCGGTGCGGGCCGCCGAGAGACAGAGCCTCTCGTACCAGAGATAGGCATCGACGGCCTCCCAGCCGCGGTCCCGTTCGCCGAGCACGGCCGACGCGGGCACTTTCACGTCGTTATAGAAAACCTGCGTGGTGCCGATCGCGCGCTGGCCCAGTGTCCTGATCTTGCGGATTTCTATGCCGGGCAATTTCGTGTCGACGAGGAAGTTGGTAATTCCTTGCTGTTTCTTGCCGCCGGGCGTTGTCCGCGTCACCAACAGGCAATAGTCGCTGATATCCATGCCGGAGGTGAAAACCTTCTGGCCGTTGATCAGATATCCACCGTCGGTCGGGGTCGCGCGCGTGGTCAAGGCGGCGGCATCGGAACCGGACTGCGGTTCCGTCAAGCCGAAGCAGAAGCATATTTCCCCGCGCAGCACCTTCGGCAGCAGCGCCGCCTTCTGCTCCGGCGTGCCGTGCTGCATCACGGCGTAACCGCCGTAGGTGAGCGTGCGGAATATCCAAATGGCGAGCTCCTCGAAATGCCGGCCTGCCTCTTCCAACATAATGGCGAGGTCGATGGCGGAACCGCCCATTCCGCCATACTCGACGGGGAGACTCAGGCCGAACCAGCCGTGTTTGGCGATGGCGTCGTAAGCCTCCCGCGGCGGCTGGGCGTCGTTGTCGCAACGCCCGGCGTATTCCGGCGGGCATACCGCGTCGAGCAGCTCCTTGATGTGGCTGCGCAACGATTCCTGATCCGAGGTGAAAGAAAAATCCATCGCCCTCACCGTGAGCTGTCGAATTGCGCCAATTGCAGAACACGTTTGGCGCGCTGATACATAGCGTAATCCACGAGTTTGCCCTCGACCGTGATTGCGGCGATTCCGGTTTTTTCCACGGCCTCGAATTCAGTCACGACTTTGCGGTAGTAGCCGACCTCGGCTTCGGGCACGGCATAGGCCTGCCGCACCGGCGCAATCTGCTTGGGGTGGATGATGGTGCGGCCGATATAGCCGAGCCGGGCCGACAGCCGCGTGTCGGCGACCAAGCCGGTCTCATCATTGAGGTCGCTGAACACGCCGTCGAGCGGATAGACGTGCGCGCCGGCGGCGCGCGTATCGAGCAGGACCTTCGAGCGCGCATACATCAACTCGGTTCCCTCGATCGACCAGCCGCAACCGAGATCCGTCTGTAGGTCGCCGTCCCGCGCGCCGCCCAAACAGGTCGCCCCGACTCGAGGCGAAGCCTTGATCAGATCGAAGCAACGATAAACGCCGAGCGCGCTTTCGATCTGTAGTATGATCGACACCGATCCCGATTTTATCCCGCGCGCGGTTTCATTGCGCTCTATTGCGTTGGCCGCCTGCTGCACTTCCTCGACGCTCTCCACCTTCGGCAACATCACCGCGTCGAGGCCGGGCCGCACAATCGCTTCCAAGTCGTTGGCAAGATGGCCCGTCGCCGCATTGTTCACGCGGACATAGATGCCCGGGCCCTTGGCCGTTGCTGCGCCGTCGATCGTCGCTGCGACCAGCGAACGCGCGTCGGCCTTTGACGCGATAGGCACTGAATCTTCGAGATCGAGGATAACCGCGTCGACTGCGGCCGCCACGGCCTTGGCCATGACACGCGCATTGATGCCCGGCGCAAACAGAGCAACACGAACCGGCTTCATGCAGATGATCTCCGCGAATGCAAAACGAGCGTTTCCGGCGCCGTCTCGCCTGTCGAGCGATATCGCCGCCGCCGTCCCGGAACTTTTAGATATATACTAACTAGTTAGTTTATAGCAATATGAAGCTGCGATGTCATGGCCCGCGAACACGATCATGGCCGGTCGGCGGCGATGCCAGACCCAAAACGTCTCGTCGGCGCAGCATCGCGTGCGGACAGCGCCAAGGGTACCCCTGCGTGTGACCGCCGCCAAGTCAGCGCCGCGGCAAATCATTTGGAGGACCACCGATGATTGTTGTATCCCGGCATGTCGCGCGCCACGCACTAACTGATTTGTTCGATCTCGGATCGAGCGGCGAACGTCAGGAATTCATGGAGATAGCCCGGTGAAAGCAACAAACAGGAAGCGGCCCGACAAGCGGCTACGGCGCACGGCGGCGCGCTCCAAACAGAAAATCATCAAGGCGGCCATTGCTGAATTCGCCCTCAAAGGGCTGGACGGCGCGCGCGTGGACGAGGTCGCAAGACGTTCCGGCATCAATAAGACCTTGCTCTACCACCATATCGGCAACAAGGATCGCCTATTCACGGCGGCGCTCGAGGCCACGTATCTGACCATACGCGAGCGCCAAAGCGAATTCCTGGCGCGCCGAATGGATCCCGAAACCGGCGTGCGCCAGCTCGTGCATCTCCTGATGTCGATTTGGGTCGAACATCCGGAATACGGGAAATTGCTGGCGAGTGAAAATTTCCATGGGGGAAAGCACGTCAAGCGATCGAAGCTCATTGGCGAAATGTACCAGCAGATCGTCGATGCCCTGAACGATCTACTAAAAAGAGGCGCTCAACAGGGCGTTTTTCGATCCGGCATCGACCCGATCGATCTTTATATCTCGATATCCAGCCTTTCCGCCTATTACGTTGCCCACCAGCACACGCTCAATGCGATATTCCACTTCGATCCGATGCAACCGCATCGGCTGCGCAAGCGGGAAAATCACATCGCCGATATGGTCCTTCGGTATGTCATGCTCCACCCTGACGACAAGGATGAGCAAGCGCGATCGGCTCGTTAGATTGGTCTGCGCTTGAGCAAGAATGCCTGGACGCCTTCCTGCACGACTTCGTCGCGTTGATTCAAAACTTGCAGTTGGCGTTTCATGACGCCCCGTTCGGCATTCGACGTTTCCCGCCGCTCCAAAACCTTCAATCGGGCGTGGATCGTATCGCCCGGCTTAACCGGTTTGGTAAATTTCAGGCTGTCGAAACCGAGAAACGCGATCAGCGTATCGTCGTACAGATGAAGTTGGAACAGCAGGCCCGCAGCAATCGCGTAGACGAGCGGCCCGTGGGCGATGCGTCCGCCAAATTGGGTTTGCTTGCAATACTCTTCATTCACGTGCAGCGGATTATAATCGCCGGACAATCCCGCGAACATCACGATATCTGCTTCCGTGATTGTGCGGGCGGGGCTCACAAACTCCTGGCCGATTTCCCAGTCTTCCCAGTACAGGCCTCTCATCCCACTTCTCCTTTGTGACTCGATCGGACAATTTTTGCCCAACGTCGATGACGCAACGTCGAAAAGACCAGGCGGCGCGCCGGACGCGCCATCGCGGCATGCCGCAACCTTGGCTGGACAATCGCGCCCGGTTGATTTGACGAAGGGGCCGGGAAGCGCTGATTTTCTGGCATTTCTCGGCTCCGTCGATCACGATACCGGCAAACCCGACAGCCGAGTTGCTATAGACTAACTAGTTAGTTTATACCAATATGACGCGGCGTTCAATTTGGACGGGCCGCCATCGGCGACGCGCGCAAGGGATGGACTATGAAAATCTGGTGGCAAAGCAGCACTCCAATTCACCGGCTACACGATTATCGAAATACACTGACCGAGCATCTCAACAGCGTAAAGCGGCAGGATACTTCGATCGACATCAATGGTGTCGATAACGGCTCCATGGACCTGCACTACAACGCGGTCGTGGCGATGAACACCTTCGCTCCCGGCGGCGTGCTCAACAAGATCATTCAGGCCGGCAACAAGGGATACGACGCCGTCGCGATCGGTTGCTTCCTGGATCCGGCGATGAAGGAAGCGCGCGAGGTCGTCGATATCCCCGTGCTCGGGATGGGCGAGACCTGCATGCTGGCGGCCTGCATGTTCGGCGACAAGTTTTCCGGCGTGGCATTCCATTCCAAGCAGTCGCAATATTACGACCGTAAGGCCTTCGAATACGGGTTGGCATCGAGGCATATCCCGTTCGGCGACCTGGGAATCGATTTCACCGAGGTGCAGAAGGGCTTCACAAGCCCGGGCCAAATGCGAGAGCGGTTCATTAGCGAGGCTAAACGCCTGTCCGCCCAAGGGGCCGAGGTTATCCTGGCCGCCTGTGCCACGGTCAATGCGATCATTCGCAAGGAAAATATCAACGAGGTTGATGGAGCCTTGGTGCTCGATTGCAACGCCGTCCTGTTGAAGTTCACTGAGGCAATGGCGGACCTCAAGGCCAGCGTGGGCGCAGCCGCCAGTCGGCGCCTGCTCTATCAAGCGCCGACCCGCAGCGCATTCAACGACTGGATGAGCATCTACAATTTTCGCGCCGATCCGCAACTGAAGGCCTGAATATGGCCGGTGGCCGCCGATACGCATGAATGGCGCCGGAGAAGCGTCACGAAAATAGGAACGAACCGACAATCGTTATAGAACAGAGTCGAGAGGAACGGACATTTTGGGCAATTGGCGACTATTCGGGTTTTCTCTGCGCGGTCTGTTGACGGCGATCGCAGTGACGATGGCCATCGGCATCTTGCCGACGAATCTCGCGCGGGCGGAATATCCCGAGCGGCAAATCACAATGATCGTCTGTTTCGGGGCGGGCGGCGGAACCGACATTGCTGCGCGACTTGTCAACACCCAGCTATCGGAGGCGCTCGGCAAGCCGGTCGTCGTCGAAAATCGCGCCGGCGCGGGTGGAAATCTCGGGATCGCCGCAGTGGCCCGCGCGGCCCCGGATGGCTATACGCTGCTCGTCTGTTCGAGCGCCTTCGTGGTCAATCCGAGTCTCTATGTCAATGCAAACTACGATCCGATCAAGGATTTTATCCCGGTCATGCTGCTGGACGGCTCGCCGAATGTCTACACGGTCAAGGCGGATTCAAAGATAAAGTCTCTGGCCGAGTTCATCGCGGCGGTGAAAGCAAGTTCCGGAAAAACCAATTGGACCAGCCCCGGCGTTGGCACGACCCCCTATCTCGCCGGCGAGATTCTGAAAATGCGGGCCGGCCTCGATATGCAGCATATTCCCTACAAGGCCGTGCCGGCAGCGGTTCAGGCGGTGCTGGCCGGCGATGCCGAAATGATGACGGCGAACTATGGGTCCGTAGCGGGCCAGATCGATTCCGGTTTACTGCGTGCGCTGGCACAGACCGGGAAAACCCGCTGGCCTGAAATGTCGAATGTTCCGACGCTGGACGAGCTCGGCATCAAGGATGCCGAGACCGACACCAGCTATGGCATATACGCGCCGGCGGGAACGCCGCAGCCGATCATCGACCGCCTGGTCAAAGAGCTTTCGAAAATCCTGCAGCAACCGGATGTCGTGGAGCGTTACCGGAAATCTGGCGCGCCCGTCATTGCCGAAGGGCCGGCGGCATTCAAGGCTCGCATCGCCCGCGAAGTTCCGATGTACAAACAGATCGTCGAAAAGGCCGGGCTGAAAGTCCAATGATCTGCGCGCAAGCGGGCGGCCAATTGCACCTGCAGTTGCGCCGCTCGCCACGACAGGGACGGTGTACAAGGCGTTATTAAAATACCAAAATCATCGGAGGTTGGGCGCCTAGCGCGGTGAGGAAAAGCATGAGCGGCGCGTTTGCGGGCAAGGTTGTCCTGATCACCGGCGGCGCCCGCAATCTCGGCCGCGCCATGGGAACGGCCTTCGCCGCAGCTGGCGCGTCGATTGCGATCAACGCGCGGTCGCAGCGACCGGAACTGGCCGAGACAATCGCGGCCATTGAATCCGCCGGCGGTAAGGCAATTCCCTGCATCGCCGACATCACCGACCGCGCAGCCGTGGACCGGATGGTCGCGGCAATCCTCAATCGCTTCGGACGGCTCGACATCCTGGTCAATAACGCCGTCACCCATGCCACCAAGCCATTTCTCGAACTGAGCTTCGCGGACTGGCGCGCCCCGATCACGGTGACGCTCGACGGCGCGTTCCATTGCACTCAGGCGGTAGTGCCCACAATGATGCGCGCCGGCGGCGGCAGCATCGTCAACATGGGCGGCCTGTTCGGCCACATGCCGATCCCGAACCGCGCGCCGACGGCCGCGGCCAAGGCGGGGCTGGCGGGCCTCACGCGTGCGCTCGCGCTGGAGCTCGCGGCACACAACATCAACGTCAACTACGTCGCGCCGGGTCCGGCGAATACGGTGCGCGACGGCCAGTTCGAATTCGACATCAAGCGCATCCCGTTCGGGCGCTTTGCCGAGCCCGCCGAGATCGTCGCTACGGTCATGATGCTGTGCGGACGCGATGGCCGTTTCGTCACCGGACAGACCATCCACGTGAACGGCGGCCTGTTCATGAACAACTAGGCGGAGGAAACCCCATGAGACCGATCCTGCTGCGCGCAGTCTTGTGCCTGTGCGCGCTGCAATGTCCTTCGCGGCCGTCGCAGCCGATTATCCGACCAGACCCGTTCGCGTCATCGTCGGCCTCACCACTGGCTCGGGCGTCGACGTCATGGCCCGCGTCGTGGGCCAAAAGCTTGCCGAGGCGACCGGACAACCGTTCATCGTCGAAAACCGGCCCGGCGCCGGCAGCAACATCGCCACCCGCTTCGCGGCGGCAGCCGCCCCCGATGGCTACACGGTTTTCGTTGCAACCGTTGCCAACGCTATCAACGCGACGCTCTATCAGAAGCTGCAGTTCGACGTCCTACGCGACTTCTCACCGGTGATCCTCGCCGGCACCGCGCCCAACGTGCTGATCGTGAATCCGTCAGTGCCGGCAAAAACGGTCAATGAATTGATCGAGCTTGCGAAAGCGCAGCCTGGAAAATTGACGATGGGCTCGAGCGGCACCGGGACTTCGCCGCAGATGACGGGCGAGCTGTTCCGGCGAAGGGCCGAAATCGACATCGTTCACGTTCCCTACAAGGGCGGACCCGAGGCGACGACGGCTCTGCTCGGCGGACAGATCGACTGTCTGTTCGCCATCACCTCGACCGCCCTGCCCCATATCGAGGCCGGTCGACTGCGCGCGCTCGCCGTCACCAGCCGGGAGCGCACGGCCCTGCTGCCGCAGGTACCGACGGTGAGCGAATCCGGCCTGCCCGGATTTGAGGCTGTAACCTGGTTTGGCTTCACTGAGCTGGCCCCGGTTTCTTTGGACACGATATTGTCCAATGAAACCGAGAAGGAATGAAGCTCATGAAAGATATTATTCCTGAACCGTCTGTTGTTGTT
>JGI20191J14862_1000109_pt1 | contig 27323 bp, 24 predicted proteins | sample NGESurdeep092012_7_FD_14862 | JGI IMG/M metagenome (IMG submission 14862)
GCGTGGAAGCGCGCGAGGAGCGCCTCGTCGCCCGAGACCGCCTTCGGAAGGAACTTGAGCGCGACGGCCTGGCCGAGCTTGAGGTCGTCGGCGCGGTAGACTTCGCCCATGCCTCCACGCCCGAGCAAACCCACGATGCGGTAGCGCTCTCCGAGCATCGCTCCCGGCGGGAAGGCGCCGAGGTCGAGCGAGCCGGACGAAACGAGACGGCCGACCGAGGATGGCGGCTTCAGCGGCACCGGCTTGGGCGCCGAGCCCATCTCGGTGGGGAGATGCGAAAGCGACGAGGAAAGCGCGAAGCCGCAGGCCGGACAGAACCGGCCGGCCTCCGGCACTTCGGCATCGCAGCGGGTGCAGCGCGTCACGTTTGTGCTGAAATGGTATCTCAACCCGGGCTCGCGGGACCCCCGGGACGCGCCTCAGCGGCGGCCGGAACGCGGCCCGCTATGCTATCCTCCGCCGCTCCGGCCGGAACGCCGGAAATGCTCTTTGGAGAAGACGATCCGGGTCGAGGTCGGGGATCCCAAGACGTTCGGAAAGGAACGGCCCCCGGCGGCAGCCCTCGGAAAGAAGAATCGCGACACGTTCAGGCGCTTAGCTCAGCGGTAGAGCACTACCTTGACACGGTAGGGGTCAGCAGTTCGATCCTGCTAGCGCCTACCATCGCCCGCTTCTTTCCTGTGCCGCCGCCAAAGGCAGCTCGAAGGCGCTTAGCTCAGTCGGTAGAGCACTTCCTTCACACGGAAGGGGTCAGCGGTTCGAGTCCGCTAGCGCCTACCATTCCTCGCGTTTCCTGCAAACCGCCCCCTCACCCGCCGTCGTTTTTCTTCTGAGAGGGAAGAGAGGGTCGAGTCATGTCTGCGGTCGCGAAGCACGAGGCGGACGGCGTCATCCGGTTGACGCTGCCGGACGGGACGGTCAAGGAGGTGCCTTTCGGCACCACCGGCCGTGCCGTGGCCGCGTCCATCGGACCCCGTCTCGCCAAGGACGCTCTGGGCGTGAAGCTGTCCGGTCACGTGTTCGATCTCTCCCGCCCGCTCACCGAGTCGGGCGCGTTCGAGGTCGTGACGCCGAAGCACCCGGACGCGCTGGAGCTCTATCGCCATTCCACGGCGCACCTCTGTGCGAACGCGGTCAAGCGCCTGTTCCCGGGCGTGAAGATCGGCATCGGCCCGGCCATCGAGAACGGCTTCTATTACGACTTCGATCCGGGCCGGCCCTTCGCGCCGGAAGACCTCGAGAAGATCGAGGCCGAGATGAGGAAGATCGTCGCCGAGGACAACGTCGTCGTCCGCAAGGAGATGTCGAAGGCCGAGGCCGTGAGGATCTTCGAGGCCCAGGACGACCCGCTCAAGGTCGAGATCGTCGCGGGCATTCCCGAGGGGAGCCTGTCGTGCTACGAGCAGAAGGACTTCATCGACCTCTGCCGCGGCCCGCACGTGCCGTCCACGGGCAAGCTCGGCGTCTTCAAGCTGACCCACTCGGCCGGCGCCTACTGGAAGGGCGACGAGCGGAACCCAATGCTCCAGCGCATTTACGGGGCCGTGTTCCTGACGCAGAAGGAGCTCGACGAGCACCTCCTGAGGCTCGAGGCCGCGCGTGCCCGCGACCACCGCAAGCTCGGCAAGGAGCTCGGGCTCTTCGTGTTCCATCCCTTCGCGCCGGCGTCGCCGTTCTTCCTGCCGAAGGGCGCGACGGTCTACAACCTGCTCCTCGGCTACATGCGCGAGCTGTACGTGAAATACGGTTACCAGGAAGTCATCACGCCCCAGGTCTTTGACGCCGAGCTCTTCAAGATCTCGGGCCACTACCAGAACTATCACGAGAACATGTACTTCACGATGATCGACGACCGCGAGTTTGGCGTGAAGCCCATGAACTGCCCGGGCCACTGCCTTCTCTATGCGTCGCAGGCGTACAGCTACCGCGACCTGCCCGTGCGCTTCGCCGACTTCGGGCGGCTCCATCGCTACGAGCGTTCCGGCGTCACGCAGGGGCTCACGCGCGTCCGCACGTTCGCGCAGGACGACGCGCATCTCTTCTGCGCGATCGACCAGATGGCGGCGGAGATGGACCGGTTTCTCGACTTCATCCGCGAGGTCTACGGGACGTTCGGCTTCACGGAGGTGAAGGTCGGCCTCGGCACGCGTCCCGAAAAATACATGGGCGCGATCGAGAACTGGGACAAGGCCGAAAAGGCGCTCCAGCAGGCCTTCGACAAGCGGGCCCAGGACATGACGGGCTGGAGCTACTTCCTGAACGCGGGCGACGGCGCCTTCTACGGCCCCAAGCTTGACTTCCAGGTCACGGACGCCATCGGCCGGCCGTGGCAGCTCGGCACGCTGCAGGTGGATTTCTCGAATCCGGACCGGTTCGAGCTTGCGTACACGGCCGAGGACGGGCACAAGCATCGCCCCGTCATGCTCCACCGCGCGATCCTGGGCTCTCTCGAGCGCTTCTTCGGCATCCTCATCGAGCACACAGGCGGCGACTTCCCGTTCTGGCTTACGCCGGAGCAGGTGCGCGTGGTGCCTGTTTCGGAGAGATTCAACGAGTATTCGGAGAAGATTCTGAGAAGGTTGGGAGAGGCCGGGTTGCGCGCGACGAGCGATCGGAGGAACGAGAAGCTGGGCGCGAAAATCCGGAACGGCGAGCTGGACAAGATCCCCGCGCTTCTCATCGTGGGCGAGAAGGAGCAGGCGGCGGGCACGGTCTCCCTCCGCGTGCGCCACGGAGGGGAGTTCAAAGACCAGAAGATCGAAGAATTGCTTCGAATGATGAAGAACGCGGTCAACGACCGCTCGCTCGCCTGGCACGCTGCATCGATCTCACAACGCATCGAGACCTAAGGAGGAAAACACTCTGGCATTTTTTAGAGGAGGCCCCCGCGTTCCCCCGACGAAGAACTCTCCGATCAACGAGTTCATCCTCCGTTTCCAGCAGGTCCGGCTCATCGGCTCGGACGGCGCGCAGCTGGGAGTGGTGGATCCTCCCGCAGCCATCTCGAAGGCGCGCGCGGAAGGGCTGGACGTCGTCGTGATCGCCGAGCAGGCGGATCCCCCCGTCTGCAAGATCATGGACTTCGGCAAGTTCACGTTCGAGAAGAAGAAGAAAGAGCACGAAAGCAAGAAGAAGCAGAAGGTCACCCAGGTCAAGGAAATTAAGTTTCGGCCGAACATCGACGAGCACGACTACGACTTCAAGCTGAAGAACATCCTCCGGTTCCTGGAGGAGGGCGACAAGGTGAAAGCCACCGTCCAGTTCCGCGGCCGCGAGATGTCGCGCCTCGACAACGGGCGGAAGGTCCTCGACCGGCTCGTAAAGGACCTCGAGGGAAGGGCCCATGCCGAGTCCGGCACCGAGATGATGGGAAACCGGATGCACCAGATTCTCGGCCCGATCAAGAAGCACTGAAATCAGGGACAACGAAGAAGGAGCCCCGAACATGGCTACGAAGAGAAAGACGCACCGCGGCGCGGCGAAGCGGTTCCACAAGACCGCCACCGGCAAGTTCAAGCGCGGTCACGCGATGAGACGCCACATCCTCACGAAGAAGAACTCGAGCCGACTCCGGGGCCTCAAGAAGGCCGGCCTCGTGTCGAAGGCCGATACGAAGAACGTCCGCTCGATGCTTCCGTATGCCTAACCCGAGAGCCGAGACCGAGACAAGACAAAGAGAAGACAAGGAGTAACGCCATGCCTCGCGTCAAGCGTGGACCCAAGAGGAAAAATCGCCGCGAACGAGTCCTGGAGCTCGCAAAGGGCTATTACGGCACCAAGCACAACTGCTTCCGCATCGCCGAACTGCAGGTCGAGCGCTCGCTCGTCTACGCGACGCGCGACCGCAAGCAGAAGAAGCGCGAATTCCGCGGGCTTTGGATCATTCGCATCAACGCCGCCGCGCGCCTGCACGAGCTTAGCTACAGCAAGCTCATGGCGGGCCTGAAGAAGGCCGGCTCCGACGTGAACCGCAAGGTCCTCGCGGAGATCGCCGTCGAGGATCCGAAGGGCTTCGCAAACATCGTCGCCTCTGCCAAGTCGGCCCTCGGGTTGCCCGCGGGCGCGTCCGCGACCGCCTGATCGTCGAACTTGGGCGAGATCGGAGACGCGGTTGGATTCGCCGTCAAGGCCCTCTCGAACAAGATCGAGGGAGCGGAGACGGAGTCTGCTGAGAAAGGGGGCCTGACGCCCGCCCAGGTCCAAGCGCTCCGCGTGGAATGCGTGGGCCGGAGCCAGAGCTTCCTTGGCTTTCTGCTGAAGCAGCTTCGCCTCGCGCCCAAGGACCAAAAGGCTGCGCTTGGGGCGGTAGTTAATCGCGCCAAGGTCGATGCTGAGAGCCGAATTTCAACTCTCGAAGAACGCGCCATCGCCCGGCAGGACCGAGAGCGGGTGATGGCACGAGCTGTCGACGTGACCCTCCCGCCCCGAGTTCCGCGCGTCGGGCGCCTACACCCTCTCACGATCGTGAGGCGGCGGATCGAGGCCGCCTTCGCGTCTCTGGGATACGAGATCGCGCACGGCCCGGACATCGAGACCGATTGGCTGAACTTCGAGGCGCTCAACTTCCCCCCCGATCACCCCGCACGCGACGCCGTGGACACCTTCTTCGTGAAGGGAGGGGGAGAGGGCAAGGAGCGCCTTCTCCTGCGCACGCACACGTCGCCTGTGCAGATCCGCACGATGCTCGCCCAAAAACCTCCGATCCGCATCGTGATTCCCGGCCGCGTCTACCGAAAGGACGACATCGACCCGCGCCACTCGCCGGTCTTCCACCAGATGGAAGGCCTGATGGTGGACGAGGGCGTCACGTTCGCCGACCTGAAAGGGACGCTCGCGGCCTTCTCGCGCCTGCTCTTTACGCCCGAGACGAGGATCCGGTTCGGGCCGACGTTCTTCCCGTTCGTCGAACCGGGCGTGGACGTGGCCGTGTCATGCGTGTTTTGCTTGGGAACTGGAACCGCGAACGGCGCGACGTGCCGCCCCTGCTCGGGCTCGGGCTGGATCGAGATCATGGGCGCCGGCATGGTGCACCCGAACGTCCTGAAGAACGGCGGGATCGACCCCGAGAGGTACTCGGGCTTCGCGTTCGGCATGGGGATCGACCGCATCGCGTTCCTGCTCTACGGCGTGCCGGACCTCCGCCTCTTCTTCGAGAACGACGTCCGCTTCCTCGACCGCGTGTGGAGTTGAGGGTGGGCGCATGAAGTTCTCGTACTCCTGGCTCGCCTCCTACCTGCCCGGGCCCGCGCCCGAACCGAAGACGCTCGGCGACCGGCTGACGGCCGTCGGCTTCATCGTCGAGGGAGTCGAGGGCGAAGGCGCCGGGACCGTCTACGACGTCGAGATCACGGCGAACCGCCCGGACGGCATGAACCACCGCGGCCTCGCGCGGGAGGCCGCCGTGGCGATGCGCCGTCCGTTCGCGGAGCCCGCGGCCGTGCCTCTGCCCGAGGGGGCGACACCAGCCGATGCGCGGGCCCGTGTCTTCGTCGAAGAGCCCGCGCTCTGCCCGCGGTACTCGGCGCGGGTGATCGAGGGAATCCGCGTGCGTCCCGCGTCGGCCGCCGTGCGCGAACGGCTGGCCGCGCTAGGCTCGGGAGCGATCTCGGCGCCCGTGGACGCCACGAACCACGTGCTCTGGGACATCGGTCAGCCGCTTCACGCGTTCGACCTCGACACCCTCGCGAAGGGGAGCGACGGCCTCCCGACGATCGTCGTCCGGCATGCGAAGACGGGGGAGACGCTCGTGACGCTCGACGGCGTGACCCGGACGCTCACGGCCCAGCATCTCGTGATCGCCGATGCCGAGAAGCCCGTCGCCCTTGCCGGAGTCATGGGGGGTCTCGCGACGGCGATCTCACCGAAGACGACGCGCGTGCTTCTCGAGGGAGCGCATTTCGAGCCCCGCGCCGTGCGTCGCACGGCGCGTTCCCTCGGGATGCACACCGACGCCTCTCATCGCTTCGAGCGGGGAACGGACCCCGCGGCGACGCGCGAGGGTCTCGACCGGGCCGCACGCCTCATTCTCGCGGACTGCGGGGGCGCGCTTTGCCGGGGGACGATCGATGTCCGCGCGGACGAGCCCGCGGCGCCCATGCAGACGCTTCGCCTTTCCCGTCTGACGGCCTTCCTCGGTATGGACATTCCCGCGGCGCGCGTGCTCGAAATCCTCGCCGCGCTCGGCTTCTCTCCGGTCCGCGAGGGCGACGCGGTCCGCGTGACGGTGCCGTCGTGGCGCATCGACATCACCTGCGAGGAAGACCTCATCGAGGAAGTTATCCGCTGCGAGGGGTACGACCGGTTGCCCGAGACGCTGCCACGTCCCTACGCGCCGGCGCGGCCCCGGGTCTCGGCTCTCGTCGCGGACCGCGCGCGCGATCTCCTCGCCGGTCTCGGGCTGCTCGAATGCCAGACCTACTCGTTCGTCTCGGAGGCCGAGAACCTCCCGTTCGCGTCCGCCGCCCCCGGGGCACCGGTCGTCGTCGAGAACGCGCTCGGAGAGCCGTTCACGACGATGCGCGCGACACCAGTGATCGGGCTCCTCCAGAGCGCGCAGCACAACGTGCGGCGCGGCCAGAAGGACCTCGCGCTCTTCGAAGTCGGGACCGCGTTCGGCTGGAATCCGAAGAGAGAAGACACGAAGGAAGAACGGGTCCTGGAAAGGAAGAGGGTCGGGATACTGCTCTCGGGGCGGCGGCGCCACCACTGGTCGGAGGCGTCCGAAGAGAACGATTTCTTCGAAGGGGCGGGTATTGCAGCCGCGTTGCTCCAGGGCCTCGGCTTTGCCTCCGGTTCTTTCACCTTCGAAGAAAATCTTCCTTCGTATCTTGCCCCCGGGAGATCGGCCCTCGTGCGGGTCGCGGGGCGTGACGCCGGTTGGGTCGGCGTCCTCGAGCCGTCTCTCGCCGCCGCGTGGGATCTCACGGATCCCGTCGTCGCCGACCTCGATCTCGATCTCCTCGGCGCTCTCTTGCCTCCGCACGTCACGTCCGTCGAGCCCCCGCCCCGTTTCCCCGGAAGCGAGGTGGACATCACCGTGACTCATGAGGTCACGACCGCCTGGAAGACGCTCGAGGCGGCCGCGCGCGCGGCCGCGCCCCCGGAGCTCATGACCGTGGAGGCGAAAGGCCGCTATCGAGGGCCCGGCGTGCCCGACGGTTTCGTGAAGACGAACTTGACGCTCCGCTTCGGATCGCCCCAGCGCTCGCTCGCCCGAGACGACGTGAACGCATGGCGGGATGCGGCGGCCCGGCGCCTCCACGCGCTTCCCGGGGCGAAAGTGGACGGCGTGAAGGAAGAAGCCTGAGGAGGACCATGTGAAAGAGACCAAGGGCCGCAGCGAAGGCAAGGCGGAATCGCACGCGGAGGCCTCTCTCGACGAGGTCCTCGACGCAATCGAGTCGCGCCTGGAATCGCTCATGGAGGTCGTGAAGGGCCTCACCGGGGAGAACGCGCGCCTCGAGACCGAGCTCGCGTCGGCCCGCGAGGCGGGCGAGAAGAACGGCGGAGCGGCCGCCGCTCTCGCGAAGCACGAGGCCGATCGGGCCGCCGTCCGCGCGCGCATCGAGCGCCTCCTGAAGATGCTCGAAGAGTCGAACGCGACCGGCCGTCCGGCCTGACCCGGCGTGTTATTCTCTCGTCGCGGCGCGAACCGGTCGCCGCGCGAGAAAAATGGCGCCCAGACCGTCCGTCACGCAAGTGGAGATCTTCGGCCAGACGTACTCCGTCCGGGCCGCGGGGGATCCCGCGTACATCCGCGAGCTTGCCGAGTTCGTCGACAAGAAGATGCGCGAGGTGTCCGAGCACGCACCGACGGTGGACGCCGCCAAGATCGCCATCCTGACGGCGCTCAACATCTCGGACGAATTTCACCAGTTTCGTTCCAAGTCAGGCTCCGAGGGTGATCCGGGGCATGCCGCGAAGCGCGCGACACGCCTCGTCGAAAAACTCGACGAGATCCTGAAGACGTCTCCTCGGGTCATTCCGGCGAGGGCCGGCAGCGAATCGATTGGCACCCTGCGCGGTGCGTGAATGGGATATGTCTTTGAACCGATACTTCTATCGTGGAATCACCGCACACGGGCCGTCCTGTGACGCCCCTTCGGGGGAACTAATGGTCTGCCCCGGAGATTCCCCCTGTCTTTTGACGGGTTCAATCGACTTTTCCCACACGGCCGAGGCGGGGCGCCTTTCCTGCGCCCGCATCGAGAGACGCTTTCAGGAGCTCGTCTAGCGTTCGACCCGGCTCACCCTCGAAAAAATTGATCGATCGAGGGGGTCCGACCCGTGAACTCCATTTCAATCATCGCCATAGAGGTCGTGCTCGCGGCTTTCGCCGTGGGCATCCTCATCTGGGCCCTCCGAACCCGGGGTACGGCCTCGCTCGCGAAGGCCGAAGCCGAGCTCGAGGCCCGCAAGAAGCTCGAGGAAGCGAAGCTCTCCGCGGAAGCCGCCGTCCGCCGCGCCGAAGCCTCCGCCCAGAAGACCGAGCTCGACGCGAAAGAGCGGGCGCTCAAGGCTCGTGAAGCCGCCGAACAGGAGGCCGCGAAGCGGCGGGCCGAGCTCCTGGACCAGGAGAAGCGGCTTTTACAAAAGGAAGAATCCCTCGACAAGAAGATCGTCAACGCCGAGAAGCGCGAGCTGGACTCCGAGAACCGCGCCCAGAACCTGACGAAGCGCGAGAAGCGCATCGACGAGATCGAAGCCGAGGCGCAGAAGAAGGCCGAAGCCGTCATCCAGGAGCAGCGCGAGAAGCTCGAGAAGATCGCGGGCCTCACGGCCGAGCAGGCGAAGCGGGATCTCATCCGCGAGCTCGAGAACGAGGCGCGGCTCGAGGCGACGGGCCTCGTCCGCCGTATCGAGGAGGATGCCGTCGAGAGCGCGAACTGGAAGGCGAAGCGCCTCCTCTCGATGACGATCCAGCGCATGGCATCCGAGCACGTGGTGGAGACGACCGTCTCGGTTCTCGACCTGCCGTCGGACGACATGAAGGGGCGCATCATCGGGCGCGAGGGCCGGAACATCCGTGCCGTCGAGGCCGCGACGGGCGTCGACATCATCATCGACGACACGCCCGAGGCCATCCTTCTGTCCTCCTTCGACCCGATCCGTCGCGAGGTCGCGCGCCGCGCCCTCGAACGCCTCATCCAGGACGGACGCATCCATCCGGCCCGCATCGAAGAGGTCGTCGAGAAGGTCCGCGAGGAGCTGTGGCAGGACATCAAGACGACGGGTGAGGCGGCCGCGTTCGAGTTCGGCATCGCGGACCTGCACCCCGAGGTCGTCAAGCTGCTCGGGAGGCTCAAGTACCGGACGAGCTACGGCCAGAGCGTGCTTCAGCACAGCAAGGAGGTCGGCTGGGCGGCGTGCCACCTCGCGAGCGAGCTCGGCGCGGACGTCACGGTCGCCAAGCGCGCGGGACTCCTGCACGATATCGGCAAGGCGATCGACCGTGAGCAGGAGGGCACGCACCTCGAGCTCGGACGGCAGATCCTGAAGAAGTACGGCGAGACCGAGGCGGTGATCCACGGCATGGAATGCCACCACGGTGACTACGAGCCGCGGACCATCGAGGCGGTCCTCGTGAACGCCGCCGACGCGATCTCGGCCGCCCGCCCCGGCGCGCGCCGCGAGATCCTCGAGACCTACGTGAAGCGCCTCGAGAAGCTCGAGAAGATGACGGACGGCATGAAGGGCGTCGAGCGGACGTTCGCGATCCAGGCGGGCCGCGAACTGCGCGTCATCGTGGACGCGAAGAAGGTCACGGACGACGAGTGCCTCTGGATGTCGAAGGACCTCGCCAAGCGCATCGAGGCGGAGCTCCAGTACCCCGGGCAGATCAAGATAACTGTCATTCGAGAGACGAGAGCGGTGGATTTCGCAAAGTGAAGCTCCTCTTCATCGGTGACGTGGTCGGCAAGCCCGGCCGCAAGGCGCTTTCTCTTCTCGAGAAGGTCATCGGGCGGGAGCACATCGACTTCACTGTCGTGAACATCGAGAACGCGGCCGGAGGGTTCGGCGTGACGGCCGAACTGTTCGCGGACCTCTCGAAGCTGCCGATCGACGTCTTCACCTCGGGCAACCACATCTGGGACAAGAAGGACTTCGTGCCACTCCTCGGCGACCTCGAAAACCTGCTCCGCCCCGCGAATTACCCGCCGGGCAACCCCGGCCGCGGATGGGCGATCCAGGACACGCCGTCCGGGGTTCCGGTGGGCGTCCTGAACCTTCAGGGCCAGGTCTTCATGGCGAACACGGACTCGCCGTTCCGGGTGGGCGATCAGGCGCTCGCCGAGATGAAGGCGAAGCGGCCGGATCTGAAGGTCGTGGTCGTCGACATCCACGCCGAGGCGACCTCCGAAAAGCAGGCGATCGGATGGTGGTTCGACGGCCGGGCGTCGCTCGTCATCGGCACGCACACGCATGTCCCGACGGCGGATGCGCGCATTCTGCCGAAGGGCACGGCCTATCAGGGCGACGCGGGCATGACCGGCGCCTACGAAGGAATCATCGGGTTCGACCCCAAGGCCATCCTCGAGAAGTTTCTCTACCAGACCCCGCGCTCGATGGAGACGGCGACCCGGGACGTCCGCATGTGCGGCGCGATCGTGGACGTGGACGAGGCGACGGGGAAGGCCCGCGGGATCACGCCGATCCAGGAGAAGCTGGCCAGCTAGGGCGCGGGCCTCGTTCCAGGATTTCCGACTCCCTGAGCCTGTCACCTCCCGTGCCGCTGGACGCGTAACTACCGCAAAATCAGCGCTTTCGGCGGTCAATGTATTCGCCTCATTGCAGGTCCCACCGGCGACCCCGTTGTGATACAAGTAAGTCTAAGTCGAACCGGAATCCCCCGGATGACTCAAAGGCGTGCCTTCGCGGAAAGGCGGTGTTACGGGGAGATCGCTTTTCGGATCGAGCCCATCGTATCGACTACCTCGGAGAAATCCTCAACGATTAAAAAAGGAAAGATCATGACAAAATTAACGTCTAGTGCTGTTGCATTGACCGCTCTCGCATTTATGGCGTTGTCGGCTTCAGTTCCAGCCCTTGCCGCCTCACCTTCGACTGATCTTTCAGCGAATAGCTGGAGGGTCTTCAACATTGATACCAGCGTACCAAAGCTGTGGGATATTAATAAGGCGGAAGCTCTCAGCACTGGCGGGGTAGAGTTCCCATTCCAGACTTCGACTGGGCAGCCCTGGAATGGAACGGGTTGGTTCACGGTTTATCTTAAGACTAACTACAATCGTGATCTGACAGGCAAGACCATTACAGCGAATGTTGACGTCGTCGCTTCTACTGGCACGTTGTTCTGGACTCGCACTTCCGCCTGTCCCAACACTGGCACCGATGCATATGTACGACTGGAGTTCCAGTCGGCAACGGGTAACTACGACGCGAGTGACTACTGGTGGTCTACTAATAGTCTAAACCTGTCTACCCTGGCTACCAGCGGCACGGCCACATTACTCAGTGCCTCGACAGACGGTGCTAACTGGACAAACCTTAACGGGCAGTCTGGTATCACCGACTCAGCTGGGTTTGCTGCTGCTCTCAAGAATGTCAAGGAAATCGGTGTAGCCTTTGGAAGCTCATGCAGCTATGCGAGTGGCGTGAATGTGAGCGCTGGGACAGCATCATTCCAGCTTCAGAGTTATACAGTCACCCCATAATTAGGGGGAACGAAGGAAAGACAAGTAGCGCGTTTCAAGCTTCTTCGAGCGACACTCCCCGGCGGCTCTACTTTATGAGGGTCGCCGGGATCTTTTTGCCGGATGTTCAGGATCGTCGCGCGGCTCAGGCGTCGCGCGCGCAGGAGGCCGGTGAGGTCGCCGCCGACGAGCGTGATCCCCGGTGGTGTGGTAGGGGTCGGTGGGTGACCGCCGTGGGGTCAGGTCCGTGAATCGGCCATCTCCGGCCCGGCGACGAAGATCTCGGCCGCGGCCTTCTGTCGGGCCGCCGTCTCGATGAAGTTCGAGACCGATCGGTTCTCCGCGGCAGCCGCCTCCGCAATCAGCCGGTAGGCCGCATCGTCCATGCGAACGGTCAGGGTCTTCGACATTGCATCACTCCACCATCAGAATACCATCACAGTGAAGGCGGCCCCGGCACCTCCGGCGAAGGCCGCGGCCCATTAGGGAGTTCACTCGCGTCCGCGTGCCTCGCATCGGAACCCTGCTAGGATCGCCGCATGGCCGTCGACAAGGAGCTCCTAGACATCCTCGCGTGTCCCGCCTGCGACGCGCGTCCCCCCGTGACGCTGTGCCTCCTGAAGGCCGACGTCGCGAAAGCCGTCGTCGAGAAGTACCGCGAGAGCCTGAAGGACGAGGAGCCCGTCGTGACCGAGGGGCTCTCGTGCGCGGCGTGCGGGCGCGTCTACCCGATCGTCTCCGACATTCCCGTGATGCTCGTCGAGGAGGCTCTTCCGGCCGACGCCCGGATGGCCTGATTTTCCTCTGAAGTTCCTTCCCGAACCGATCACGCGCCGAAGAGGCTGGGAGCGCGCGGCTTTCGTGTTCTTCCTGCTCGGTGTGGGGTGTGTTCCCGGCATCGGCGTCGCGAACATCTGTCTCGGTGCGGCCCTGTTCTGCACCCTCGCGTGGCGCCTGTCAGCCCGCGCGCGCGGAGAGGACTTTCTGGGTCCGTTCCGGCGCACGACGCCCCTCCATGCCCCCATCGGCGCGTTCGTGCTGCTCTCGATCCTGTCGTGCGCGTTCTCGACGCTTCCGTCCCGCTCCTTCATCCAGATCAAGGGATTCGGGACGTTTCTCCTGGTCGTCTTCGTGGCCGCGCTGCTGGACGACGAGGACGACGTGCGTCTCTTCGTCGATGCCTGGCGGACGACCGCCCTCTACCTCGTGCTGCGCGGACTCGTCGAGTGGCTCGCGGGCGCCGACAACCTCGACGCGCGCGTGTCGGGCGGGCTCTCCGTCTACATGACGTATGCGGGCCTTCTCCTCGTGTTCGTGCCCCTTCTCGGCAGCCGGGGCCTCTCCGGAGGCCGCCGGATCTCGCGCGTCGCGGACGCGATTGTCGCGGCGGCGGGCGTTTTCGCGATCGCGTTGACACTTACGCGGAGCGCATACCTGGGCCTCGCGATCGGACTTCTCGTCGTTCTCCTGGCGGCGCGCCCGCGCCTCGCCCTCGTGGCGCCCTTGGGAATAGCCCTGTTCGTCGTCATCATGCCGCTCGCCGTGCGCGACCGTCTCATGTCGGCAACGAATCCCAGGGACGTGACGATGAACGACCGCGTCGCGATGTGGAAGGCCGGCGCCGCGATGATCCGGGAGCGACCGCTTTTCGGAGTCGGTCCGGGACGCGTGAAGGCGCTGTATCCCGTCTACCGCGTGAGCGGATGGGTGGAGCCCCGGCCGGGTCACCTCCACAACAACGTCGTGATGATCGCCGCCGAGACCGGGATCCCGTCGCTGCTCGCCTATCTCTGGTTCGTGGGCGCCTTCTTCGCGGCGGCGCTCCGCCAGGTGCGCGGCCTGGCGCGCGGTGAGCCGCTTCGGGGCGTCACTCTGGGCGCGATCGGCGCGATGGTCTCGATTTTCGCGGCGGGAATGTTCGAGTACAACTTTGGTGACGTCGAGGTGCTCATGGCGACGCTCGTCGTCGCGACGCTTCCTTTCGCGGGTCGCGCCCGGCCGCCCGCCGCCGACTAGAATCGCCTCATGTCGTCAAGATTTCCCGCACGCCCGTACACGCTCCGGCGCACGGCCGCCCGCCGCGTCGGCGAGACGCAACTGTCGTTCGGCGACACGGGCAAGGACCCGGACGCGATGACGGTGTCGGAGCTAATCGAGCGCATGAACGGAATTCTGAAAGGCGGGATTCCGGACGCGTGGGTGAGCGGCGAGATCGCGGATCTGAGACGCCCCGGCTCGGGCCATCTTTATTTTTCTTTGAAGGACGAACGGGCGGCGATCGCCTGCGTGATGTGGCGGAGCACCGTTGTCCGTCTTCCTTTCGAAGCGGAAGAAGGACTTCTCGTTCTGGCTCGTGGCTACCCGGACGTATACGAACCGTCCGGCAAACTCTCTCTCGTTGTCGGTGATCTGCAGCCCGCCGGCATCGGCGCCCTGCAGCTCGCCTTCGAGCAGCTCAAGGCGCGGCTCCAGGCCGAGGGGTTGTTCGACGTCGCGAGGAAGAGGCCCCTCCCGCTGCTGCCGCGCCGCATCGGGGTCGTGACATCGCGGCACGGCGCCGCCCTGCACGACATTCTCAAGGTGCTCGGAGCGCGTTTTCCCGACGCGCACGTCACTATCTATCCCGCCTCGGTCCAGGGGGCGGTGGCGCCGGGGGAGATCGTGCGCGCGCTCGCGGCGTTCTCCCGCGTCGCGGATTCCGCGGACGTCGTCATCCTCGCGCGGGGCGGCGGGTCCTCCGACGATCTCGCGGCCTTCAACGACGAAGCGGTGGTCCGCGCCATTGCCGCCTCGCGCGCGCCCGTGATCTCCGCCGTGGGGCACGAGGTGGACGTGACGCTGGCGGATCTCGCGGCGGACCTCCGCGCGGCGACGCCGTCCCAGGCGGCGGAGCTCGTCGTCGGCCGCCGCGACGCCTTCGAGCAGCAGCTCGTTCGGGAAGAGAAGAATCTGAAAGAGATTCTGAGAAGGAAGAGCGAGTGGGGGCGCTCACGCCTGTTGCGGCTCGCTCCGGCGTTCCCGGCCTTCGCGTCGCGTGTGAAGCTGCAGGGGAGCGAGGCGCGCGCGGCGCGGCGCGGGCTCCTGGTGTCGCTGAGACGCCTCCCCGCGCTTTTCGAAGAAAAGATCTCCCGCGTCGACGGCATGCTGCACCGCTGGCCGGATCGCGCCGCGCTGCCCTTGAGGCGCGGGCGCGTCGCCCAGGAGCGGCGTGCCGCCGCCGACCGCATGGCGGCGCGCGTCGCGGCCGCGAACGAAAAGCTCTCCGTCGCGGCGGGCCGCCTCGAGGCGCTGAGCCCGCTGCGCATCCTTGCCCGCGGGTACGCGGTGGTCACGAAAGAAGGGGAGACGGTCCCCGTGACGGACGCCGCCCGCATCACGGTGGGAGAGGGGCTTCGGGTTCGCCTCGCGCGGGGCCGCGTTCGCGCACGGGTCGTTTCCACGGAGGTCGACGATGAGTAAGGGAAAAGCCGAAAGCCTTCCGAAGAACCTGACGTTCGAGAGGGCGCTTTCACGCCTCCAGGACATCGTCAGCGAGCTCGAGGACCCTGAGAAGGGGCTCGAAGCGAGCCTCGTCCTTTTCGAGGAGGGCGTCGCGCTGTCGCGTTTCTGCCGCGGCCGCATCGACGAGATCGAGAAGCGCGTGGAAGTCGTCCTGAAGGAGACCCCCGACGCCCTGGTGACCGAGCCCCTCGAAGGCGAGGTCGACGAAAAGGCGCTCGACGGGGAAGAACCCTGACGATGGCGGACGGGAAGAGCGTCGCCGGTCTGCCGGCGGCCCTCGAAAGGCGCCGCCGGGAGGTCGAGGACGCGCTCCTCGCGGTGCTGCCCGCCGAGGGGGCCGAGCCCGCGGCCCTCGTCGCCGCGATGCGCTACAGCGTGCTCGCGGGCGGAAAGCGCCTGCGGCCGCTGCTGTTCCTTGCGGGCGCGGAGTCCGCCGGGCCGGCGCGCCTTCCCGCCGACGCGATCGAAGCGGCCGCGGCGCTCGAGCTTCTCCACACGTATTCGCTCATCCACGACGACCTCCCCTGCATGGACGACGACGCGCTGCGGCGGGGGAGGGCCACGTGCCACGTCGTCTTCGGCGAGGCGACCGCCCTCCTCGCGGGCGACGCGCTGCAGACGCTCGGTTTTGAGCTTCTCGCGACGCGGCCTTCGGGAGAGGCGCGCGCGGCCCGGCGGTCCGATGCGGTCGCCCTCACCGCGCGCGCGATTGGTTTCCTCGGCATGGCCGGCGGCCAGGCCCTGGACGTCGGGGCAACGGGCGCCGAAATTCCCGCAGCGGAGCGCGCGACGCACCTGAGGCGCATTCACGCAATGAAGACAGGCCGGCTCATCCGGCTGTCCCTGGAGCTCGGAGCCCTTCACACGGGAGCGGACGCGGACCGGCTCCGTGGCGTTTCCCGGTACGGGGACGCCCTCGGGCTCCTGTTCCAGATCGCCGACGACCTTCTCGACGTCACGCAGACGTCGGAGACTCTCGGCAAGACGGCCGGGAAGGACTCCGCGCAGGAGAAACTAACGTATCCGTCGGTCTTCGGCCTCGCGGGCGCATATCAGGAGCGCGACCTCGCTCTCGCCGCGGCACGGGAGGCCGCCCGGGAACTCGAGGGCGACTCCGGCCTTCTCGCGGGGCTGGCGATGTTCGCCGCCGGCCGCGACCGCTGATGAGAAATGGGAGGCGTAGAGTATTTGACGTGGTCGTCGCGCGCCGTCTCTCGATGGTTTTCGCGCTCGCCTGTCTCGTGGCGGCGGTCGCGCTCGTCGTCCGGTTGACCGGGACCGAAGAGCGTTCCCTGGCGGCGGCCGGACGGGAAGCGGATGTGGTCGCGAGCCGGGCGGCGGAGGCGATCGGGTCGCTGCTCGTGTTTCACGACGCGGACGGCGCGGTCGAAGCCGTCAAGGACCTCGTGCCGGGCGGGCAGCTCGTCTCGGTCGTCGTCCTGAACCATGCGGGCCTTCCGGCCGCGGTCTGGCAGGCGCCGGCCGCGGGAGAGACCCACGTGACCCGCGCGGCGGTGACCTACGAAGGGAACCGCATCGGCACGCTCTTCCTCGGCCTCTCGTTGGCCTCCGCGCGCGAGGCGGCCAGTCGGGAGCGGCGGAGCAGCCTCGCGGCGGCTCTCGCGCTCGCGGCGCTCGGAGCCGGCGCCGCGACCCTGTCGGTGCTCGCTCCTCTCCAGAAGCACGCGAAGCAGGTCTCCGCGGAACGTGAGCGGCTCACGGTGGAGCGCGACGCGCTCGCCGAATCAGCCGCCGAGTCGGACGTCCTCCTCCAGCGCGAGCGGAAGGACCGGCGGTTTGTCGAGGGCACGCTGTCCGGGCGCGACCTCCTCGAGCGGGACCGCCGGGTGATCCTCGAGAAGATCGCGCGGGGCGAGCCGTTGCGCGTGATCCTTACGGATGTCGCGGCCCTCGTCGAGCACCAACGCCCCCGCGCGATCTGCGCGATTTCGCCGCTCCGCCAGGGGGTTCGCGCCCTCGGCTCCGCCGGTTCCGTGGGCCCCTTCGGGAGCTCCCAGGAGGACATCCCGCTCGGGTCCACGACGCCGCCTCTCTCGCGCGCGGTCGAAGAGCATCGTCTCGTCGTGACAAGCGACGCGCCCGGAGATCCTCTCTGGAGCGCGTGCCGCGAGACCTTCGCCCCGCACGGGATCAAGACCTGCTGGACCGTCCCTATCGAGACGGGCGGCGGCGTCGTGCTCGGCACGGTGAGCATTCTCCTGCCCGAGGTTCGCCGGCCGGAACGCGCCGACACGTCCCTGCTTTCGAACGCGGCTTCGCTCGCGGCCATCGCGATCGAGCAACGACAGTTCGCCGAGCAACTCCTTTTCCAGGCACGCTTCGACTCGCTCACGAGTCTGCCGAACCGGCTGTCCCTCGAAGAGAGCCTGCGGAGCGCCGTTTCGCGAGCCGCGGGGAGCGGCGCGCGCGTCACCCTCGCGTATATCGATCTCGATCGTTTCAAGCAGGTCAACGACACTTTCGGACACGCGGGCGGAGACGAACTGCTCCACGAAGTGGCGTTCCGGCTTTCGGGCGCGCTCGCCGACGGGGACATCCTCGCGCGCATGGGCGGCGATGAATTCTGCGTGCTCCGGGTCGAGACCCCTGGCACGGCGGGCCAGTGCGGACAGCTGCCGGAACGCCTGCTCGAGGCCCTGAAGGCTCCGTTCGACCTGCGGGGTGACGAAGTGTTCGTGGGAGCCAGCATCGGGGTGAGCGTGTTCCCGGATGACGCGCGCGACGTCGTGGCCCTCCAGCGGCACGCCGATGCGGCGATGTACACGGCGAAGTCGATGGCCGGAAACGGATACCGGGTGTTCGGACCCGACGTGGCGCTCGGCGGCGGTGAGCGCCTGCGCCTCGAGAACGACCTGCGGCGCGCGTTCACGCGCGGGGAGCTCGAAATCGTGTACCAGCCGCAGATGGACCGCGAGGGAGCGCTCGTGGGGGCCGAGGCGCTCCTCCGTTGGAATCATCCCGAGCTCGGCCCGGTGCGCCCGAGCCGCTTCATCCCCATCGCCGAAGAGAGCGGCCTCATTCAGTCCATCGGCCTCTGGGTCTTCGAGGAGGTCTGTACCCGGATCGCGGCCTGGCGACGCGAGGGAATCGGCGCCGTGCCGGTGTCTGTCAACCTGTCGCCCGTTCAGTTCTCGCAGGCCGATCTCGCCGAGACGCTCGAGCGCCTTCTCGGAACGCACGGCGTGCCCGGGTCGTTTCTGAGACTCGAGGTCACGGAGAGCCTCCTCGTCAAGGACGTGCCCGCGACGATGACGCTTCTCGGGCGGCTGAAGGCGCTCGGCCTCGGCCTCGCCGTGGATGACTTCGGGACCGGTTACTCGTCTCTCTCCTACCTTCAGCTCCTCCCGATCGACGAGCTGAAGATCGACCAGGCCTTCTTGCGCGACCTCGTGGCGCCGATCGACCCGGCCGGGCGCATCGCGAAGCTCGTGCAGACGATGGTGACGCTCGGGCACGACCTCGGGCTCGTCGTGGTCGCGGAAGGGGTCGAGACACCGGGTCAGATCGAGTTCCTGCGGCAGGCCGGCTGCGACCGGCTCCAGGGCTTCGGCGTGAGCGCTCCGGTTTCCGCCACGGCGTTCACCGAGCTTCTCACTTCGGCGCGGGAGCTCGGCGGCGCGCGGCGGGCAAGCTAAGATCAGCGCGGTGCCGACGAGCTCCGAAGACCGCAAGTTCGGGTGGACTGTGGGCGGCGTGTTCGCTGTCCTCGGCGCGCTGCTCTTCTGGAGGCACCGGACGGCGGCGGGGGCCGCTTTCGCTTTGCTCGGCGGCGCGCTGCTTTTCCTCGCGGCCGCGGCGCCGCCCCTCCTCGCGGCCCCGCACCGCGCCTGGCTCGCTTTCGCGCGAGTCCTCGGACGCGTCAATTCCGCGATCTTCCTATGCCTGACGTTCTTCCTCGTCCTCACGCCTCTCGGCTTCGTCCTGCGACTGTTCGGGCGCGACGAGCTTCGGCGTCGCGGGCCCGCTCCCGCCTCGATGTGGACGCCCTATTCGGAGAGAAATCGGGACCCCCGCCACTACGAGACGATCTGGTAATGGGCAAGAGCGACGTCCTTTCGCAGCTCTGGGCGTTTCTGAAATACCGGAAGAAGTACTGGCTCATGCCCATCGTTTTTCTCCTCGTCCTCGTGGGTCTCCTCCTCGTCCTCGCCGAGAAGAGCGTGATCGCGCCCTTCATCTACACGCTGTTCTAGTGGCGGCGATCCTCGGCCTGTCGGCCTACTACCACGACTCTGCCGCGTGTCTTCTCGTCGACGGGAAAATCGTGGCCGCAGCGCAGGAGGAGCGCTTCACCCGCAAGAAGCACGACGCGGAGTTTCCCGCCCGCGCCGCGCGCTACTGCCTCGAGGCCGGAGGACTCGCGGCCGGGCAGCTCGACCACGTGGCCTTCTACGACAAGCCACTATTGAAATTCGAGCGCCTCTTCGAGACGTACCTCGAGTACGCCCCGCGCGGGTTCGCCTCGTTCCGGAAGTCGATGCCGCTCTGGATAACGGACCGCCTCTGGATGTCCGAGCACATCGGCAAGGAGCTGGGTTACGGAGGCCGGGTCCTGTTTTCCGAGCATCACGAATCCCACGCGGCCTCGGCTTTCTATCCGTCGCCTTACGAGGAGGCCGCCGTCCTCACGATGGACGGGGTCGGGGAGTGGGCCACGTCGTCGCTCGGAATGGGCAGCGGAAGCCGGCTCGACATGCTCTCGGAGCTCAAGTTCCCTCACTCCATCGGCCTCCTGTACTCGGCCTTCACATACTTCTGCGGCTTCAAGGTCAATAGCGGCGAGTACAAGCTCATGGGCCTCGCTCCCTACGGCGAGCCGAAGTACGTAGGTCTCATCCGCGACAAGCTCGTCCACGTCTGCGAGGACGGTTCGATCCGGCTCGACATGGACTACTTCGACTTCGCCGATCGCCTGACGATGACGGGCACCCTCTTCGTGCGGCTCTTCGGCGGCCCGGCGCGGGCGCCCGAGTCGAAGCTCACACAGCGCGAGATGGACCTCGCGCGCTCGATCCAGGACGTGACCGAGGAGATCGTCCTGAAGATGGCCCGCCACGCGAAGAAGACGACGGGCGCGAAATATCTCTGCATGGCGGGCGGCGTCGCCCTGAACTGCGTCGCGAATGGGAAGCTCCGGGAGGCGCGGATCTTCGACGACCTCTGGATCCAGCCGGCCGCGGGCGACGCGGGCGGCGCCGTCGGCGCCGCGCTCGCGGTGTGGCACCGGCACCTCGGGATGCCGCGCGAGAGCGCGGAGAAGAGAGGCGCGTGGAAGCCGCCCTCGCCGGGCCCGCCGCCGCCCTATGAAGACGGCATGTCGGGCGCGTTCCTCGGCCCCTCCTACCCTTCAGAAGAAATCGCGGCCTGGCTGAAGTCGAAGGGTTACCCGTTCCGCACGGTCGATCCCGTCACGCTCCCCTCGGCCGTCGCCGACCTCCTGGCTTCCGGCAAGGTCGTCGGACTCCTGCAGGGGCGCATGGAGTTCGGGCCACGTGCGCTCGGCGGGCGCAGCATCCTTGGCGATCCGCGCTCGCCCGCGATGCAGTCCGTCATGAACCTGAAAATCAAGTTTCGCGAGTCGTTCCGGCCGTTCGCGCCCTCCGTCCTGCGCGAGGAGGCCGCGGCGTGGTTCGAGTTCGACGGGGACTCGCCCTACATGCTCCTCTGCGCGGACGTGGCGAAGGGCCTCCGGCGCGAGATGACGGACGCCGAAAGGACGCTCTGGGGCATCGAGAAGCTGAACGTCCCGCGGTCGTCGATCCCCGCCGTCACGCACGTGGACTACTCCGCGCGCCTCCAGACCGTGCGGAAGGAGACGAACCCCGTCTACCACGCGATCCTCACGGCGTTCCGGGACCGGACGGGCTGCCCGGTCGTTGTGAACACGTCTTTCAACGTGCGGGGCGAGCCGATCGTGTGCACGCCCGAAGACGCTTACCGCTGCTTCATGCGGACGGCGATGGACGCGCTCGTTCTCGAGAATCACGTCCTCGTGCGCGACGACCAGCCTGCGTTCGTCGAGAGTGAGGATTGGAAGAAGACGTTCGCGCTCGACTGAAGGCCGCCGCGACGGTCCTCGTTTCGAGCGCTCTCGCGCTGGGGCTCGCCGAGGGTGCCCTGCGGCTTCGCGAGCGCGGCCGTGCTCCAGCGGCGAAAAGCGGCCTCGACTACGGCGACACCTTGCGCGGGGACGGCCTGGGTCCCGGGGGATTCCTGAAAGAGGGCTTCGAGGGGCGTGTCGTGAATGGCCTCGGCGGCACCGTCTTCTGGCGGAACAACGCGCAGGGATTCCGGCGCTCGGAGGACACGCCGGACACGCCGCTCCCCGGCGTCTTGCGCGTTCTCTCGATGGGTGACTCGTTCACGGCGGGCTATCGCGTGGACCAGGAGGAGACCTTCTCCCGCCTTCTCGAGAAGGATCTCGCCGCGCGCGGCCTCGCGGAGGTGCTGATCGCGGAGATTGAAGAGCCGGTGACGGGCCTCTTCTGGCTCGATCGTTCGGGGGCCCGGTTTCATACGTCCGTCGTGATTCTCGGCCTTACGCTCGGGAACGACATCGCGCAGGCGGGCCTCGTGCTCGATTCCCCCGGCGGGTATCGCATCGAGCCACCAGCCTTTCGCATCGAGCAGACGGCGGTGGGGCTCGCCCTCGAGAAGCGCGACGAGATTCACGCCATGATTCCCGAAGCGTGTCTCGCCGGGGCACCGGCGGAGGTGCCCGTGAGACGGCGCCTCCACGTTCTCGAACTCGCTTTCGGAATGCCCGCGCAGCCGATCGGAAGTTCCCGCAGCCCCGGCCTGTCGCGTTTCCTACTCGACGGGGTCAATGGACTCGGGATCTGTCTCGTCCCGCCGCCGCCCCTCGTGGACGTCCTTTTCGAGCGGCTCTCGCGGACGCTGCTCGGCTATCGGGCTCTCGCAAACGAACGCGCGCTCGCCTACGGGAAGATCCCCAGCTCCAGGTAGCTCACCGCGATCTTGTCGATCGCGGAAATGAAGGCGGCGGTGCGGAGGTCCGTCTTCGGATGCTTCCGTTGCGCGTCGCGGATCTGATGCCAGGCGACGGACATCGTCTCTTCCAGGCCCGAGTTGACGAGGTCTTCCTCTTCGGCCCCGTGAATGAGGAGCTTGCGCTCGTTGTCGGACAGGGGCTTTCCGGTCGCGCTCTCGATCGACTTCACCATCCGGGCAGCGCTCATCTCTTCGAAGCGCTTCTCCATGCGGCCGAAGCGCACGTGCGAGAGGTTCTTGAGCCACTCGAAGTACGACACCGTGACGCCGCCCGCGTTGAGGTACATGTCGGGTATCACGCAGATGCCCTTTTGCCGGAGGACCGCGTCGCCGTCGGCGGCGATCGGGCCGTTCGCGGCCTCGGCGACGATCTTCGCCTTCACGCGCGCGGCGTTTGCGCCCCGGATCACGTTTTCGAGCGCGGCCGGCACGAGGACGTCGCAGTCGAGGAACAAGGCGTCCTCGCTCGGGATGTCGATGGCGCCCGGGAATCCCATGATCTTGCCGGTGGCGGCCCGGTGCTTCATCACCGCGGCGACGTCGAGACCCTTCGGATTTGCGATCGCCCCTTCCCACTCGGACAGGCCCACGATCACGGCTCCGCCCTCCTGGATGAACCTCGCGGCGTGGGACCCGACGTTTCCGAGACCCTGCACGACCACGCGCTTCCTGGCGAGGCCGGCCGAGAGCCCCACCTGCTTGAGCAGCTCGGTATCCGCGAGAGCTTCTCGGACGCCGAAGAAGACGCCGCGGCCCGTGGCCTCCTTGCGACCGCGGATGCCGCCCTGGCTCAGCGGCTTCCCGGTGACGCATCCGATGGCGTCGATTTCGCCCGGGTGGAACTGCGCGTACGTGTCGGCGATCCACGACATTTCGCGGGGGCCCGTTCCGTAGTCCGGAGCGGGCACGTCGATCCCGGGCCCGATGAAGTTCTTCTTCGTCAGCTCGGCGGTATAGCGGCGCGTGATGCGCTCGAGCTGCTCGACGGAGATCTTCCTCGGGTCGATTTTGATGCCGCCTTTGGCTCCGCCGAACGGCACGTCGACGATGGCGCACTTGAACGTCATGAGGGCCGCGAGCGCGAGAACCTCGTCCTCGTTCACGTCGGGCGAGTAGCGGATCCCTCCTTTGACGGGGAGCTTGTGGTGGCTGTGCTCGGCGCGCCAGGCTTCGATGACCTCGTAGCCGCCCCCTTCCCGCCTCACGGGGAAGCGAAACTTGTAGACGCTGTTGCAGACCTTGATCTGTTCGAGCAGGCCTGGCGGATAGTCGAGAAAGCTGGCGGCCGCGTCAAAGTTCTGGTTGACGGTGTCCAAGAACCCCTGAGACTGCGAATCGGACATGGGAATCCTCCGGTTCACGGAGTTTAGTGGACCCGCGATAGGATTGGCACCCTATGATAGTGGGGGTGCGGGACGTGGTCCTGCTCGCGCGTGCGGATCTCGTGCGTTTAAGCGCCGAGGCTCGGCTTTCCCCTCGACGCCGCCAGAACCGGAACCTGCACGAGATGGGCGACGTCGTCCATCGTCTGTTCAACGCGATCGAGCCGGGGAGCTACGTGCGTCCCCATCGTCACCTCAGCCCGCCGAAGGCCGAAACCATGGTGGTCGTCTCGGGCCGGCTCGGGCTCCTCGTCTTCGACGAGGACGGCGCGGTCAAGGAGACGACCGTGCTCGAAGCGGGCGGCGAGACGTTCGGCGTCGAGGTGCCGGCCGGCACGTGGCACTCGTTCGTCTCCCTGACGCCCGGAACCGTCGTTTTCGAGGCGAAGGAGGGCCCCTACGTGGCCCCCGGTGGAGGCGATTCCGCTCCCTGGGCTCCCGAGGAAGGGGCTCCGGAGGCCGCCACCCAGGTCGCGATCTGGCATAAGCTCTTTGGAAAGACGCTGTCATGAACTTCTCTTCACGAGACCTTTACAGTGCGCTGCAAGTCTGGGGCGCCATTCTTTCTTCTCTCAACTTCAAGCAGAGGTGAACACATGAAATTGCATCCCCGATTCGGCCTGACGCTCGCCCTCGCGGCGATCGCGGCCCTCCTCCTGTCGGCCGTGCCCGCGTTCGGCCAGGAGACCGCCGGTGGTCTTCAGGGGCTCGTATCGATGAAGTCGGACAAGAGCCCTCTCCCCGGCGCCTCGGTGGAGGCCGTCCACGTCCCCACGGGCACGCGTTACAACGCCGTCACGGCGGCCAACGGACGGTTCAACATCCTCAACGTCCGGGTCGGCGGCCCGTATACGGTTTCCGCCAAGATCAGCGGCTTCAGGACCCAGACTCTGAATGGCATTGAAATCGGTCTTGGAGAAAAGCGGAACCTGGGATTCGAGATGGACCTCGAGGGCGTGCAGCAGGCCGTCGTCGTGACGGCCCATGAGATACCGCTGATCAGCCCGGACCGGATGGGGTCCGTCCAGGCGGTTTCGGACGCCGAGATCAAGACCCTGCCGACCATTCGCAGGCAGTTCCAGGACTTCGCCCGGGTGAGCCCCTACGTCAACGTGGCTCCCAGCGATGGGACACAAACCACCATATCGATTTCGGGAAAGAACAATCGGTACAACACGATCCAGATCGACGGCGCGGTCAACAACGACCTGTTCGGACTCGCCAGTACCGGCACCCCGGGCGGCCAGACAGACACGCAGCCCATCTCGCTGGACACCATCCAGGAGATCCAGGTCGCCGTCTCCCCCTACGACATCAAACAGGGTGGGTTCACCGGAGGCGCTATCAACGCGATCACCCGGAGTGGGACGAACGACTTCCACGGTTCCGTCTACGGCTCGAAGCGGAACGAAAGCTACATCAGCAGCAAGGTCCCGCAGGCCTACGGCGACGCGGTCGACAAGCCGATCGCGTCCTTCAGCTCGGACCAGATCGGCGCCCGCGTGGGCGGACCGATCCTGACAGACAAGCTCTTCTTCTTCGCCAGCGGCGAGAGGAACAAGCTTTCGCAACCGACGAACGGGTCCGCTGACGGGTCGACGGTCAACACGTACAAGGATCCGGCGGGCGCCGCCCAGTTCCAGAGTGTCCTGACCAACAAGTACGGCTACAACCCGGGCGGGCTCGGGGACTACAACCAGCGGACGAACAGCAACCTGCTCCTCGGCAAGCTCGACTTCAACCTCTCGGGCTCCAACCAGGTCTCGTTCCGGTACAACTACGTCGACGCCCTGAGCGACACACTCGGTCAGAGCCGCAGCTCCAGCGCCTATACCTTCGAGACGGCCGGGTACACGATCACCGACAAGACGAACTCGGGGGTGTTGCAGGTCAACAGCGTCTTCGGCGCCAATTCGTTCAACCAGGGCCGCGTCGGCTACCAGACGATCGAGGACAACCGCGCGGTGCCGGTGGCCTTCCCGTCGATCTACATCTGCAATGCGCCCAACACGAGCTGTACCGGGGGCGGGACCTACGCCCTGGTCGCAGGAACCGAACGCTCTTCCGGAGCGAACTCGCTCAACCAGAAGATCCTCGAGGTCACCGACGACTTCACGCTGATCAAGGGGAACCACACGCTCACGATCGGAACTCACAACGAGTTCTTCAAGTTCGAGAACCTCTTCATCCAGGACGTTTACGGAACGTACTTCTTCAACAGCATCAACGACCTCAGCGCCGGCAACGCGGCCCGATACCAGGTCAAGTTCGCCAACGGAGCCGATCCGCGCCGGCCGACCCAGTTCGGCGCCCAGCAGTGGGGCCTCTACGTGGGTGACCAGTGGAGGGTCAACAATAGCCTCACGTTGAACCTGGGCATCCGGTTCGATCTCCCGCGGCTCACGGACCAGCCGAGCTACAACTCGCTCGTCGACAGCACCTTCGGGATCGACACGAGCAACGTGCCCAACAACCAGCTGATGATCTCGCCCCGCCTCGGCTTCAACTGGACCCCGAGCGGGTCGACCAAGGATCAGGTGCGCGGCGGCATCGGCGTCTTCGCGGGCCGCACGCCGTTCGTCTGGATTTCCAACGCCTACGGCGGCACTGGAATCGAGATCACGGGCCTGAGCTCGACCAACGTCCCGTTCAACGGGGATCCCAACAACCCACCGAAGAACTTCCCTCCCGGAACGGCCGCCGTCTCCGTCGACACCGTCGATCCCCATTTCAAGTTCCCCCAGGTCCTTCGCAGCACCCTGGCGTACGACCGCGAGCTCCCGTTCGGGATCCGCGGGAGCGTCGAGGGGACGTTCACGAAGACGCTGGAGGACGTCTTCTACTACAACCAGAACAAGGTCCCGTCCGGCGCCACGACGTTCTGGGGCGCGCCCATCTACAAGAACTATAATTCCGGGTTCTCTGACGTCACCTACCTTTCCAACACCACGAAGGGCGAGCAGCAGAACCTCGTCGTGCAGCTGGAGAAGCGCTTCCCCTTCGGTCTCTATGTCAACGGGTCGTACGCCTACATGAACGCCAAGGCCGCCTTCGAGGCGACCTCCAGCGTGGCGTACTCGAACTGGCAGTTCCAGACGACGAACGGCGACATCTACACCCAGCAGCTCACGCGTTCCTTCTTCGATGTGCCGCATCGCTTCAACGTCGTCGTGTCGCAGGCCTTCCGGACGGGACCGCTGAGCCACAACGTCGGGCTGATCTACTTCGCGCAGTCAGGGCAGCCCTACTCGATCCTGATGGGCGGCGACGTGAACAAGGACGGGGCCTCTGGCAACGACCAACTCTTCGTGCCCCAGAACTACGGCGACATCGTGTGGAAGGGAGCGGGGGCTCCCACCGAAGACCAGTGGAACACCTTCGTCTCGACGACGGGCCTCGACAAGTACCGCGGCCAGATCGCTCCGCGCAACGCGCTCGACGCCCCGTGGATTCATTCGCTCGATTTTCACTACGACGTGGAACTGCCGATCTCGGTGGTCAGGGTGCAGCTCACGTTCGACGTCCTGAACCTTATCAACCTGATCGACAACAACTCGGGACTCCTCCGTTACGTCAACTTCCAGACTTACACCGCACTCAATTATTCGGGGATCGACTCGGCCACGGGCAAGCCGATCTACACGGTCAGTGCGAACGCGCTCAACGAGGGGAGGCAATACAGCACCAACGACCTCCGCTCGCGCTACCAGCTGAAGTGGGGGGCGCGCCTTTCGTTCTAGCCGGTTTCGCCACGCTC
>JGI20191J14862_1000111_pt1 | contig 27096 bp, 25 predicted proteins | sample NGESurdeep092012_7_FD_14862 | JGI IMG/M metagenome (IMG submission 14862)
TCGAACACGACTCCTGGTCAACATCATCCCAACGGAGCCCGGCGAGCTCTCCCCGGCGCACCCCGGTGAGGGTCGCCAGGGTGACCGCCATCGCCAGGACGTCGTCCCCGTCCCCGCCATCATCTTTCGGGGTCTGAGCATGGGTGATCATCTTGTTCACGTCCGCCATAGCGATCGCCTCGCGCTTGGGCTTGAACTTGGACGGGGGAGTGGCACCGGCGGTCGGGTTGGCGACGATCCACCCCCATTTGACCGCCTGGGCCAGGGCAGCACGCAGGACGGCGTTCGTCTGGCGGATGGAGTTGGCGGAGAGTGTCTTGGCCAGCTCCCCATAGAACTGGTCGAGATCATGGGCGGTCAGCTTGTCGATGGGCTTGGTCTTGAGTGCCGGGGTAAGCCTCTTGGTGGTCATCCCGTAGGACTCGATCGTGCCCTGCCTCTTGCCCGTCCGGCGGCAGTGTTCCACGTAGGCATCCATGAGATCGCCAAGGGTCCGCACTACCGGTTCCGTTCGGTTGCACTCCAGCTCCACCTCCCGGGCGAAAGTCTCCAGTGCGGCGACAGCCTCGCCACGTCCGCCACGGTCCCGTTGGGCCACATGGACGACCTTGGTCCGCTGTCCGGTTTCGCTGGGCAGGCGGACCCTGAGGCGTGCCCGTCGTGGGCCCAGCCACGTGATACCGCCGGTGCCGTACGTGCGCTTGGCGGAGCCTGTCATGGCGCGAACCCTAGCAGAGATTGAGTCATATTTGAGTCATAATCACCCCTGTTCGGGGTAAAAGTCCTGGTTGACGGTGAGTCGGCCTGTAGGCGGGATTCTGTCCACCCTCTTGCGAGGGCTGGGTGGCCATCCATCTGAGCGGTCTACCTGGGGGCGGTGTTCCCGAAGAAACACCGGGCGGGCAGCCCAATCCTCCTGTTTGACCTTGCTCCGGGTGGGGTTTACCGAGCCGTCCGGGTCACCCCGGGCGCTGGTGCGCTCTTACCGCACCGTTTCACCCTTACCTGTGCGACGCCCGGGGGCGCCGCCATCGGCGGTCTGTTTTCTGTGGCACTGTCCTGCAGGTCGCCCCGACTGGCCGTTAGCCAGCACCCTGCCCTATGGAGTCCCGACCTTCCTCGACCCGACCCCGGTTGAAGGGGTGACCTCCTTCCGGAACGAGCCGCGACCACCCGGCCGACTCACCGTCGACCTCATGTTCTCACAGACTGGTGGAAGTTTCCCAGCCTTGAGNCAGCCCCGCTCTAGTCTGTCGCCGTGGCATCTACTCCCACAGTGTCCTCGCCCNGATCTGAAGGACCGGAGCGGCCAGCGCTATCGATCAGCGAGCTCTACGGTCGGGTCGATCGTGCCCTTCGTGAGGCGTTCCCGGGCGAGCTGTGGGTGTCGGGGGAGGTCCGGTCCTTCAAGGTGAGTTCGCGTGGCCACTGCTACATCGACCTGGTCGATCCCAAGAACGCTCAGGACACCGGCTCGCCGGTTCTGAAAGTGATCAGTTGGTCGAGCAAGTGGAGCCGAGTACGGGCCACCCTCGACCAACTCGGAATCGCCTTCGATGCCGGGTTGGTGGTGAGGGTTCGGGGCGAAGTGCAGTTCTACAAACCCCGAGGAGACATCAGCTTCATCTTGTCGGAGTTGGATACTGAGGCGTTGTTGGGCAAGGTGGCGGCCGAGCGAGCCCGATTGGTAAAGGCTTTGATCGACGAGGGGCTCTTCGATCGAAATCGGCGCATCGAGGTGCCCCGACCACCTCTCCGGATCGGCTTGGTCACCAGTCCCGGGACCGAGGGCTACCGGGATTTCATCGGACAACTCGATGCGTCAGGCATGGCGTTCGACGTCCGGATCATCGCCACCCAGGTGCAGGGTCGCGAGGCCCCGGCGTTGGTGGCGTCAGCCATCGCCAGCCTGCAGTCCGAGGGATGTGACGTGCTGGTGCTTGTCCGCGGGGGTGGTTCGAAGTCGGATCTGGCTACCTTTGACACCGAGTTGGTGGCACGGGCCATCGCCGTCTCGAACGTCCCGGTGTGGACGGGTATCGGCCATACCGGCGACCAGTCGGTGGCCGACGAGATCGCCAACCGAGCGTTCATCACGCCGACCGAGTGCGGCATGGAGCTCGCCCGTCGGGTCACCGACGTCTGGGAGTCGACCATCGAAAAAGGTGCAGCAGCGGCCCGGATGGCCGACCTTGCCGTCGCAGATGCCTCGACCCACCTCGACCGGAGCCGAAGTCGTCTGGCAACCGGTGCCCGTATGCACCTGGGTCGGCACACCGACGGGTTGATCTATCGAGCCCGGAACCTCAGGGGGGTGGCCCAGCGGCAACTGGACGAAGCCGATCGGGCAATGGTGCGACGAATCACCCTGCTGGCAGCTCTTCCGGGGCGGCGCCTCGAGACTGAAGAGCGCCAGGTTCAACAGTGGACCCGCCTACTCGGGGCCTACGACTACCAACGACAATTGGAGAGGGGTTACTCGGTGACCCGGAACGACGATGGAACGATATTGCGGTCGACGGTGGGTCTGTCGCCCGGCACCAGCCTGTTGACCCGTTTGGCCGACGGTGAGGTGCGATCGGTGGTGGACGCGACCCGCCCTGACAACGACGAAGATGATCGAACCAAGGAGACACACTGATGGCAACCAAAAAAAGAGTCGACGACGGCGATGATCTCGGCCAGGGTGTGGCAGTGGCTGAGCTCAGCTACTCCGAGGCCGGGCAGGAGTTGGATGCCATCATCGGGGAGTTCGAGGCGGGTGCCATCGACGTTGACCTTTTGGTCGAACGACTGCAACGGGCCACATCCATCGTGGACGAACTCGATCGACGTCTCCGTCGGACACGCATGCAGGTGGAAGAACTGGTACCCCGCCTCGAGGCGATCGGTCGATCTGACGTCGGTACCGCAAGCGACGGCGGCGAGGGCGATCTGATCGTCGAGATGGTGGTGGAGGACGTGGCCGAAGGAGAAGGTCCCACCGGTCTGTTCTGAGTATCAGGCCGGCCGTTCCATTGTCACTCGGCCAGGCTGCTTTGATGGTGCAGTGGCAGATTCTGAGTACCCCATCGATCCAATCGACTTCTCGGCGCCCGGCGATGCCGAAAAGGTCATGGCCATCGAATGGTGGAGCGAAGCCGGTCAAGGGATCGCGACCGTTGAATTCACCGATGGCGAGATAGAGAGCCTCCCAATGTCCAAGGCCGAGGCTCGGGCGAAGGCTGACCGGTGCTTCGGATACGACGAGATCACCGAGACATCCAAGAACGGCCTCTCCTACCGATGGAGCCGGATGCCGGGTTCTAGTTGATCCGCTAGTATAGTGACATCGAAATAGACGCGCGATAGATGTAGGGTCTGGTTATGGCCCGTCCTCCTGCTCCACCGCTACCGCTGACCAAGAAGGAGCGCTCGTCACTCGAAGGGATCGCCGCGAGTGTGTCGCTGCCGCATCGGGCGGTGCGCGAAGCCAAGGGTCTGCTGATGGCCGGCGACGGAATCGCGAATACGGCCAATGCCGAGGCTCTCGGGGTATCACGCTCGACGGTTCTCCAGTGGCGGGAGCACTTCGAAGTCGATGGGGTCAGTTGGGTGGGCAAGGTGCACGAGGGCCGGGGGCGTAAGCCGGTGATCACCCAGGACCAGATCGACAAGATGATCGATGACACCCGGACCACGACCCCACCCGACGCTACCCATTGGTCGAACCGCACGATGGCGGAGCACAGCGGGCTGTCTCGGACCACCGTCCAGCGGGAGTGGAAGGCCCGGGGGCTGAAGCCCCACCTGGTCAAGACCTTCAAGATCTCCAACGACCCGCACTTCGAGGACAAGCTGATCGACGTCGTGGGCCTCTACCTGAACCCGCCCGACAACGCGATTGTGTTGTCTTTCGATGAGAAATCGCAGATTCAGGCGCTGGATCGCACCCAACCGAGCCTGCCGATGAAACAGGGCCGGCCCGGAACAGTGACCCACGACTACAAGCGCAACGGGACCACCACTCTGTTCGCCGCCCTCAACGTGCTGACTGGCGAGCTGATCGGCCAGCGGTTCTCACGCCATCGCCACGAGGAGTTCCTCAGCTTCTTGAAGTTGATCGACCGTGAGGTTCCCAAGGGCAAAGCAATCCACATCGTCTTGGACAACTATGCGACCCACAAGCATGAGAACGTGGCCAAGTGGCTCGACAAGCACAAGCGCTTCCACCTGTACTTCACGCCTACCAGCTCTTCATGGTTGAACTTGGTAGAACGGTGGTTCAGGGACATCACCACCAAACGCATCCGCCGGGGCAGCTTCGGGAATGTTGGCGAGCTGNTCANCGCCATCGAGGACTACATCGCCCACAACAACGAGAACCCCAACCCCTTCGTGTGGACCAAGACGGCCGGACAGATCATCACCAAGGTTCGCCGTGGGCGGGTCGCCCTCGAACAGGTGCGCCAATCGCGTGCTATTTGAATGTCACCCCACTAGTGAANGTTGCGTTCGCGACCGATCCAGTAGGGCTTGCGTAGTTCGCGTTTCAATACTTTTCCTGATGGGTTCCGGGGCAGGACGTCCACGAAGTCGATCGAGGTGGGGCATTTGTAGTGGGCGAGGCGCTCACGGGAGAAAGCCAGGATGTCCTCCACCAGTGAATCATCATCGATACTCGCCTCTGGTGCTTTCACCACGATGGCCTTGACCGNCTCGCCCCATTTGTCATCCGGGACCCCGATGGCGGCGGCGTCGGCGATGGCCGGATGGGAGAGCAGCACGTTCTCCACCTCGGCCGGGTAGATGTTCTCCCCGCCCGAGACGATCATGTCCTTGAGACGATCATGGAGGAAGAGGTAGCCATCCCCGTCCAACCAGCCGGCATCCCCGGTCCGGAACCAGCCGTCTTCCGACAATACCGATGTAGTCGCCTCGGATTGATTCCAATAGCCGAGCATGTTCTGATCGGATCGGGTCAGAATCTCGCCCACCTTGCCTACCGGAAGGACCTTGCCCGAATCGGGGTCCACGATACGCAGCTCGACGTGGTCGAACGGTCGGCCGGCTGACCGCAACAAGCGGGCTCGAGGGCCATCGGGATCGTGATCCTCGGAGAGGAGCGAGGTGATCGCCCCGGTGGTTTCGGTGAGCCCGTAGACCTGGGCAAAATTGCATCCGAGAGCCTTCATGGACCGGACCAGCACGTCTTCGCTGATCGGCGACGCCCCGTAGAAGACGGTGCGCAATGACGAGACGTCGGTGGTCGCCAGTTCAGGTGTGGCCAACATGAACATCAGCACCGCCGGGACCACGAATGTCTCGGTGATGCGATGTCGGGCGATGAGGGCCAGAACGGCGGCTGGGTCGATATCTCTCACGATGATCGAGTGGCCTCCCCGGGACATTCCGGCCAGTGCCCACCCGCTGCCGCCGATGTGGAACAACGGCATGGCCACCATCGAAACCGTGTCGGCCCCGATGTGGAAGACCCGCTCGGCCTCGGTGAGAATGCACGAGATATTGCGCCCGGTGATCATCACGCCTTTGGGAAGACCGGTGGTGCCCGAGGTATAGAGCTGGGTGATCACATCGTCGGGGCCGGGCTCGAATCCGGGATCGTCCGGTTCGGCCTCGGCGTTGGCGTCGAGCCAGGTACCGAGTTCATCCAACGCCACCCATTCCCGCACCTCGGTGGCCACCCCGGCAATTTCCTTGCCGGCGCCGGCGTAGTCGGTGCCCACGAACATGGCGATAGCACCGGAGTCCTTCACGATGCCGGCCATTTCGGCCGGCGCCAGCCTCCAGTTGACAGTCACATTCACCGCACCGATAAGTGTGCAGCCGAAAAATACCTCGAAGAATTCGATGCTGTTGCGATCGAGGAATGCCACCCGGTCTCCTCGGCCCACGCCTTTGGCCATGAGGGCCTGGCCTATCCGCCGGGCACTCCTGTAGAGCTCACCCCAGGTGAGTGTCCGATCTCCGGCGGTGAGCATGGGGGAGTCGGGCTGTATCGTCGCCAGTTCGCGGAGCATCCCTGATGCCGTCCGGTACTCCACCGGGGTCGGATTGTCGACAGTTTGTACGGTCATGACGGAACTGTAGGCCCAAAAAGGGTCCGCCGGGCTGCGCATGGTCCGCCGGGCTGCGCATCGTCCGCCGGTGCGCTACAACGTGGGGACGACAGCGAGGACAGAAAGGGGCGCAGACGTGGAACACGTAGCACTGACGGCTGTCGGTGCCGATCAACCTGGCATTGTGGCCGCGTTGACCGGCGTCCTGGTGGACCTCGGCTGCAATCTCGAGGACTCGACCATGAGCATCCTGCGTGGTCATTTTGCTGTGCTTTTGGTGATTGCGGTACCCGACAAGACGGGAGCTGAAGCCATTGAGGCAGCGCTGGCCCCGGTGGCCGACCGTCTTGGCCTGATGGTGGTCGTTCGTCCCCTGCGGCTCGAGACCGATGGACAGGGTGGGGGCCACGACAGCGAGGCCGACGCCGACCCTGACGGCGAGATCTACGCATTCTCCGTGCACGGTGCCGATCGACCCGGCATCGTGCATCGGGCCGCGGAGGCGTTGGCTGAGGCCGGAGGCAACATCATCGATCTGTCCACCCGGCTGGTGGGGTCGGACGACGAACCCGTCTATGTGTTGACCTTCACTGTCGGGTTTGTCCCCGGTATCGACGCGGAGGCAGCCGCAGCAACCATTCGTCGGTCGGTCGAGGCCTTTGGGGTCCAGTGTCACGCCCACCGGGTCGAGATCGACGTCCTCTGACCGGCACTACTGGTCCTCCCGATGCCTGTCCGAACGGTTCTGACGCTGCCCCACAACGCACTCATCACGCCTGCCCGCCAGGTGGGGAGGATCGACGAGAACGCCCGGGTGCTGGCCGCTGACCTGGTGGACACCATGGCTGCGTCTCCGGGGTGCGTGGGCCTGGCTGCACCCCAGATCGGGGTGGATCTTCGGGTTTTCGTTGTCAATGTCAGCGGGCACCGGTTGGCTCGCTCCTGTCACGGCACATTTGTCCTGTTCGACCCGGTGGTCGAGGAGGTCTCCGCCCCCGAGACGGCCCGGGAGGGCTGCATGAGCGTTCCTGACCTGACCGGCGACGTAGCCCGAGCCACCCGGGTGACTGTCTCGGGAAACGACCCCCATGGCAATCGGCGCACCTTGGAGGTAGACGCATTCGAGGCTCGCGCCGTCCTTCACGAGATGGACCACCTCGACGGCTTGGTCTTTCTCGATCGCGTATTAGGCCCCCACGGCGTCTTCCCCCGTAAGGTGTACCGGTGACCGAATCGACCCCTCTTTCCCCGTCAGACCCGTCCGACGACCGCCTCTACTTTCGCCAGCTCTTGGCTGGGCGGGATTTCGCCGTTGGCGATCCGGTGGCCCAACAGATGATGAACTTCGTCTACTTGATCGGAGACCGCACCACCGGCGAGGCGTTCATCGTCGATCCGGCGTACGGGGTTGACGATCTCCTTGAGGTGCTGGCGGCCGACGGCATGCGCTGTACCGGCGCGCTGGCCACCCACTACCACCCTGATCATGTTGGAGGAGACATGATGGGTTGGGGGATCGAGGGAATTACCCGTCTCCTCGAGGCGAATCAGGTGCCTATCCATGTTCAGGCTGTCGAGGCGCCGTGGGTGGAACGGTCGACGGGCGTCAGTGCCGACGACCTGGTAACCCACGACGGCGGCGATGTCATCACCATCGGAGGGGTGCCGGTCACGCTGATCCACACGCCGGGCCATACCCCTGGAAGTCAGTGCTTCCTGGTCGACGGTCGGTTGGTCTCGGGTGACACCCTGTTCCTCGATGGCTGCGGCCGGACCGATCTCCCCGGCGGCGACCCGGAGGCCATGTACGAGTCGCTGACCACCCGGTTGGCCCGGGTCCCCGACGAGACGATCCTGTACCCCGGCCACCTCTACTCACCCGATCCGTCGGCCTCGATGGGTGTCACCCGCGAGCACAACTATGTGTTTCGATTGTCCACGCCGGAGCAGTGGATGACCATGTTCGGCCGATGAGCCACCCTCAGGCATCCGACTCCTCCATCGTGATAGTGGGAGCTTCGCTGGCCGGTCTGCGAGCCGCCGAGGAGATCCGGCACTTGGGGCATAAGGGCGCTGTGGTCGTCATGGGCGATGAACTCCACGCCCCCTACGACAGGCCTCCGTTGTCGAAGCAACTGTTGTCGGGGAAGTGGGATGTTGCCCGCATCCATCACCACGCCCCCGAGAAACTCGACACTCTGGGCCTCGAGTTCCGACTCGGTCGCCGGGCCACAGGGCTCGACACCCAGGCTCGCACGGTGAGCTGTAGTGATGGGAGCGAAGTTCACTACGACGGACTTGTCATTGCCACCGGGGCCCGGGCCCGGTGGCTACCGGGGACCGAGGGCATGGCCGGCGTTCGCACCCTGCGCACTTTGGACGACTGCCTGGGACTGCGGGCCGACCTTCAAAGGATCGGCGGCGCGGCGCGCCTGGTGGTCATCGGTGCGGGTTTCATCGGCGCCGAGGTGGCGGCCACCTGTCACGGGCTCGGGGCGGACGTCACCATCGTCGAGGCCCTCCCCACCCCGTTGGCCGGTGCGATCGGCGAACAGATGGGGGAGGCGTGTGCCGGGTTGCACCGCGATGCCGGGGTGGCGCTCCGGGTGGGCGTGGGTGTGGAGCGAGTGGTCCCCAGTTCTGACGGGACATCGGCCACAGTCGTGCATCTCACCGATGGCACCGCGTTGCCGGCCGACGTGGTGGTGGTCGGCATCGGCGTGGAACCGGTGGTGGACTGGCTGGGTGACTCGGGGGTGAGCCTCGACAACGGGGTGGTGTGCGACGATCGCCTGTTTGCCGCCGACAACGTGGTGGCCGCCGGGGACGTGGCTCGGTGGACCCATGTGGGATTGGGTGAGGACATCCGAATCGAACATTGGACCAACGCGGCGGAAGGAGGGGCGGTGGCGGCCCGCAACCTCATGGTCGGTTCCGCTGCCGCCGAGTCGTATGCGCCGGTGCCGTTCTTCTGGTCGGACCAGTACGGGGCCAAAATTCAGGTCATCGGTCGCCCTCGGCCCGAGGACGAGGTGGTGGTGGTCGACGGAACCGTCCAGGATCGCAAGCTGGTGGCTCTCTACCGCCGGGGGGACCGGCTCTCCGCTGCCTTGGCCATCAGCCGTCCCCGCCAGCTCATGGCCTATCGGCCGCTGCTCGACGCCGGCGCCTCGTTCGACGATGCGCTGGGACTATCTCGCGCTTGAGTGTCGATGGGATGGGGACGACCTCCCCGGAAGTGCCGGGCGAAGGAGCCCACCAGCGCTATCTGCTCCGCTGAGGGCTCGATGCCGCCATAGGCAAATGCCTCGATCACGGCGGCAGTCCTGATCAACTCGTCTCGACAGCCGGGTTCGGTATCGGCCAGGCGTCCGCAGTAGGCGGTGAGCGTCTCGTCGGTNCTCCTGNTGATCCCCGAGCGTGCGCCGGCCCGTNCCAGGTCGGCGCTTGCCCGGTGAGCCCAGGTCGGTGGGCGACGGGAACGGCGACGCCGAACCTCCATTGCCCCGGTGANGACGACCGCCGCCACACCGATCGGAATCCACGGAAGGTGGAGGAGAACGCCGCCCGTGCTCTTGGCGATGATCGAGCCCGGCGATGGATTGGCCAATGGCACGTAAGCCGTGGGGTCGAAACTCTGCCATCCGTAGCCCGGGAACCAGACCTGCACCCAGGCGTGGGCATCCTTGGCCTGCACCTCGTAGAGATCGGTGATCGGGTTGTACGACCCGGGTACGTACCCAACCGCCTCGCGGGCCGGAATGCCGAGGGTACGGAGCATCACTGCGGTAGCCGTCGAGATCTGCTCGCAGTAGCCGACACGGGATCCGAAGAGAAACGCGTCGACAGAATTTTGGTGAGCCTGCAGTGGGGGGATGTCCGTCGAGTAGTGAATGTGGGACGACATCCATGCCTCGATGGCGGTGACCTTGGCGTCGGTATGGGGATCGGCATCGCCGGGAGTGCTGATGCCGGATGTGATCTGTTGGGCCAGGGAAGTGACTCGGGCATCCGGGTGGGGGAGTTGGAGATACCTGCGCAGTTGGTCGGGGGTGAGGGCCGGAGACGGGACTCCATTGGGAACCGTGGTGGTGGCGACGCGGAGCTGAAGGGCGGTGGCGGTGTTGTCAGCGGATGCCACCGTGTAGACGGTGCCGCTGCCCATGGAGGTACCCGACACGATGGTCCCGTCACCGGTGACGAAGACATGTTGGGATTGCAGATAGACCCTCTCGGCGTTGTCAGCGTGGAACACCAGGTTGGGACCGGTCTGGGCCAGATAGAAGGTCTGGATATCGGTGCTGTTGGTGGCCAGGCCCGCCTGTTGGTCACTGGTCAGAGGAATGATGAACGGGGATCCCGACGTCAGCTTCCGGGTTCCTTGACCATCGGCGGGGGCGGCTGATTGCTCCCAGCTCTGGCCATCCCAGGTGTCGTAGGTCTGGCCCACCCAAAACGCCGGTCGGGTGGCACGCACCCGCATGACGACTTGGTTGCCGAGGGTGGCGCGCGCCCCGGTATCGAGTGACTTGGCGAAGCCGAGAAAACCACCGACACCGGTCCGCCCGTTCGGGCTGGCGGCGTGGGCGGGCAATCCGGCCGACCCCCCGTCAGTGAGATTGCTGGGGCTCGTCACCGGAGATTCTCCCGCCGACGATGACGGGAAGATGAGTGAGGTCGACACGTGGGGGGCGGGAAGGAGGGCCACGAAGATCACGGTGAGGAGGGCTACGGCCAGGCCGGCCGCCCCCAGGGTGATCCAGGGCACCCCGTGGGCCCCACTCATCGACTGCCACATCGACACCAGGCCCCAGAGGCCGCAGACCACCCATGCCACCACATAGATCCCGAGCGAGAGGTCGACGGATTGGGCCGCGGCAACAGCCATCAAGGCGGCAGAACCGGCCAATGAGTACGCGACGTCGCGGCGGGCCGGGACGTCGAACGCATGAGTGGAGAGGACCCAGGCGAACAGTGCGGCCAGCGGCTTCTCCACGGTGGAGATGTCTCCGGGCGTGGCACCGCGGGTCACGGTGATGATGAACCAGACGAAGCCTCCGACGACGCACGCCGCCAGGATGGGTTTGGCGATGGACCACGGTTGCTCACGCCGCCGATAGGAAAGAGTGTTCCCGATGATGGTGGCGGCAATGGTGAAGAGGGCCAATGGAGCACCCAGTTCGCCCTGGCTCCAACAGGCGCCAATGGCGATCACCACTACCAGCGTCGAGGCGAGCCGAAAGCGGATGGAGTGCTCAGCCGGTCCAGGTCGGTTGGCCTCGACGACTCGAGCCCACAAGGTCATGGGAGCGAAATGGCCCGGGCGAGGCGCCGGCCCAATTCGATCCTGTCGAGAACATGCCGGACAGTACGGCCACCCGGTTCGAGGGTGGACATCATCACCGGCACTCCCCGGGTCAGGTACCCCGCCACCACCGACATCACCCGTTCCGCCTCCCGCTCGGCCGCCTCGGGATCTGGCGGCAGGGTGACGTCGACCACCACCGGGTTGTCGGTGGGAGTCTCGGTTTCGCTGACCATCAGGGTGCCGGTGTGGGAGGTGGCAGGCCAGTGGACCGACCGTTTCAAATCGCCGGGCTGGTACTGGCGGATCCCGCGCGCCTCGCCGGTCTCGGACCGTATGCGCCGCAGCGCCTCCCCGGCACTGTCGTCGGTCACCTCCTCGGCATCCCCGGGAGCACCGAGCCGGGGAGCCACGTGAAGCGGCCTCGGCAGTGGGACCACCACGTCCTTGGCCCACCACAACATGCCGAATGGCGACGACGAGGCCGCTTCGACAACGACAGTTTCGAGGACTCCGCGTCGATCGGGCGTCACATCCACCCCCACCTGGCGCGGGCCCCGGGCGCTACCGGCGGCGCTCACATCGGAGCCCGGAGGTACGACCGGCCGGACCCGGATCGGGCCACTCACCACCATCGTCAGCGAAACGCTCCGACCGGCCACGGTGTCAGACGGGCTCTGGACACAGGTGACGTGTGCCCGGCGGGCTGAGAACAAAGGGGCGGCAAGACCGGTGGCCAACACCGCCGCCAGCAGCGCGCCGACCGCCTGGACCCAACCGGAACCACTGGAGTGGGCCACACTCGACAGGGCGGCAACCGTGATGATGCTGCCGCAGACAGGTGCGAACCACGCCACGGCATGGACCCGTCGCCGGAGCCGATGTTGGGTGGGTAAGCGGCGCCTCGCCCGCCGGGACGGGCGAGCGGTGAGTGTCCTGGGTGCGCTCAAGGCTGGGGAACGGGAACGGTGGCGATGATGTGGCGAACCAGATCTCGCCCATCGCCCGCGGCTCCGTCGATGATCAGTCGATGGGACAGGCAAGCCACTGCCATTGTCTGTACGTCCGCCGGGGTGACATAGGCGCGGTTGGAGAGGATGGCGTAGGCCTGCGCACTCCGGATGAGAGAGATCGCGGCTCGAGGGCTGGCTCCCAGCCTCACGGTGCCCGCCGATCTGGTTGCACGGACCAGGGCAACCGCATACTCGGCCACCGGCGTAACCACCTCCGCCGATACCGTCGTCTCGATGATCTGCTCCCACTGGGGAGGTTCGCACACCGCCCCCAGGGCATCGAGGGCGTAACGCCCCCCGTGGTGCAGGACCAACTGCGTTTCGACCTCGGCGTCGGGATATCCAATGGATGTAGACAGGCCGAAGCGATCGAGTTGGCTCTCCACCAGAGGGTGGGTTCCGAGCTGACCGACGGGATTCTGGGTGGCGATCACCAGATGGGGGCGGGGGAGTGGCCACGACTCCCCATCCACCGATACCTGTTGTTCTTCCATGGACTCGAGCAGCGCCGACTGGGTGCGGGGAGGGGTCCTGTTCAGTTCGTCGAGCAGCACCACGTGGGCGAAGACCGGTCCGGGGCGGAAGTCCCAGGTTCCGGTGTTTTGGTCGAAGACGGTGATGCCAGTGACGTCTGAGGGCAACAAATCAGGGTGCCCCTGGATCCGGGAAAGCTTGGCCCCCAGTGTGGTGGCCAGGGCCCGGGCCAGCACCGTCTTGCCCACACCGGGCACATCTTCGATGAGCAGGTGACTACCCGAAAGTGCGGCAACCACCGCCACGGTGACGGCATCGGGTGTTCCCAGTAGGACTCCGGACAACGAAGCGTGGAGGGCCTGGGCCACGGCAGAAGCTTCAGCGAAGGTAGGCCAGGACCCGACGGTGGACCCTGTCATCGGCACCCCAGCCGGCACCTGTCCAGCGGTTCCAAGACCGGTCCCGATGCCGGCTTCTGTCTCCGTCCTCATAGGGTCCCTCGTTCCCGTACGAGCCGGGCTATGCCCTGCGCTGCCCTGCTCTGTCCGAGGGCAGGAATGCGCACTCGTGGCTCTCTTACGTTACCGGTCCCGTTCTCCAGCAGGGGTCAGTTTGACCATACGGGTCGAAAGGTCCTGGAAATACGCCCGAAGGGCGTCACCCGCGGCTTGAAGATCAGCGGCTTCTTCTCTCGGCATGGTCGGCGGCGGCCAGATCACCGAGGCCACCACGATCACTCAAGCGTTCCATCACATCGGGATCGTCGAGAGCCCCGGCCTGGGCGTATCCCCGTCCCTCAATCAGAAGTCGAGACCCGAGAGTTCAGGGATGGTGGCCTCAGCCCGGCCCCGGGCCCGGAGCCAGCGGTCCCGGCGGGTGTGGTGCTCGTCAGCGGAGATGGACGGTTCTACCACCTTGCGTGGAGTCCATGTGCGGGCGATGTCGTGCTCGTCCTTCCATAGTCCGACGGCCATTCCAGCCAGATAGGCAGCCCCCAACGTGGTGGCCTCCAATACCGGCGAAATTTCTATCGGCCGGCCGCAGGTGTCGGCCAGGGCTTGGGCGAAGACGTCATTGGCCGACATGCCGCCATCGATCCGAAGTGATTCAATCGGGAGGCCCGAGTCGGTCTCGGCCGCCAGCAGCAGGTCGCATCCCCGATGAGCCACCCCTTCGAGTACTGCCCGTACCAACTGCGGTCGCCCGGTACCCCTGGTGATCCCGACGAATGTGCCCCGGGCGCCGAAATCCCACACCGGTGTGCCCAGGCCCAGCAAGGCCGGGACAAACCAGACATCGCCGGTGTCGGCACAAGAGGCGGCGATCTCGTTCGACGCCGCCGCGGTGTCGATGAGCCCCAGGTCGTCACGAAGCCACTCCACGCAGGTTCCGGCNGAGAGCATGATGGCTTCGATGCCCCATGTGACCTCCCCTCCCCGGCGCCACGCCACCACCGGGATGGTGCCACCTTCGCCTCGAGAGGAGAAGGAAGGTCGGGTGGCGCCCACGCACTGGTCGAGCATCCCCCCGGAACCGAACGTGGCTTTGGCCAATCCCGGCCGGGTACACCCCTGGCCCACCAGCGATGCCTGCTGGTCTCCGGCGATCCCGGCGATGGGGGGCCGGCCCGAAAGCACAACGGCGCCGCCGATGATCCCGGTGGAATCCACAATGGTCGGAAGCATCGAGACGGGAATCCTGAGTTCGTCGAGCACCGCGGTGTCCCATTCCGAGGCATCACCGCGGACCAGACCGGTGACCCCGGCGTTCGAGGCGTCAGTGACATGCAGCTGGCCACCGGTGAGGGTCCACACCACCCAGGTGTCGACAGTGCCGAAGGCCAGCTCTCCGCGTTCAGCCCGTGATCGATCGGGATCGACCAGGTCGAGTAGGGCAGCCACCTTGGTGGCCGAGGCGTTGGGTGCCAGGCGGAAACCCTTGGCTTGGAGCTCGAGGCAGGTGCCGACGGTACGGAGATCTTGCCAGCCGATGCCCGGTCCGACCGGCTGGCCGGTGGCCCGGTCCCAGACGATGGTCGAGGCACGCTGGTTGGCGATGCCCACCCCCGCGACGGGCCCTCCGTCGGCCAGAGAGCGGTTGGCCACATCGAGGACGGCAGCGGCCAGGGCCGAAGCGTCGAACTCCACCAATCCGGGGAACGGAGTATCGGGCAGAATCTGCACATGGTGGACGTGTTCGACGGTTCCATCGGCACGCACAATGGAGCTACGGACCCCCGAGGTCCCCACGTCGACCACCAGAATGCTCATGGTCGGGCTCCCTGATTCGGCCAGCCCATCTCGCCGAACGGCGACAACAGACCGAGTTTGCCGGGGTTGAGGATTCCGTTCGGATCGAGCGCCCGTTTCACCGATGCCAGCACCTCGAAACCGCTCCCGAGTGCGCCGGGGAGAAAACGGGCCCGGTTGATCCCGATCCCGTGATGGTGGCTGATGGCCCCGCCGGCTGAGATGGTGGCGCGGGTGACGGCATCCCATGCCGCGGTGTAATAGCTCTCCGCCCAGGCGTCATGCTCGCCATCGGGAGCGTCACCACCTAAAGCATCGCCGTTGCCGGTATGGCCAGGGGGCCGCCCGGCGAACGTGAAGTAGAGGCAGGCGCCATCGGTGTAAGCGTGGCTTTGATGAGACGATGCCGCCAGAGTCCCCTCGATGCCACCGAGGGCATCGAGCACTGCCCGGTAGAGCCCGGGTAGTGCCGCCCAGTGAGCTGACACCTCCACGGTATCGACGACAATCCCGTGGCGCCACAACGGGGCTAGAGCCGACACGTCGTTCCGGTTCGCCAGCCAACGCTCCACCAGTTGGTCGTCGAGGCGGTCTGCGCTCCGGCACTCGTCGTCCACCACGGCCAGGGTGGCGTCGACCAATCCGGGATCGGCTTCGTCAAGCACGATCAACACATTGGTCTCGCCATGCTCAAAGGAACGGCCCGACTCGGTGGCGTCATAGAGGCGGAGTACTGCCGGGGTGGCTCCGCGCCGGAGAATATGGCGGCAGGCATCGAGCCCGTCGGCGAATGAAGCGAATCCGAAGGAGCGGCGCCCCGACCCGGGCGGCAGCGGGTGCACCCGGAATCGGCCTTCGGTGATCACCCCGAGTGTGCCTTCACTGCCGACAAAGAGTTGGGTGAGATCCGGCCCGGTGGCTGATCGCGGGGCGTGACCTCCGGTGCGCACCACCGTCCCGTTCGCCAGTACGACCTCGAGACCGATCACCATGTCCTCGATCTTCCCGTACCGGTTGGAGTACTGACCTGCTCCCCGGCACGCCAACCACCCACCCACGGTGGAGAGATCCATGGACTGCGGCCAGTGCCCGAGGGTCACCCCGTGCTCATCCTGGAGCCCGGCCTCCACTTCGGGACCGAACGTGCCGGCCCGCAGATCGGCGACCAGTGAGGTGGTGTCGACGTTTCCGATGCCCGACAGTCCACACAGATCGAGGGAGACTCCGCCGAAGACGGGAATGGAGGCTCCGCAGACACCGCTACGCCCACCGGCGGCGGTCACCGGAACCCGGGCGTCGTTGCAGGCAGCCAGAACCGCAGCCACTTGTTGGGTATCGGTGGGACGGGCCACCAGCGCCGGTCGGGTCGGGACCTGTCCGCGGGTTGCCCAACCAATGGCCAGAGGCCACCAGTCCCGCCCAGCCTCGGCCCTCTCGCTGGGATCGTCGCTGATCTCCGCGCAGACATCCATCAGACGGCTACGGAGAGCAGCGTCGACGCCGACCTTGGTGCCGCCGATCCGGTCGGTGACGGCAGCGGATTCGGCGTCGATGGGGGTGACCGGAGTGGGTTGGGTCATAGGTTGTCCTTTCCGGAAACGGCACCATAGGTGGACCCAGTGGTGCCAGTGGACCCAGGGGTGCCAGGACGAAGTCGCATCATGCCGGGGCCACCGTGGAGGGAAAGACGGGCTGACGCTTCTCGCGAAGTGCCGCCACTCCTTCGACGATGTCGGGACCCAAAAACCCCAACATCTCGTAGGCGGCGGACTGGTCGAAGATCGGGCCTGCCGCCTTCAGCCAGTTATTGAGGGCACGCTTGGTCCAGCGAATGGCCGTCTGCGAGCCGGTAGCCAGGGTGTCGGCGATACGGAGGGCTTCATCGAGCACTTGGTCGCGGGGGAGCGCCTTGGTGACCATCCCCATACGTTCGGCTTCGGCACCGGTGAGCATCTCCCCTGTGAGTAGGTAGTAGCGAGCTTTGGCCATCCCGGCCAGGAGCGGCCAGATGATGGCGGCGTGATCACCGGCGGCAACACCCAGCTTCACATGGCCGTCGCCGAGGTGGGCATCTTCGGCACAGATGGAGATGTCGGCCAGCAGCGCCACCACCAGTCCGGCACCGACCGCGACCCCGTTGATCGCCGAGACCACCGGTTTGTCGCAGTTGATGAGGTTGTACACCAGGTCGCTCATCTCGGAGAGCATGTGGGCCACCCGGTCGTAGTCACCGGTCATGCGCTCCACCATGGCCAGGTCACCACCGGCAGAGAACGCCTTGCCCGCCCCGGTGACCACCACCACCCGTGTCTCAGGATCGGCGGAAATATCCCTCCACACTCGGGCCAACTCACTGTGCATCGCCTCGTCAACCGCGTTGTACTTCTCTGGTCTGTCGAGTGTCATCAACAAGACGCCGTTCTCACGCCGTTCAAATGTCAGCTGTTGGTAGCCGGCGTAGGTCATGTGGTCCCCCTCCTGGTGGTTCGAGTGGATGCTGTCGGCCACGACGCGGTTACGCGTCGGCAATCACCTGACTACGACAAGGTTCCGCATTGGCCGGGTCCAGACCGGCTTTGGCGAGTTGCGCCCGCACTCCGGTGGCGTACGTCTCCGCTTCGTAGGTACAGCGATCGGTGTCCCATCCGAGCTCCGGACCGATCAGCGAGGCCACATGGGATGCGGCCGAGGCGCTCGCACGGGCATCGCGCAGGCGGGCGCGGGTGCGGCGATCAAGAACATCCGAGATCGACTCGGCCATCTCCTCGCGGACCGCGTAGACGGCTTCGGCACTCAGGTAGGGCAACCCGGCAACCAGTGGTTCGAGGAGATCGGGTCGTCCTTCGGTGATCGACAACACCGAGGTTGTCTCGGTACCGAATCGGGCGGCCAGGTGAAAGGCGGTGCCTTCGGCCGGAGTGCAGTCCGCCGCCCGCGGGTGAGGCGGCGCACCTCCGGGCATCGGCGGGGCATGCTCGATGGTGCCGGCGCCGTGCAATCGAAGGTGTTTGGTGACGCATCTCGCTGACCGATTACCCAGCACCTTGGTCACCGCGTCGACGGTGTCCTCGGCCATCTTCCGATAGGTGGTCAGCTTCCCCCCGGTCACGGTGACGACACCCGTATCCGAGGTCCGGACAGTATGGCGGCGGGACAGATCGGCGGTTCGCTCGCTCGGCGCGTGCTTCCCTTCGACGGGGGCGAGCAGCGGTCGGAGGCCCGACCAGATGCCGGTGATGTCGGCCCGGGAGATGGGCTTGGTGACCACGGCGTTGGCCGCCGCCAGGATGTAGTCGACGTCTTCGGGCAGACAGCTCGGATCGTCGAGCGGTCCGTCCCACTCGGTGTCGGTGGTCCCGAGGTAGACCTGGTCCCCCCACGAGACCACGAAGATCGAACGGTGATCCTGTTTGACGGGGATGACCGCGGCGATGTCACACGGGAAGGCCTCGGTTGGAACGGTGATGTGAATCCCTTTGGCCGGCCGGATCGAATGAGGGTTGTGGTGCTCGTCGAGGGCCCGGACCTCGTCGGCCCAGACCCCAGCCGCGTTGACGACGACCTTGGCCCGAATATCGAACGCTTCACCCTGGTCGGGGTCGACCCGGGCCCCGTTGACTCGACCATCGAGCCCGGTGAGAAGAGAGACAACCCGAGTGTGGTTGGCCGCCACCGCTCCATGGTCGAGGACAGCCGTGCGGGTCACCGCCAGCGTCAATCTGGCATCGTCGGTCTGGGCGTCCCAGTAGAGGAATCCGGCCACCAGATGATCGGTGCGCAGGTTGGGAAGGTGGGAAAGCGCTTGGGCTTTGGTGACCCGCTCGTGGCGGCGCCCGATGCGGACGCCGCCTGTCAGGTCGTAGAGCCACAGGGCGGTCCGGTACATCCGGGCCACGCTCCGGTTGACCACTCCGCTCCGACCGAACAAGGGAATGAGGAAGGGAAGTGGGGAGACCAGATGGGGCGCGTTGTCCAACAGGCGTTGGCGTTCAGCCAGGTTCTCGTACACCAGCCGAAATTCGTTCTGCTGGAGGTACCGGAGTCCGCCGTGAACCATCTTCGACGATTTGGACGAAGTGCCCGAGGCAAAGTCGTCCTTCTCCACCAGGGCGGTCTTCAACCCCCGGCTGGCGGCATCGAGGGCCACCCCGGCCCCGGTGATGCCACCACCGATGACCAGCACATCGAACTCCTCGGAAGCCAAACGGGAGAGGGCGTCGGCCCGGCGAAACAAGGGCGGGGTTGGTTGGGGAGCGGGATCACGGTCAGACACGTCCGAAGCCTGCCACAGCTGTGCCGGAGGGGTTGATGGCTTATCTACAATCAGTGTTGAAAAACAACAGTTGGTGATATGATGGGGAGCGATGAAGACGCCAGAGGAACTGACCGAGCTGTTCCGGGCCAATGGGCGCAAGGTGACTGCCCAACGCCAGTGCATCTTCCGGGTACTTCAGGGCGATATGACCCATCCGTCGGCTGAAGCGGTCCATCTCGCCGCCACCAGGGAGATGGAGACGATCTCCCTGAAGACCGTGTACCAGACACTCCACGATCTGGCCGAGTTGGGCGAGATCAGTTCGCTCGACCTGGGGACCGGAATGATCCGGTTCGATCCCAATGTCGACGATCCTCATCACCACCTGGTGTGTCGGCATTGTGGCAAAGTGCGCGACCTGGTGGCGGCCTTTCCTGATCTGCAAATTCCCAATGGCGCCGATCTCGGGTTCGAAGTCGGCTCCGCCGAGATCGTGTTTCGGGGGCTCTGTCCGGAATGTCAACAGTCGACGCTTCAACTATCTACATGACAATCAACGTAAGGAAGGGAACACAGTGCCAGCACTAAAGGACACCAAGACGGAAGAAAATCTCAAGGAGGCGTTCGCCGGCGAGAGTCAGGCCAATCGCCGCTACCTGTACTTCGCCCAAAAGGCGGATGTGGAGGGTTACCCTGACGTAGCCGCCCTGTTTCGCTCGGTCGCCGAAGGTGAGACAGGCCACGCGTTCGGTCACTTCGACTTTCTGCGTGAGACCGGAGATCCTGTGACCGGGACCCCGGTCGGTCCGACCGAGGACAACCTGAAGTCGGCGGTGGAGGGCGAGACCTACGAGTACTCCGAGATGTACCCGGGCTTCTCCCGTACCGCTCGGGAAGAGGGCTTCGACGAGATCGCCGAGTGGTTCGAGACATTGGCCCGAGCGGAGAAGAGCCATGCCGGTCGGTTCGCTCAGGGCCTGGCGTCGGTCTCGTAATCGTTGGCCGGGCCCGAGCGGTAATTTTCGGGTCCGACGTAGTGATGACCTCAAGGTGTAACGGCCGGCCCCGGGCTCGACCCGGGGCCGCGTCGTCTCATCCTCCATGTTGTGCCGCCTGTTCAGACAACCGTTCCATCACCCCGGGACGCTCCCTGTCCGTCCGATGAGGCTGATGGACGGGGCTATGGGTATTTCTGATGAAGGAGAAACGATGACAGAGACCAGGGAACTGACGTTGGCCGATATCGCCGATCAACGAGCCTATGAACGAGAACGCGATGAGTTCCGCCGAGAGGTGATTGCGGCCAAGAAGGTGCGCCGGATCACCGTGGGTCCGGTGATTACCCTCACCTTCGAGAGTCGATTGACCATGCGGTTCCAGATTCAGGAGATGGCCCGGGCGGAGAAGATGGTCTCCGACGAGCAGATTCAGCACGAACTCGACGTCTACAACCGCCTTCTTCCGGCCCCCGGCGAGCTATCGGCCACCCTCTTTCTCGAACTCACCAGCGAGGCGGAGCTACGGAAGTGGCTGCCGGGGCTGGTGGGAGTGGAACGCTCGGCTGAGCTGCGTATCGGATTGGGTGAGTTGATGCAGGTCGTGCCGTCAAGTCCCGAGGCGGACCACGATTCGCTTCTCACCCGGGAGGAAGTGACTGCCGCAGTGCACTACGTCCGCTTCCGATTGACACCTGCCCAGGTGGAGGCATTTGTGCAAGGACCGGTGAGCCTGGCCATCAACCATCCCCACTATCCCGATGGAATGCCGGGCGTGGTGCTCAGTGACGCCACCCGGGCGGAACTCTCCGCCGACATGAGCTGATTTGAATTCTCCCCACGGATAAATCCGGGGGATTCCTAGCTCACGCTGCTCGGGTCTCCGTCGGAGAATCGAGTCTGATGCGATCAACGCCAGCAGGGAGGAAACCAGCCCTGTTGATCATCACCTGCGCCGAGTTCTTGTCCCGCGGCTTGACGACGCCGCAGGCGGAACAGGTGTAGGTCCGCTCAGACAGTAGGAGACGGTGCTTGGCTCTCGCACCGCAGTCCCCACAGTCCATGGTCGTGTAGGCGGGATCGACCAGTCGGAGATCCCGCTCGTGCTTTGCTGCCATCCAGATGAGTTCCCGCTTGGCCTGTCCGATGGCACCATCGGCTGCCTTGCGGGCCATCGTTGAATTGGCGAGGAACTTCGGCTTGAAATCCTCGACGGCAATCTGGTCGTGGGCACGAACCACGCCTTTGGCCCACTTGCGGGCGTGGTCGGTCCGCCTCCGGGCAACTTGCCCGTAGACCTCGGCTGCCTGCCGCTTGGCTGTCTGATAGCCCTTGGATGCCGGCTTCCCTTTGGGTGGCCGACGCCTCGCCATCATCCGCTGGTACCGGGCCAGCTTGGCGGCAGCGGTCTTGCCGTGTTGGGGGTGGGCAAGGTCGAACTCCGAGTCGGTGGTGGTAGCGATCTCGGTCACGCCCCAGTCGATACCGATGACTCGTCCGGTTTCGAGCAACGGCTCCGAGTCGACCTTGACCACGAATGACGCCCACCACCTTTCCGCAGCGTCCCTCGACACCCGGACACTGGTGGGGTCTGATGGCAGCCCTCTCGACCACACCACCGAGAGCACGATTCCGCCNGCCAGGTGCAACTGCCCGTCCTGGAGGGAGAAACCTCTTCGGGTGTAGTTCATCGANGGGTGGGCCAGTGCCTTCTTCTTCAGCACAGGAAACCCCCGGCGCTGCCTCATCGCCAGTCGCTTCTGAATGTCTTTGATGGCCTTGGTCCTGGCAGCACCGAAGTCCCGAATCGTCTGTTGTTGAGCGACGGAAGATCCATCCCTCAACCACTGGTTCGCCTGTCGGGCCTGGGTCAGATCTTTGTCCAGCCGGGCGGGGCCACACATTTCACCGGCCAGCCGGAGTGCCCTGGATCGGGCCACACACTCGTTCCATACCCAACGGTCCCGATTCCACTCGGCCAGAAGCAGCCCTTCTGCGGTACGGGAGGGTCGCACCCGGTAGGTGTAGCGCACNCTCATCTCGGCCATGTGCCTAGCTTCCCAACCAGGTNTGACATGGCATCATAGGNNCAGTATATTGCACCGGCCTGTATACTGTGTCCATGGTAGCGGTCAAATCCAACAACAACGTTGTCTACAGGTGCGCCTATCACGTTGTCTGGTGCCCGAAGTACCGCCGCTCGGTGATCACCGGAGATATCGACACCCGGCTGAAGGAGATCATCGAAGACGTATGCCAGGAACGAGGGGCTGAAATCATCGAGCTAGGTACCATGCCCGACCACGTCCACCTCCTGGTGGGAGTCGACCCCCAGTTCGGGATTCATCGGCTCACCAAACAGATCAAAGGCCGGTCCTCCCGGCTCTTGCGCCAGGAGTTCCAATCCCTTCGGTCGCGGCTCCCAACGCTCTGGACCAACAGCTACTTCGTTGCGACGGTTGGCGGTGCTCCGTTGGAGATGATCAGGCAGTACGTCGCCAACCAGAGAGGGGCATAGATCGGGCCTCCGGCCCGAGTGGGGCTCTGCCTCCCCACGGCCAAAGCCGGGGGCTTCCCGCCCCACACCCCATTTCGGTGATCTCTGAGATCACGGGCCAGACCGTCGAACGGCTGGCGCTCCCCCCTACCTGATCTTGTAACGCCGTGTCCCATGCCGGCGACAGGCGCCATGTGAAGTCTGTCGATGTGCCGTTTGACCGCCGCATTCAACAACTTCTACGAGCATGTCAACCTTTGGGGACTCTCGTTCGTGAAGATAGGCAGAGACGTATGGAATATGCCGCCGAGATTGAAAGTTTCGACGATGCCTTCGACCGCCTATTTCGAATTGCCTACCGTTCCGCCTACCGGCTCCTCGGCTCGCGGGAAGATGCCGAGGACGTGGCCATCGACGCGCTCACTCGGGCCTCCCTCCACTGGCGAACGGTTCGTACCGAGCCGGCGCCGTGGGTTACAACCGTTTCGGCCAACCTTGCCATCGACATCTGGCGTCGGCGAAGACGGACACCGACCTACCAACCAGCCCAACCCGCCGACCCGTTCGACAGCCGGCGGATCGACCTGGTCCGGGCGCTGGAACGCCTACCGCGCCGTCAACGGGACACAGTTGTTCTCCGCTACTTCGCCGATCTCTCCGAATCGCAGACCGCACATGCTCTGGGCATTTCTACCGGAAGCGTCAAGCAGCACACGTCGCGGGCGATGGCCAGTCTCAAGCGGGAGTTGGGGGAACCATGACCCTCGCCCGTGGTCCTGCCATGTTTGACGACCTCGATGACCCGTCCCCCCCGGTGCCGGCTCCGACACATCGACTCGAAGTGGACCGGCGTATCCGGCGTATCCGGCACCAACGGCGGGCAATGATCGGCGGTCTGGCGGTGGCCATCATGTTCGGAGGCACATTCACCGCCATCAACGTCAGGAGCTCGGTGCCGGTCAAAAGCGCACTGAAGTCCACCCGATCCGCCCTTCACAACCAGATGTCCTGGCCATCGGTTAGCGCAACACCTGATCTCAGCCAAGCACAACGAGGGTTGTCCACATTAGGTCCGTCGGGCGGAACGACCGCGTCGGGCGCATCAGGAGACTCGGCATCCCGAGCTACGTCGGCACCGGCAGCGGCAGCGGCAGCGGCGCCGTGCCCGGCTCACTCGCCCAATCCATCGTGGCAGAACGGCCGCTACTGCGGACCGGCCCCACGCGCCGGGAACGGCAGTGGTCCCAACGGGCTTTGCTCGGGCCGCGAAACGACCCCTCCATGTGGCCGGGGTGTGGTGGTTGGCAAGTACTACGCCTACACGCTCCCCGAGCGGTGCGATGGGCGGATCACCTTCGGCGGGCGCCTCTGGGACTCGGAACTGCCCCCACCAGCCAACGGCCCCGATCTGTGGGTGTGGATGCGGCTCGGTCCCGGCGGTGAATTGCGATTCATCAGTCCGGAAGGAACTGTCGGGTTCACCCCTGACAAGGGGCAGCCCCCGCCGAGTTGCGACGGCACCCCATTGTCCACCCCATCCTCGACTGGTTAACCAGTCCGCCTGGCATCCCCGCTGACGTCAACCCACTACCGAAGGAGAGCTCCATGAGACACATCATCCCGAACCGACGACGGTTGTTCACCACCATCGGTCCCCTGGCCCTGGCCGGCATCGCCGGCATCGCACTGTCGGCCTGCACCAACTCGGGCGCCAGTGCGGCGACACCCACTCCGACATGTGGGAGTACCGCGCCCAAGCTCACCGTGCAAGCGTCGGGTAACGCAACAGCTACGCCGAACCTGCTCACCCTCGATATCGGAGTCGACGTTTCCGATCCCACCGCGTCGGCCGCTCTCTCCGACGCCAACGACAAAGCGACGGCACTGTCGAATACGCTCCAACTGGTCGGGGTATCGAAAGCCGATATCCAAACAACGAACTTCTCCATACAGCCGAATTTCGCCACCAATGGCACCATCACCGGCTACCAGGTCACGAACTCGGTGCACGTGAAGTTGCACAACCTGTCCGCTTCGGGCGCGGTGATCGACGCTGCCGCCCGTTCGGCGGGCAATGCCATCCGCATCAACGGGCTGACGTTCTCAGTGGACGACACCACCACGGTGGACGGCACCGCCCGCGCCGACGGCATCCAGGTGGCCGCCGACCACGCCCGTTCGATGGCCAGCGCCGCAGGGGAATCGATCAGTGGGGTGTGCTCGATCACCGACTCCACCACCAACTATCCCATTACGAGTTCATTTGACCAGGCCTCGGCCGGAGCGGGTGCGCTATCAGCAAGTCAGGTTCCCGTACAACCCGGAACCCAGCAGACCACTGCGCAGGTCACCGTGGTCTATGCACTCACCCGATCCACGGCCACCCACAAGGGATAAATCCTCTTCCTCGGGCGCACCTTCAGACTCAGCTGGCTGCCTTCTCCAAAATATGAACGCCACAGGCGGAGCCCAGGCCGATGACGTGGGCAAGGCCCACCGTTGCGCCCTCGATCTGCCGGTCACCGGCTTCTCCACGAAGATGGTGGGCAACTTCCCAAACGTTGGCGATTCCGGTGGCGGCGATGGGATGGCCCTTGGACTCGAGGCCGCCTGACACGTTGACCGGCTTCGAACCGTCGCGCCAGGTGGCCCCGGATTCGAAGAAGTCCACCGCCCCGCCCACCGGGCACAGCATCAGGTTGTCGTAGTGCACCAACTCGGCAGTGGCGAAACAGTCGTGCAACTCGACCAGGTCAAGGTCTTCGGGTCCGACTCCGGCCTGTTCGTACGCCAACTTGGCGGCGTTGCGGGTGAGGGTGTTGACGTCAGGCAGTACCTGGCATGACTCTTCCCATGGATCGCTGGTCAGAACCGAGGCCGAGACTTTCACCGCCCGTCGGCGCTGATCGGGATCGAGGGTCCGGAGTTTGGCGTCGCTCACGATCACCGCCGCCGCCGCACCATCACAGTTGGCCGAACACATCGGTCGGGTATTCGGGTAGGCGATCATCATGTCGCCCATGATCTGCTCGAGACTCATCGCCTTGGAGTAGGAGGCCAGCGGATTCAGGGTGGAGTGCGAGTGGTTCTTCTCCGAGATCCGGGCAAACAGCTCAAAACTGGTGCCACCGTATTTATGCCCGTACTCCATGCCGATCTGCGCAAATACTCCCGGCATGGTCTCGGTTCCGATACGTCCGTCAACCGGCGCCACCGCGCCGTAGCGGCCATGACGAGTCCAGGTGTCGTCGTCGGACTTACGAGAACCCCCCGACAGCAGCCCCGCACCCGACAGCTTCTCGACCCCGACGGCCAGGCCCATGTCACATTCACCGGCTCTCACCGCCATGATGACCGTGCGCAAGGCGGTAGCGCCGGTGGCACAGGCATTGGCGACGTTGTACACCGGGATACCTGTCTGCCCGATCTGCTTTTGGAGCTGTTGGCCGATTCCCGCCGATGCCATCATCAGGCAACCGGCCGCCAGCACGCCCATGTCCTTGATGCCGACCCCACCATCGTTGAGCGCACCCATGGCTGCCTCGGCGGCCAGGTCGACCACGTCGAGATCAGGATGCTTGCCGAACTTGGTCATGTGAATTCCGAGAATCCAAACATCATCATTTGCCATTGTCGTGTGCCTCCTGTGGCTCGAATCCAAATCCGATCGCTTCGGTTCCGTTGCTGTCTTCCCCTAGTGAGTAGGTGGCCAAGCGCACCTTCATCCCCAGACTCACGTGTTCAGGATCAGCCTCCACGTTGATCAGGTTGGCGCGGACGCTGGTTCCGTCGCAGTCGACCAGCGCAGCGACGAACGGGACTGGTACTCCGGGAGCGGCGTAGGACACGATGGTGAACGCCCGGACCTCACCGTCACCGGCGACGCGGACTCGTTGAAATTCCGTCTTCCCGCACGAGGCGCAGGCGTTACGTCGGTCGAAGAACTTCGCCCCGCACGCACAACACTCGTTGGCCACCAGGTGGGGGTCGTCCCCCAGCTCCAAGTAGTCAACCAACGTTATCTGGTCACTCAACTGATCCCCTCCGCGTTCATCGGACGTTCCATTAGCTGATCCGTGGCCATGACCGTACTTGACGTTCCCTGTGGTGATCCAAGTGAACGATGTCGCCCTGATCGGGCGGGCCCGCAGTCGGAGCTCTTCGTCCTCCTCGGTGAGCAGCGTCCGGGAGCCCTGGCCTAGCGCGGGGTGATGCCCCACGATCCGGTCCAGCGGGNACCGGGGCCCAA
>JGI20191J14862_1000116_pt1 | contig 26144 bp, 25 predicted proteins | sample NGESurdeep092012_7_FD_14862 | JGI IMG/M metagenome (IMG submission 14862)
GCTTTCGGCGAGTTGCATCCGCGCGCGCTGGCAGCGCTCAAGGCCGACGGGCCGCTGGTGGCGTTCGAAGTGATCCTGGAAAAAATCCCCGAGCCCAAAGCAAAGGCCACGCGGGCCAAGCTCCTGCTCGAATTGTTACCGTTCCAGCCGGTCGAACGCGATTTCGCCTTCGTGGTGGAGAATGCCGTGAAGGCCGCCGACCTCGTGCGCGCCGCGCAGAACGCCGACCGCAAGCTGATCGTCAACGTTACTGTGTTCGACGTCTACGAAGGCAAGGGCATCGACCCCGGCAAGAAGTCGATCGCCATCGCCGTGACCATGCAGCCGCGCGACAAGACCATGACCGACGCCGAGATCGACGCGCTGGCCGCAAAGATCGTCGCCGAGGTCGCCAAGAAAACCGGCGGCGTACTGCGGGCATAATACTGGAGCATGATCTTTTCCGAAAACCGGTACCCACTTTTCGGGATCATGCTCTAGCCCGGCACTAAATCCGCAAACGCAAACCCGTCGCGCTCGACCGTTTCGCCGACGCTGACTGGAATTTTGTACGCCAGCATCGGCCCGGCCGATACGAAGGTGTGGAATTCGCCGTTTTCGCCGCAGGGGTCGCTGCCGGCGGGCAGCGCGCCGATCAACGCAACATCGAAGCGGCGGCCGGCGAACGAGGCCGGCAGTTTCTTCAAGTCGACGACAGCGAGATGGGCCTCGACGCCGGCCTCGATCATGTCGCGCGCCAGCCGCCCGGTCGGCAATCCCCACAATGGAAAGACCGGCGCAATGCCGGTGCCGGNGAGATTTTTCTCGCGATAGGCGCGCACGTCCTCCAGGTAGAGATCGCCGAAAATAATATGCGTNACGCCGCGCGCCTTGGCGTCCCGNATCGCCGCGGCCATTTCGCGCTCATAGACCTCGTTCGGACAGGGATACGGGATGCGCACGACCACCGCCGGCANGCCGGCGGCANCGAGCTGCGCGCGCAGCAATTCCTCGCGCACGCCATGCATGCTGACGCGGGCGAAGGTGTCGGTGACCGTCGTCAAGGCGCCGACGATGTCGAACTCAGCCTGGCGGCGCGCCACGTGCAGCGCCCAGGCGCTGTCCTTGCCGCTCGACCAGGCGATCAGCGCTTGCGGGCGTGGCTTTGCCATCAATCATCCTCACCCCGACGACGGCGGCGCGGACGTTCACGCGAACGGCGCGCCGGTCTGTCCTCGTCCGGCTCCTTCAGCGCGCCGATCCGGCGCAACGCCGCTTCGGCCGCGCGCACGCCGGATTCCCAGGCACCGCCGACCGTGCCCCATTGGGTCTCGTGCACCGCCTCGCCGGCAAACCAGATGCGCCCGCCGAGCGGCTCCATCAGCACCTTGCGCGCGTCGGCGCTGCCGGGCGCGGCGGCCGACATGGCGCCAAGCACGAAGGGCTCGTCGTTCCAGCGCGTGGCATGGCCGCGCTTGATCGCGCGCTTGACGTCGGAGCCGAACAATGTCGCCAGCCAGTCGCCGGCGAAGTCGATCATCGCAGCCTCGCCCTGCGCGGCCAGCGCGCGGCCGAAGCTGCCGGCAACCTCGACCAGATACAGACTCGTGCCCGACATATTGGCCAGCAACGCGGCGGTGCGCGCGCCGGCCGCTTGTTCGAATACTAGGTCGTCGCGTTGCAGGCCGAGCGGATTGCCCGGCATGTCGAGCGCGATGTGATCGAAACTGCCGAGCGCGAGCTTGGCCGCGGCATCGAGCTGGCGCTTGGACAGCGCCGGGCTGAATTCGATTTTGTCCGCGGTGAGCACATTGGTCGATACGGTCACGATAATGGCGCGCGGACTCAGGCGCCCTTTTGCGGTTTCAACCTCGAGGCTGCGGTCCCATGCGATGCGCGTGACCGGCGTTGACAGCCGCACCGGCAGGTCGGCCGCGAGCCGGGCGAGCAGCGCGCCATAGCCCTGCCGGCAGAACGCGGCGGCGTCGCGCTCGGATGCGCGGGCAAGGTCCATGGCGGAGACGCCTTTGAGATCCTTGCCGCAGCCATAGGGGCCAAGAATGAATTCGATCGTGCCCTGCCAGTCGCCGAGATCGCGCGGCAGCGCCGCCGCCGCCACATCGGTCTTGGCGCGGGCGGCGTCGGCGATGGCGCGATGCGAACGCACCAGGCTGCTGAGGAAAATTTCGAGTTCAGCATCGCGCGCATTGCGCGGGCCGACGCGCACCGACTGCCCGCGCGGCGCTGGGTAGACATCGATGCCGGCCGGCGCCGCCGGCTTGAGCAGCGGGTTGACGTCGGGCTGATGAATCCAGTGGGCGCCGCGGTCGAACGGCACGCCGAAAGTCCGCGTATCGGTGACACAGCGCCCGCCGACATGGTCGGCGGCCTCGATCACGACAAAGCGCTGCTTGGCGGCGGCGACGCGGCGCGCGGCGGCGATGCCGGCGGCGCCGGCGCCGATAATCACCACATCCACGTCGCTGGCGGCCGGCGCGGCGCCGAGCGCGGGCTTCGCCAGCAGCGCCGCACCGGCGGCCAGGAATGAGCGGCGACTAAGCCTCGACATGGTATCCGAATGATTGATGGTGTCGCCGCCAGATTGCCCGAATGCGCCTGGCACGGCGTTTATCATGGCTAATCGTTGGTTACCAATGCACACGGGCAATGAACCAAATTGCAATGAGTCTTCGCTAGATTTGCCCGCAATAAAAGTGCGACCGCGCGTCAAGGAATGGCGCCAAGGACCGTGCAATGAGTTGGATGGCGGACGGGGTCGGGCGTCTTCTCGCCCATTATCTGGAGAAGCCGGCGCAGGGCTACGAGCCGTTCACGCCGAGCGATCCCGAAACCTTGCGCGCCACGCTCATGCCCGGCGACGTGCTGCTGGTCGAAGGCAGCAACCACATTTCTGGCGTCATCAAATATCTCACGCAGTCCACCTGGTCGCACGCCGCGCTCTATGTCGGGCCGATCGGCGATCGGGAGACCGCGGAGGGCGAGTCGCTGGTGCTGGTGGAAGCCAATATCGGCCAGGGCGTGGTGGCGGCGCCGCTGTCGAAATATGCCCGCTACCACACCCGCATCTGCCGGCCGACCGGGCTGACCGCGGACGATTGCGCGCGCGTCTGCGCTTACGCGGCCGAGCGCATCGGCTTCGACTACGATCTCAAGAACATCATCGACCTCATGCGCTATCTGTTTCCGCTGCCGGTGCCGCAGCGCTGGCGCCGCCGCATGATGGCGCTCGGCTCCGGCCACCCGACCCGCATCATCTGCTCGGCGCTGATCGCGCAAGCCTTCGAGAATGTGCGCTATCCGATCCTGCCCAAGGTGACGCTGCTCGACAGCGAGGCGGCGCGCCGCGAAATCCTGGAAATCCGCCATTCCTCGTTGTTCGCCCCGCGCGATTTCGACATCTCGCCCTATTTCGAGGTGGTCAAGCCGACCCTGGTGAAAGGCTTCGATTACAAGGCGATGGCCTGGGCCGATCTTCCGGCCGCCGACGCCGACGAGATGGTGTCGCTGGTGCCGGCCGAGAGCGAAACATTCGAGACCGACACGCTGTCGCCGGTGGTTTGATCGACTTGGTCCTTAGACTTTGGGCCTTGCCCCAGGCCGCGGCCGGCATTAGCTGTGACCGCATGATCGACGCGGCCTTCAAAGCGTTTTCGCAACTGTTCACCCAGCCGCTGCGCGCGGTGCTGATGAAGGCCGTGGGTTTAGCCCTGCTGCTGATCGTCATCATCGGCATCGTGCTCAACCGCGTGTTCGCCGCGCTGGCGGCAAGCGGCGCCACCTGGGCCGAGCAGACCTCCGGCATGGCGCCGCACGCGGCCTGGGCGACGCTGGCCTGGGTGTTGTCGATCATGGCGAGCCTCGGCATCATCACCGGCGCCTTGTTCCTGATGCCGGCGGTGACCGCCTTCGTCGGCAGCTTCTTCGTCGACGAGGTGGCCGAGGCGGTGGAGCGCGAACATTATCCAGCCGAGCCGCCGGGCCACGCGCTGCCGCTGTTGCGCGCGCTGATCGAGGGCGTGAAATTCGCTCTGCTGGTGTTCGCGGTTTATCTGTGCGCGCTGCCGTTCATATTCCTCGCCGGGCTCGGCGTGATCATATTGTTCCTGGCGAATTCCTACCTGCTCGGCCGCGAATATTTCGAGCTCGCCGCCATGCGCTTCCGCGCGCCGCACGAGGCCAAGGCAATGCGCAAGAGCAACGCCGCTTATATTTTTCTCGCCGGCATGGTGATCGCGGTGTTCGTGTCGATCCCGCTGGTCAATCTGGCGACGCCGATCTTCGCCATGGCCTACATGGTGCACATCCACAAGCGCATGAGCGGCAAGCGCGTAGAATTGATTGAGAAGACCCGTTAACGCTTGCGCATGATCTTTTCCGAAAACCGGTTCCCACTTTTCGGGATCATGCGGCTCAAGCCGCGACCGTCTTGCCCGGCCACTGGCATAAATCCGAAATAATACATTTCTCGCACAGCGGCTTGCGCGCCACGCAAGTATAGCGCCCGTGCAGAATCAGCCAGTGATGTGCGTGCAATTTGTAGGACGCCGGCACCGCCTGCTCGAGCTTCTGCTCGACCTCGAACGGATTTTTTCCCGGCGCCAGGCCGGTGCGGTTGCCGATGCGGAAAATGTGGGTGTCGACCGCGATGGTCGGCTCGCCGAACGCGATATTGAGCACCACATTGGCGGTCTTGCGCCCGACGCCCGGCAGCGCCTCCAGCGCCTCGCGCGCGCGCGGCACCTGCCCGCCATGCTCGGCGACCAGCCGAAGCGACAATTCGACCACGTTCTTGGCTTTGGTGCGGAACAGCCCGATGGTCTTGATCAGCTCGCGCACGCGCTCCTCGCCAAGCGCGGCCATCTTCTCGGGCGTGTCGGCCAAAGCGAACAGTGCCGGCGTCGCCTTGTTGACGCCGGCATCGGTCGCCTGCGCCGAGAGCACCACCGCCGCCAGCAGCGTGAACGGATTGATGTGCTTGAGTTCGCCCTTGGGTTCCGGGTTCGCCGCCTGGAAGCGGCGGAACGCCTCTTCGATTTGCGCCTTGGTCCAAGACTTGACGATCAAAGGCTTGACCATCAAAGGCTTGACGGCCAAAGGTTTGCGCGCATTGCCCTTGCGGGTCTGCACGGAAGATTTTCGGGCCGACTTTTTCGCCATGGTTTTGGTATAGTGACGCCCATGTCCGCCGACAACAGCGACCTCGAACCCACGATCTTTTCCGCCGTACTCACGCCGCACCGCTCGCTCGGCCGCGTCGGCTTTCTGGTGCTGATGACGGCGTTCGGCGCCGTGAGCTTCGCCGCCGGGATGGTGTTCCTGCTCGACGGCGCCTGGCCGATCTTCGGCTTCTTCGGGCTCGACGTGCTGCTGCTGTACTGGGCGTTTCGGCTCAACTACCGCCACGCCGCCGCTTACGAGCAGGTCACGGTGACGCCGACCGCGCTCAAGGTGCGCAAGGTCTGCCATCGCGGCCGCGCGCGCGAATGGGTGCTCAATCCGCTCTGGGTCAAGCTCGACAAGGTGGCCCACGAGGAGTTCGGCATCGAGCGGCTGTTCCTGGTTTCGCGCGGCAAGCAGCTCGCCATTGCGAATTTCCTGGGGCCCGACGAAAAAGCCAGCTTCGCGCAGGCGCTGGGCAATGCCCTGAGCGAGGCCAAGCGCGGGGTAACAAGGACGACGTTCGGCTAGTCAGGAATCGGGTGGCTGCAACGCCTAACCTCGCCTAAATACGTCAGATGATGAACATGACCAAGACGACGGCCCTGTCCGACCGCTTCCCCGAATTCGCCCCGCTCCCCACCGCGGCGGCGGATTACGACATCGTGCGCTGCGCCATCGCCCATATCCGCGGCAACTGGCGTTCGCAGCCCGCGATCGAGACTATCGCCGACGCCGCCGGTGTCAGCGCAACCGATCTGCATCATCTGTTCCGCCGCTGGTGCGGCCTGACGCCGAAGGCGTTCCTGCANGCGCTCACGCTCAATTATGCGCGCGANCTGCTGCGCGCGTCGGCCAGCGTGCTGGACACCGCCTACGAGGTCGGCCTGTCCGGNCCNGGNCGNNTGCACGATCTGTTCGTNACGCACGAGGCGATGTCGCCGGGCGAATGGAAGGCCGGCGGCGAAGGGCTCACGATCTCTTATGGATTCCATCCCTGCCCGTTCGGGACGGCGCTGGTGATGAACACGCCGCGTGGGCTGGCCGGCCTCGCGCTCGCCGACGCCGGTAAGGAGCGCTCGGCGCTCAGGGATATGCGCGCGCGCTGGCCGAGGGCGCGCTATGTCGAGGACTTCGCGGCCACGGCCGCGACTGCACGGCGCATTTTCGATCCGGCGCTCTGGCGCCCGCAGCAGCCGCTGCGCGTGGTGCTCATTGGGACGGATTTCGAAGTGCGCGTGTGGGAAAAGCTGCTGACCATTCCGATGGGCGCCCTCACCACCTATTCCGACCTCGCGGCCCGCGCCGGATCGCCGAAAGCCGCGCGCGCGGTCGGCGCCGCGGTCGGCAAAAATCCAATCTGCTTCGTGGTGCCCTGCCACCGCGTGGTCGGCAAGAACGGCGACATTACCGGCTATCACTGGGGCCTCACTCGCAAGCGCGCGATGCTGGGCTGGGAAGCCGGGATGGCGGCAGCTTAAGCTTACGCCGCCAGATCCATTTTCGACTTCACCGTCGAATCCGCGTTGAGCCGGTAGATCATCGGTACGCCGGTATCTAAATTCAATTTGGTGATGCTCTCCGTCGTGTGCTTGTCGAGCACCATCACCAGCGCGCGCAATGAATTGCCGTGCGCCGACACCAGCACATGCTCACCGCGCAGCACGCGCGGCAGGATTTCCTGGATGTAATAGGGCAGCACGCGCGCGGCGGTGTCGCGCAAACTCTCGCCGCCGGGCGGCGCGATGTTGTAGGAGCGGCGCCAGATGTGCACCTGCTCCTCGCCCCATTTCTTGCGCGCGTCGTCCTTGTTGAGACCGACCAGCTCGCCGTAGTCGCGCTCGTTGAGCGCCTGGTCCTTGAACACGGGAATTTTGGTCTGGCCCAATTCCTCCAGCATGAGGTCGAGCGTGCGCTGCGCGCGGATCAGCGCGGAGGTGAAGGCGACGTCGAACTTGATGCCCTGGCCTTTAAGCTTGCGGCCGGCTTCGCGCGCCTCGGCGACGCCCTTGTCGGTCAGGTCGATATCGCGCCAGCCGGTGAACAGGTTCTTCAGGTTCCAGTCGCTCTGGCCGTGACGCACGAGCACGAGAAGACGGTCGGTCATTTCACTGCTCTCTCACACCTTAGAAATCTTTCAACCCCAGGACATCCATCATCGAATAGAGCCCCGGCTTCTGCGTGCGCGCCCACAGCGCCGCGTGCAGCGCGCCGCGTGCGAAGATCATGCGGTCCTCGGCCTTGTGCACCAGCTCGACACGCTCGGCCGGGCCGGCGAAGATCACGCTGTGCTCGCCGACCACGCTGCCGCCGCGCAACGCGGCAAAACCGATGTCGCCGGCCTTGCGCGCGCCGGTGTGGCCGTCGCGGCTCGCGACCTTGTGCTTGTCGAAATCGATGCCGCGGCCTTCCGCCGCCGCGCGGCCGAGCATGAGCGCGGTGCCGGACGGTGCGTCGACTTTCTGGTTGTGATGCATCTCGAGGATTTCGATGTCGAAGGAATTATCGAGCGTCTTGGCCACGCGCCGGGTGAGCGCCGCCAGCAGGTTGACGCCGAGGCTCATATTGCCGGACTTGACGATCACCGCGCTCTTGGCGGCGTCCTTGATCTTGGCTTCGTCGGCCGCGCTTAAACCCGTGGTGCCGATGATGTGCACCTTGCGGCCCTTGGCCGCGAGCGCGGCGAAGGCGACCGTCGCCGACGGCGTGGTGAAGTCGATAATGCCGTCGGCCTTGTCCAGCAACGGGCCGGCGTCACCGCTGAGCTTGACGCCGTTCTCGGGCGTGCCGGCGAGTGTGCCGGCGTCCCAGCCGATCAGCGGCGAGCGCGCGTCTTCCAGCGCACCGCTCAGCGCAAAACCCTTAATGTCGACGATCGCCTTGACCAGCGTGCGGCCCATCCGCCCGCCGGCGCCGGCGACCACGAGCCGCATTTCGGCCATCGGTCTAACTCCCGGAACCAAGGGCGAGGATATAGCGCGCCAGACGGTAAAAGGCGACTACGGCTGCGGGCCGTCGTAGCCCTCGATGATGAGGATATCGGCGGTCGAATGCGGCTGCCGCACCTTGATGTTGGCCTGGTATTCGGGCGAGCGGTAGCAAGGCAAGCGCACTGGCATAGTCCGGAAATTCGATCACCACATTGCGCGAGCGCGCCTTGCCTTCCATGCTCTCAGATTTGCCGGCGCGGATGATGAAGCGGCCGCCGAATTTCTTGAAGATCGCGGCATTGGCCGCGGCATAGGGCTTGTAGCCCTCGTCGCTATTTACGTCGACTTGCGCAATCCAGTAACCCTTCGGCATGTCAGTTCCCCCTCACTTGCCCGTAACTTGCTCGATCTCGGCGACGATGGCGTCGGCCGCCGCCTTCGGATCGCGGGCTTCCACCACCGGCCGGCCGACCACCAGATAGTCGGCGCCGGCCTCGATCGCCCTTGCCGGCGTCATGATGCGTTTCTGATCGCCGCTGGCGGTCCCTGCCGGCCGGATGCCCGGCGTGACCAGCACCATGCCCGGGCCCACGATGCCACGCAGGTTGGCCGCCTCCTCCGCCGAGCACACCAACCCGTCGATGCCGGTGTCGCGCGCCTGCGCCGCGCGCGCCGCGGCCAGTTCGCCGACGCCGAGGTCGTAGCCGGCGGCGGCGAGATCGGCGTCGTCATAAGAGGTGAGCACAGTCACCGCGAGAATGCGCAGCGTCGAGCCACGCTTGCCTTCGACCGCCGCTTTCATGGTCTGCGGATAGGCATGCACGGTGAGGAATGTCGCGCCGAGCTGCGCCACGCTTTCGACGCCCTTGCTGACCGTGTTGCCGATGTCGTGCAGCTTGAGATCGAGGAACACCTGCTTGCCGGCGGCGATCAAGCCGGCCGCGAACGGCAGCCCGCCGGCGAAAGCGAGCTGATAGCCGATCTTGTAGAAGCACACCGACTCGCCAAGCTTCGCCACCATGGCCTCGGCGGATTTGACCGATGGCAGGTCGAGAGCCACGATCAGGCGTTCGCGTGCATCCAGCGTCACAGATATCTCCTCACATCATCAGCCGCGCCATGTCCACCAGCCGCGCGAGCTGGGCGCGAAACAGGTTGGCGGTACCGGTGTCAGCGATATTGTCCATGTCGTCGAAAGCGTGATCGGCCTGCGGGATCGCCACTTGCTCGGGGATCACCAGCGCGCCGCAGCCGAGCTCAAGGATCTGCCGCAGCGCCATCAGCGAGAGCAAGCCGCCGGAGCGGCCCGGCGACGCCGAGCTGATCGCGAACACGCGCCCCTTGAAGGCGGCATAGCTCGGATCGCCGCGCTCGCGCACGCGCGAGACCCAGTCGATGGCGTTCTTGAGAGTCGGCGTCACCGACGCGCTGTATTCCGGGCTGGCGATGAACACGCCGTGGTGCGCCATGATCATCTGCTTGAGCTTGAACGCGTTGGCGGGCGCCCCGGCATTGGCCTCGAGATCGCCCTCATAGAGCGGCAGCGGATAATCGGCGAGCGAAATGCGCGTGACGTCGATGTCGATCAGGGCCAGCTCTTTCGCCGCCAGCGCCGCCAGCTTGACATTGTGCGAGCCGGTGCGGGTCGAGCCGGGCAGGACGAGGATTTTCGGCGTGGCCATCGGCGGCTCCGTGGACGTTCCCGGATAGCATACTAGAAGCTGTCATGCCCCGCGAAGACGGGGGCATCCATTAGCCGCATGCTAATTTTGTGAAACGCGTTCAGCGCCCGCGATAAACCCACACGCGCGCGGGCGGCAGGTTGAGCCAGATCAGCTCGGAGGCCTCGGCCTTGATCCCGGACAGCGTCTTCGGGATCGGCGGCACCATGGCATAGGTGAACTGGACGAATGGCGCGCCCGGCGCCAGCAGGCTCATTGCATCCGAAATCAGGCGCAGGCGTGTGCGCAGCGGCTTGGTGACCAACGGCAGTCCTGACACCACCGCGGCCGCCGGCTCGCGCACGAAGGTCTCGAGCAGACGGCGCAGCCGATAGGCGTCGCCCTGCACCACGGTCGCCGCCGGATAGCGCGTGCGCAGCAGCCGGCAGAAGTCTGGATTGAATTCGACCAGGATCAGACGCGCCGGATCGACGCCGCGCTGGACCAGCGCCTGCGTCACCGGACCGGTGCCGGGCCCAAGCTCGATCACCGGACCGCTCGCCTTCGGATCGACATAGCGCGCCATGGTGCGCGCCAGCGCCTTGCTCGACGGCATCACCGCGCCGGTCGACAGCGGCTTCTCGATCCAGGAACGGATGAATTGCATCTCGTCATCGAGACGCAGGGTCTTCTTTTGAACGCGGACGACTGAATGTGTGGGCATCGATACTGGGTCACGCGAGCGGGGGGTGGGCTTTAGTCTAAGAACTTCACGGGTATAGGGCGGCGGGCAGGGGGTCAAGATGGGCTACCCGGATTGGTTCCCCCGATTTCCAAGACCATCGAGAAAATCCTTGACCCGACTGAAGAATCCAGCCGATTCCGGCTGGGTTTGGTCGGAGGACAGCTTTTCGAACTCCGCCAGCAATTCGCGCTGGCGCTTGGTCAGATTTTGCGGCGTTTCCACCGCTACTTGAACGTACATGTCGCCGGTTTGTTTCGCGCGCAGCACCGGCATCCCCTTGCCGGACAGGCGGAAACGCCGGCCGGCCTGGGTGCCGGCGGGGACTTTGACCCGCGCCTGGCTGCCATCGATGGCCGGCACCTCGAATTCGCCGCCGATAGCCGCGGTGACCATGGAGATCGGCACCCGGCAGTGTAAGTCGGCGCCGTCGCGCTGGAAGAACTCGTGCGGGGTGAGCGACAGGAAAATATAAAGATCGCCCGCCGAACCGCCGCGCAGGCCCGCCTCGCCTTCGCCGGCGAGCCGGATACGGGTGCCGTCCTCGACGCCGGGCGGGATATTGACCGACAAATTGCGCTCGCGGGTGACCCGGCCAGCGCCGGCGCAAGACGGACAGGGATTTTCGATCACCTGCCCGCGGCCCTGACAGGCCGGGCAGGTGCGCTCGAGTGTGAAGAAGCCCTGCGCATGCCTGATCTTGCCGGCGCCGCCGCAGGTCGCGCACGGCTTCGGCTTGCTGCCGGCCTTGGCGCCGGTGCCGGAGCAGGCTTCGCAGATCACCGAAGTCGGGATGCGGATTTGCGCGGTCTTGCCGGTAAAGGCCTCTTCCAGGCCGATTTCCATGTTGTAACGCAGATCCGAGCCGCGCTCGCGGCCTTGCCCGCGGCCGCCGCGCCGGCCGCCGCCCATGCCAAACAGATCTTCGAAAATGTCGGAGAATGTATGGGCAAAATCGGCACCAAAGCCGTGCGCAGCCCCGCCCATGCCGCCCTGCTCGAAGGCGGCGTGACCGAACCGGTCATAGGCGGCGCGCTTGTCGCCGTCCTTGAGGACGTCATAGGCCTCGTTGAGTTCTTTGAATTTGTGCTCGCATTCGGTGTCGCCCGGATTGCGATCCGGATGATGCTGCATGGCGAGCTTGCGGTAGGCGGCTTTGAGTTCGGCGTCGGTGACGGTGCGCGAGACGCTCAGGATTTCGTAATAGTCGCGCTTCGACATACCGGTCCCGCCCTAGATTCCGATCGCAGTCATAATCGTACGTGATTCGACAATTCATCGAACCTGCAAAAACTCACCCCCGGTCCTGACCCGGGGGTGACATCTGTTGCGGTTGACGATGACCTGCGCACAGCCGGCGGCCTTAGGTTAGGCCGACTTCTTGTCGTTCTTGTCGTCGACCTCGGTGAACTCCGCGTCGACCACGTCTTCCTTCTTGCCGTCGGCGCCGGTGGCGCTCTCGCTGGTGTCAGCGCCCGGAGCTTCCGCCTGTTTGTACATGGCCTCGCCGAGCTTCATGGAAGCCTGCGCCAGCGCGTTGGTCTTGGTCTGGATGAGACCTGAGTCATCGCCCTTGAGCGCCTCTTTGAGATCCGCCATGGCGTTCTCGATCGCGGTGCGCTCGGCCTCGCCGACCTTCGAGCCATGCTCGGCTAGCGCCTTCTCGGTGGAGTGCACCAGCGCCTCGCCGTGGTTCTTGGCTTCGACCGCCGCTTTTCGCTTCTTGTCTTCTTCGGCATGCGCCTCGGCGTCCTTGACCATCTTCTCGACGTCGGCCTCGGACAGGCCGCCCGACGCCTGGATGCGGATTTGCTGTTCTTTGTTCGTCGCCTTGTCCTTGGCGGACACGTTGACGATGCCGTTGGCGTCGATGTCGAAAGTGACCTCGACCTGCGGCACGCCCCGCGGGGCCGGCGGTATGCCGACCAGATCGAAATTGCCGAGCATCTTGTTGTCGGACGCCATCTCGCGCTCGCCTTGGAACACGCGGATGGTCACCGCGCTCTGACTATCCTCGGCGGTGGAGAACACTTGGCTCTTCTTGGTCGGGATCGTGGTGTTGCGGTCGATGATGCGGGTGAACACGCCGCCCAGCGTCTCGATGCCGAGCGAAAGCGGGGTCACGTCGAGCAGCAGCACGTCCTTGACGTCGCCTTGCAGCACGCCGGCCTGAATGGCGGCGCCCATTGCCACCACTTCGTCCGGGTTGACGCCCTTGTGCGGCTCCTTGCCGAAGAACTGCTTCACGACTTCCTGCACCTTCGGCATACGCGTCATGCCGCCGACTAGAACGACCTCGTTGATCTCGGCCGCCGAGATGCCGGCGTCCTTGATCGCCTTGCGGCAGGGCTCGACGGTCTTCTGAATGAGATCGTCGACCAGCGCCTCGAACTTGGCGCGGGTGAGCTTCATGGTGAGATGCTTGGGACCCGCCGCATCCGCCGTGATGAAAGGCAGATTGATCTCGGTCTGCGTGGTGGACGACAGCTCGATCTTGGCCTTCTCGGCCGATTCCTTAAGCCGTTGCAGCGCCAGCTTGTCGCGGCGCAGGTCGATGCCCTGTTCCTTCTGGAATTCGTCGGCCAGATAGTTGACCAGGCGCATATCGAAGTCTTCGCCGCCCAGGAACGTGTCGCCGTTGGTGGATTTCACCTCGAACACGCCGTCGCCGATTTCCAGGATCGAAATATCGAAGGTGCCGCCGCCGAGGTCGTAGACCGCGATGGTGCCGGTCTTCTGCTTGTCGAGACCGTAGGCGAGCGCGCCGGCGGTCGGCTCGTTGATGATGCGCAGCACCTCGAGACCGGCGATTTTGCCGGCATCCTTGGTGGCCTGACGCTGAGCGTCGTTGAAATAGGCCGGAACGGTGATGACGGCCTGATCGACCTTCTGCCCGAGATAGGCTTCCGCCGTTTCCTTCATCTTCTGCAGGATGAAGCCGGAAATCTGCGAGGGCGAATAGCTCTTGCCGTCGATCTCGACCCAGGCGTCACCGTTGGAGGCCTTGGAAATCTTGTAGGGAACGAGTTTTTTGTCCTTCTCGACCATCGGGTCGTCGTAGCGCCGTCCGATCAGGCGCTTGACCGCGAAGATGGTCTTTTCCGGATTGGTGACCGCCTGGCGCTTGGCCGGCTGGCCGACGAGACGCTCGCCGTCGTCGCTGAAGGCGACGATCGAGGGCGTGGTTCGCATGCCTTCAGCGTTCTCGATGACTTTCGGGGTCTTGCCTTCCATGACGGCGACGCACGAATTGGTGGTGCCGAGGTCGATGCCGATGACCTTGCCCATGGTTTTTCCTCTCAATTGCGGCAGGCCGGCCGGGCCAATTGGCGCCCGGGCGGGATACGTCCGCGGCCCATCCGCAGACCCCCTGATCCAGCCCCCTGGATACGTTTTTTGCCGCATTTCTGCGGCTCAATGGCTCATATAGGAGGGCCGCCTCGGCCCGCAAGCCAGCCTGTCACGAAATCACGAGCCGGCGGGCCGGACCTCCGCCGTCACGCGACTTGAGGGTTAATCTAGCCGTTGCCGCGCCGGGTCGGGTCGGTTAGGCAGGCCGGCCCACCCCCGAAATGGAAAGCAGATACGCCCCATGCCGCGCCGATTGTTGGCTTACCTCGTTGCCGTAATGCTCGTAATTTGGCCTGCCGTGGCGGTCCTTAGTCCCGCTTTCGGCGCCGAGCCGGCGTTTCCGCCGGGCTCGCGGATCGGGCTCGAGCCGCCCGGCGATCTCAAGCCGAGCACGCGTTTTCCGGGCTTCGAGGACATCGACCGCAAGGTCGCCTTTACCCTTCTCGAACTTCCGGCCAGCGCCTATGCCGAACTTGCGCGCGCGGCGAATGCCACGGAGCAGCGCGGCCTCACCGACGTAAAGCGGGAAGAATTTTCATTGCGCGGCGGCACCGGGCTGCTGGTCACCGGCCGCGCCCAGATCAATGACGTCGCGCTGCACAAATGGATTCTGCTGGCGACCGCGGCCGCCGACAAGGACCTTACCGTGCTGATCAATGTGGAAGTGCCGGAAGCCGCGCGCGCGGTTTATTCCGACGCGGTCATCCGCCAGGCGCTGGCGAGTGTCACGTTCCGGCCGATGCCGATCCAGGAGCAGCTCGGCTTGCTGCCGTTCAAGCTCGGACAACTGGCCGGCTTCCGGGTGATGCAGGTGCTTGCCCAAGGCGGCGTGATCCTGACCGAGGGTCCGACCGATGACCTCAGCAAGCAGCCTTATGTGATCGTCTCGATTGGGCAGGGCTCGCCGGAACAGCCCGACGACCGCGCCAGGTTTGCCCGCGACCTGCTGTCGTCGGCGCCGCTGCGCGATCTCAGCGTGCAGTCGGCGGATGCCATGCGGATCGGCGGCTTGCCCGGCTACGAGATCAGGGCGCAGGCCAAGGGGCTCAATGACGAGCCGATCTTGGTGGCGCAGTGGCTGCGTTTCAGCGGCGGCAATTTTTTGCGCGTCATCGGCATCGGCCGCAAGGACGATTGGGACGCGCTGTTCACCCGCTTCCGCGCGCTGCGCGACGGAATCGAGTTCCGCTAGAATTTGATCGTGCTGCGGATGCCGGCGATGAAGGCGTTGCCGATGGCAACCGTCGGATCGTTCGGGTTTGGCACATTGCCGCCGGGATGGACGATGTATTGCAAATCCGGCTGCACGATCCACCAGGGCGCGATTTGCGCCGCGTAAGTCATCTCGAACACCACCTCTTCGTCGCGGATCGGAAAAGGCGGCGCGATCGCGAGCGTGTCGCGGTCGAACGCCGCCGCGGCCGGACTGATCTTGGAATAGGCGATGCCGAGGGTAAACATGTCGTTCGGGCGATCGCGCAGCGCTCCCTTAACGCCGATGCCGCCGTCCATGTAGAACGAAATCAGATTGCGGTCCGTCGGCGCCACGCCGCCGCGCAGGAAGACGTTGACGGAGCCGTCCTTGCCAATGCGCGAGACCATTTGGTCGACGAGGCCATAGATGCCCCAGTTGCCGCTGTGATTGAGCGGACCGGCCGCGGCCGGATCGGCAAGCGACACCACAGTGCCGGCGCCGTTCACGCCGAAATGCTGGTCGGCGTAATCCGCGGTCGCGTACCAGGCGCCGACCTTGTAGACCCCAGGCAGGTTTCCGGAAAGCTTGTATTGCAGTTCGCCCATCCACAGCGCGCTGCCGCTGAAGCTGAACGTGGTGCCGTATTTATTGCACTGCTCCGGATTGCCGGTGCAATTGCGCCCGGCCGGATCCCCGGAAAACACCGCGGTGAGTAGCGTGACGCTGTCGGTCGCATTGACCTTGAGCCGTGCACCGGGCGCTGCGAGCGGAAAGGCCGGACCGCCATGCATCATATCGGGGCCGAGGATGCCGGCCCAGCCGAAGATGCCGTTGAGTAAACCGCCATAGGTGGTGTCTTCAGCACCGTTGACGTATCCGCCGACGGTGGGGCTGATCATGAACTCATCGTCGGCGGCGAGCTGGCCGATGCGCAGCGAGAAGCGGTCGTTGAAACTCTGTTCGAACCAGGCAGTGAACAGCCGCGTCGTCGGGAGCCCGTCGATATAGCTCGGGTCGGCGATGCTGCCGACATTGTCGGCGACGTTATGGCCGCTGTTGTGGAACTGATAGATCGTGATGTGTGTCTTGGCCCCGGTCCAGCCGATCAACTTTTCCAGGTTGCTGTCGGCCGTGAATTCAAAACGGCCTTCGTAGCTGGCGCGCCGATCGATGCCGCCGGACAGCACGGCGAAGGTCTCGCCGAGATAGGCGAGGGTAAACTCGATGCCCTTGTCCTTGAGCGTGGTGCGGGCCCCGCCCCAGTCGCCGGTTCAAAGTGTCTTGCTCCCAGATCGAGGCCGGCGGCTTGGCCTTTTCCGCCGCTTGCGCGGTCGTTGCGCCGACGGCGGCGACCGCCAGAGCCAGCATGCTCAGCCAGGCACGCGGGATTTTGCTTTGCGTCATGCGCCGAATCATTCCCCTGTTGGAATGATTCGTTATCCCGGTGATTCGGTAACGATTTGTTAAGCACGTTAGCCGGCCGGCCCGGCGAGCCGCCTGAGCGCCGCGAAAGAGCGGAGGCGCCGCTCAGCCAGCGCCAGCGGGGTTGTCGTTGGCGGAGGATGGCGGGGCTTTCGGCGCGGCCTTGACCACCGCCACCAGCGCCGGGCGCAGCACGCGGTCGCCGAGCATATAGCCGGCCTGGATCACCTGCGCGACGTGGCCGGGCGGCAAATCGGCGGTCTGTACCTCGTACATCGCCTGATGCACGTTCGGATCGAACTTCTCGCCCTCGGGCGAGAATTTCGTTACGCCATATTTCTCCAGCACCTTCATCAGCTCACGCTCGGTGAGCTCGACGCCTTCGATCAGCGCCGTCATCTTGACATCGGCATGCTCGCGCAGTTCGGCCTCGATTGTGCCCAGCGCGCGATGCATGTTGTCGGCCACTGCCAGCACGTCGCGGGCGAATCCGGCAACGCCATAGACGCGCGCGTCGGCGACCTCGCGCTCGGTGCGTTTGCGCAGGTTCTCCATCTCGGCCAGCGTGCGCAGCAGTCTGTCTTTAAATTCCGCAGCCGCTTCCAGAGCGGCGGTGACCTGCTCGGCCGGCACCAATTCCGGTACCCCGGCAGTGGCTGCATCGCCCTCGGGCTGGGCAGCCGTGTCGTCAGCGGCGGGCCTGTCCGTCATAGTGGCTAGATCCTCAAAACTGTTCGGATGCCGGGGATATCAGGCTTCAGACACGAAAAATCAAGCTCAACCCGACAGTAATTGGCTGACGATGCGCGCGGTGTAATCGACCATCGGGATGACGCGGGCATAATTGAGCCGGGTCGGCCCGATCACCCCGATCACGCCCACAATGCTGCCCTTGCTGTCGCGATAGGGCGCCACGATGGTCGAGGAGCCGGACAGCGAAAACAGCTTGTTCTCCGAGCCGATGAAGATGCGCACCCCGTCGCCGCGCTCGGCGCGGCCGAGCAGGTCGATCACCCCGCGCTTGGTCTCCAGGGCGTCGAACAGCGAGCGCACCCGCTCCAGATCGTCGAGCGCGTGCAGGTCGTCGAGCAGATTGGCATGGCCGCGCACGATCAGCTTGCGCTCCTCGCTTTCGCCGCCCGACCAGCTCGCCAGACCGGCCGCGATGATCTTCTGGGTCAGTTGATCGAGTTCGGCCTGCCCCGCCACCTGCGCGGCTTCGATCTCGCTGCGCAGCTCGGCCAGCGTCTTGCCGCGGATGCGGGCGTTGAGGAAATTGCCCGCTTCGACCAAGGCCGACATCGGCACGCCGGCCGGCACATTGAGCACGCGGTTTTCCACCTGGCCGTCTTCGGCCACCAGGACGGCGAGCGCGCGCTCCGGCTCCAGCCGCACAAATTCGATATGCTTGAGCCGCACGTTTGCTTGCGCGGTGAGCACAACGCCGGCCGAACGGGTCAAGCCGGACAAAGTCTGCGAAGCTTCGGTCAGCACGGTTTCCAGCGACTTGCCGCTGCCGGTGCCCGCCACCTGGGCTTCGATCGAGCGGCGGTCGCTCTCGGTCAGATCGCCGATCTGCATCAGCGCATCGACGAAGAAGCGCAGGCCGAGTTCGGTCGGCAGCCGGCCGGCCGAGGTATGCGGGGCGAAGATCAGGCCGAGCTGCTCGAGGTCCGACATCACGTTGCGCACCGAGGCCGGCGACAGCGTGATCGGCAGCAGGCGCGCCAGATTGCGCGAGCCGACCGGCTCGCCGGTGGCGAGATAGCTTTCGACGATGTGGCGGAAAATCTCGCGCGAGCGCTCGTTGAGCGCCGCCAGGCTCACTTGGTTCGCGCCGATCGGAACGTCGTGGGAAGCCACGGCCTAACTCCTTACATCCAGCCAACAATGGCCATCGCGGCGGTCTTGTTCAAGCCGGGCTTATGGTTATTGTGTGCGCCGGCAACCCATAAGGATCAAGCCCGATGCGGCCGAGCCGCCGACAAGTCGATGAACTGCGCGCGGTCTCGCTCGAACGCAGCGTGGTGAAATACGCCGAAGGCTCCTGTTTCGTGAAATTCGGCGATACCCATGTGCTGGTGACCGCCAGCCTGGAGGAACGGCTGCCGCCCTGGCTCAAGGGCCAGGGGCGCGGCTGGGTCACCGCCGAATACGGCATGCTGCCGCGTGCTACGTCCGAGCGCACCCGCCGCGAGGCCAGTGCCGGCAAGCAGGGCGGCCGCACGGTGGAAATCCAGCGCTTGATCGGCCGTAGCTTGCGTTCCGTGATCGACCTGCAGGCGCTCGGCGAACGGCAGATCACCATCGACTGCGACGTGATCCAGGCCGACGGCGGCACCCGCACCGCGTCGATCACCGGCGCCTGGGTGGCGCTGTCGGATTGTCTGTCGTGGATGAAGACGCGCGACATGTTCAAGGGCCAAAGTTCGGATCAAGTGCTGCGCGATCATATCGCCGCCGTCTCCTGCGGCGTCTGCAAAGGCACCGCCGTGCTCGATCTCGATTATGCCGAGGACTCGGAAGCCGACACCGACGCCAATTTCGTCATGACCGGCTCCGGCAACATCGTCGAAATCCAGGCCACCGCGGAAAAGACCCCGTTCAGCGAAGACCAGTTCCTGGTGCTGCTGGCGCTGGCGCGCAAGGGCATCGAGAAGCTGGTGGGCTTGCAGAAGCTGGCGGTGGCGTGAGCCGAAAGCTTACAGGCCCGGTGGTGATCGCCACCCACAATCCCGGCAAGCTCGCCGAATTGCGCGAGTTGCTAGCCCCCTACGGCATCGCCGCGCAATCGGCCGGCGAGCTCGGCCTCAGCGAGCCGAAGGAAACCGGCAAAACTTTCGCCGCCAACGCGCGCATCAAGGCAATGGCTGCGGCCAAGGCAACCGACCGCCCCGCTTTCGCGGATGATTCCGGGCTGGTGGTCGACGCGCTAGGCGGCGAGCCCGGCATTCATTCGGCGCGCTGGGCCGGACCTGACAAGGATTTCCGCTTCGCCATGAACCGCATCCAGACACGGCTGATCGAGCGCGGCGCGCGCAACGCCGAGCAACGCCGCGCGCATTTCATCGCAGCACTTTGTCTGGCCTGGCCGGACGGCCATGTGGAGCAATTCGAAGGGCGCGTCGATGGCGTCGCGGCGTGGCCGCCGCGCGGCGACCAAGGCTTCGGCTACGATCCGCTGTTTCTACCTGACGGTTTCGACCGCACGTTCGGCCAAATGAGCGCCGAGGAGAAACACGGATTACCGCCGAAAGGAAAAGGCCTGTCGCATCGCGCGCGCGCCTTCATGAAGCTCGCGGACGCCTGCCTGCGCAGCGCTTGAACGGTTCCCGATCGTTACAATTTTAATCAACTGTCGGCAGCGATTGCGCATTGGCGCTGGCTGGCATGATCGGCGCGGCCTATGATGCTTAACATGACATTAACCACAGCCGCGCCGTTTGCCGTCTATGTGCACTGGCCGTTCTGCCTGTCGAAGTGCCCCTATTGCGACTTCAACAGTCACGTGCGCCATGGCGCCGTCGATGAGGCGCGCTTCGTGCGCGCGTTCGAAGCCGAGATCGCCGCGACCGCCGCGCGCGTGCCCGGCCGCACGGTGTCGACTATTTTTTTCGGCGGCGGCACGCCGTCGCTGATGCAGCCGGCGTCGGTGCAGGCCATTCTGGATGCGATCGGCAAACACTGGAGCGTCGCGCCCGACGTCGAAGTCACGCTGGAAGCCAACCCGACCAGCGTGGAAGCGACGCGCTTTCGCGGCTATCGCAGCGCCGGCGTCAACCGCGTATCGCTCGGCGTGCAGGCGCTCGACGATGGCGCGCTCAAGGAACTCGGCCGCCTGCACACCGCGCAGGAAGCGCTCGACGCGGTCGCGGTGGCGCGCGCGAACTTCGAGCGTTACTCGTTCGATCTCATCTATGCGCGGCCGCGTCAGACGACCGCCGCTTGGGGCGCCGAGCTCAAGCGCGCAATTACCGAGGCCGCCGAGCATCTCTCGCTCTATCAACTGACCATCGAGGCGGACACGCCGTTCTTCGGACTGCACAAGGCCGGCAAGCTCGCCATTCCCGACGACGACACCGGGCGTGATCTCTACGACCTCACGCAAGCAACCTGCGCCGATGCCGGACTGCCGGCTTACGAAGTCTCCAACCACGCGCGGCCGGGCGCCGAGTGCCGGCACAATCTGGTTTATTGGCGCGGCCACGAATATGCCGGCGTCGGGCCGGGCGCTCACGGCCGGCTCAATATCGACGGCCGCCGCTATGCGACCGAAACCGAGAAACGCCCGGAAAGCTGGCTGTTGCGGGTGGAGGCAGCCGGCAACGGCCTGATCGTCGACGACAAGCTCACGTCGACTGAGACCGCGGACGAATTCCTGCTGATGGGGCTGCGGCTCGCCGAGGGCATCGACCCCGAACGCTTTACGGCGCTGGCCGGGCGCACGCTCGATCCCAAGCGCATTTCCATTCTGCGCGACGAGGGCGCGGTGGAAACCACCGCGAACGGCCGCCTGCGCGTGACGCAGAGCGGCTTTCCCGTGCTCGATGCGGTGGTCGCGGATTTGGCGGCGTAGCGCATGATCCCGAAAAGTGGGAACCGGTTTTCGGATAAGATCATGCGCAGAAATATTGCGATCAAGTTCCCGGCGCGAATGTCTTCGGCGCCGAGCTGACGGCCTGGCCGCCCGACGGCGCGACGCGCAGCACGGCCAGGCCGCGCTCATTGGTGCCATCGGGGCGGAAGCGGAACACACCATCAATCCCCGCGAAGCCCGAGGAGGTGGTCAGCACCTGCTCGCTGAAGCGCTGCGCGCCTTGCGTCTTCACCAGCGCGGCGACCAGCGCCACCGCGTCATAGGCGAGCGTCGCCGTGCGCACCGGATCCTGCCCGTAGCGGGCGCGGTAGCGGCCTGAGAAATTGCGGAAGCCGCTCGACTCCGGCGCCGCGTACCAGCCGCCGTCGAGCGCGGCGGTGGAGAACACGCGCGGATCGTCCCACAGGCCGGTGCCGAGTAATTGCACGCGCTTGAGGTTCACCCCGCTGGCGGTAAGCGCCTGCACCACTTGCGGCACCGCGTCGGCGCCGTCGGGAATGAAAATCGAATCGACGTGGGCGGCCGCCTGCGCCACGCGCCGCGCGGGCTCGGCCATCTTGCCCGGATCGAGTGGATATTTCTCCAACGCCACGATGCGGCCGCCGCGCCGCGACACCTCCTGCTGGAACGCGGCTTCCACCACCGCGCCATAGGCGCTGTCGGGCAGCAACGCGGCGAACGAACGCTTGCCCTTGGAGATGGCGTAATCGACGATGCGCTTGACGTCGGTCTCCGGCAGGAAGCTCAACAGATAGACGCCGCGAGCGGCGACGCTGACGTCGGTCGAAAACGCGATCACCGGGATGCCGCGCGTGCGCGCGACCGAACCCACGGCGCTGACAGCTTCCGCGAACAGCGGGCCGATGATGATCTCTGCGCCTTCGGCGATCGCCTGTTGCGCGGCGGCTTGCGCGCCCTGCGGCGTGCCGCCGTCGTCCTTCACCAGCAATTGGATGTTCGGATTCTTGAATTCGGCGAGCGCCAGATCGGCGGCGTTTTTCATGGACTGCGCGGCGACGCCGGCATTGCCCGGCGCCGACAGCGGCAGGATCAGGCCGACGCGAACCTGGCCCGCGCCGAGCGTGATTGCCCGGCGCCGACAGCGGCAGGATCAGGCCGACGCGAACCTGGCCCGCGCCGAGCGTGGCGGCCGGCGGCGGCTCGGCCGACTGCGGCAGCGGCGCGCTGCTGAAAAACTCGGAATTGCCGGCGCAGGCGGTGAGCGCGGCGGCGGCGGCGGCGACGCACAGCGCGGCGCACAGGCGGCGTCGCCCGCGCGACAGCGTCCCCTCCTCAGCTCGCCACATCCCCGACATGGTGGCTCCCCACGCGACAGTTCTGTGTCAGTCCTACCGATTATCGGCGAATTTGTCCTGCAAAAGTTAAGGTGGTGAAAAAGAAAGGGAATTTGTCACGATGACGCGCCACCGGCCGCCGTCTAAAGTAGCCGGCATGGCCAAGGACAACAAAAAGGACAGCAAAACCGCGGACGCCGGCCGGCCGCGCCGCTACACGGTCGCGGGTACTGAGGTCGAAGCCCCGCCGGCGGCGGCAGGCCTTTATTTGGTCGCGACGCCGATCGGAAACCTGCGCGACATCAGCCTGCGCGCGCTCGAGACGCTCGCCGCCGCCGACGTGATCGCCTGCGAGGACAGCCGCGTCACCCGCAAGCTCACAGAACACTATGGAATTGCCACGCCGCTCACGCCCTATCACGAGCACAACGCGGCCGCGGCGCGGCCGAAGCTGCTCGCCCGCTTGGGCGAAGGGCAAGCGGTCGCGCTGGTCTCCGACGCCGGCACGCCGCTCATTTCGGATCCCGGTTACNGNCTGGTGCGCGAAGCGGTAGACGCAGGTTTCACCGTCATTCCGGTGCCGGGCGCTTCCGCGGTTTTGAGCGCGCTCGGCGTCGCTGGCTTGCCAACCGACCGTTTCTTCTTCGAGGGCTTTCTGCCACCCAAACAAGCGGCACGGCAAAANCGCATCGCGGCGCTCGCCGCCATTCCCGCCACTTTGGTGTTGTTCGAAAGCGGACCGCGCTTGCCCGCGGCACTCGCCGATCTCGCCGCCGGGTTCGGGCCGCGCGCGGCCGCGATCTGCCGCGAACTGACCAAGCTGCATGAGGAGGTCCGCCGCGGCAGTCTCCCCGAGCTGGCGCGCCACTATGCCGAAGGCGGCGAAACGCGCGGCGAGATCGTCATCGTGGTGGCGCCGCCCGCGGACGACGAGGGACAAGCCGACGATGTCGATGACCTGCTGCGCCGCGCGCTGGCGCGTGTCTCGGTCAAGGACGCGGTCGGCGAAGTGGCGCTCGCCACCGGCCGGCCGCGCCGCGAGGTCTATCAGCGCGCGCTCGCGCTCGCCAATGCTACCGGTGAAAAGGACAACGGCGATGGCGCGGCGTAACGGCACACCGAAGCCGCCCAAGCAGGCAGCCAGTTCGGAGCGGCAAAAGCGCGAAGCGCGTCCTGAAAAAATTGCGGCATTCCGCGTCGGCATTTCCGCGAGAGCCGCGCCGCCGTCTGGCTGCTCGCGCACGGCTATCGCATATTGGCGCGGCGCTGGAAAAGTCCGCTTGGCGAGATCGACATCATCGCCGTGCGCCGGCGCCTGCTGATCTTCGTCGAGGTGAAAGCGCGCGCGAAATTGGACGATGCCGCTGAAGCAGTCACCGAACGGCAAAAGCAACGGATCGCGGCGGCGGCGGAAATCTGGCTTGCCGCTAACCCCATGCCTGCCATTCGCGACATGCGCTTCGATGCGATCCTGGTGGCGCCCGGACGGCTGCCGCGTCACATTCCGGCGGCGTTCGAGTGCGCGTGATCCCGAAAAAGTGGGAACCGGTTTTCGGACAAGATCACGCGTAAATAAAAAAGCTTAAGCGCTCAGCCGCTGAAAGAACGCGTCGACCTGGCCACGGATGCGGCCGGCGACGCTGCCGAGATCATCGGCCACCGTCTTCACCGCGCCGGCGCTGGAGCGGGTGTCTTCGGTGGCGGTGCCGACCAGGTTGACCCCGGCGGCGGTCTCGACCGTGCGCTTGGCGGCGATCTCGACGCTGCGCGCGATTTCCGCCGTGGCGGCGCCCTGCTCGGTGACGGCGGCCGCGATGGCGCCGCTGATGTCGCCGATCTCGCGGATGATGTGCTCGATCGCGGTGATCGCCTCGATCGAGCGCACGGTGGCGCGCTGCATGCCGGCGATCTGTGTGCTGATCTCCTCGGTGGCGCGGCTGGTCTGGCCGGCCAGCGCCTTCACCTCGCCGGCCACCACGGCGAAGCCGCGCCCGGCCTCGCCGGCGCGCGCGGCCTCGATGGTGGCGTTGAGCGCGAGCAGATTGGTCTGCTCGGCGATGCCGGTGATGAGTTTGACCACGTCGCCGATGCGGCCGGCCGCCTCGTCCAGTTCCTTGACCGCGAGATTGGTGCGCCCGGCCTCGTTCACCGCCTTGGTGGCGATGGCGTTGGACTGCGCCACCTGGCGGTCGATCTCGTTCACGGAAGCCGACAGCTCGTCGGCGGCGGATGCGATGTCGCGCACATTCGAGGAGGCCTCCGACGAGGCGGCCGCGGCGCTGGCGGTCTTGGCCGAAGCTGCGTCGGCGGCGCCGGCGAGCTGGGTCGACGCCGCCAGCATCTGATCGGAAATGCGCCCGAGCTCGGCGAGGGTCGCTTCCACTTCCGCCGAGAAGCGCGAGATCTCGTTCGACATCTGCTCCTGACGCTGCGTGCGCATTTCGGCGTCGCCGCGGACGGTGCGATTGAGCTCCTCGTTGCTGCGCATGGCGCGCTGGAACACGCCGATCGAGCGCGCGAGCGCGCCGATCTCGTCGCTGCGCTCGCTGAACGGGACAGAAATCGAAGCATCGCCGGCGGCGACCGCCTCGGTGACGCGCGTGATGTCGGCAATCGGCTTGGCCACGCTGCGCGAAATAACCCATGCGCCGGCGGTCGCCAACAGCACTGCGAAGCACGCGAGCAGGCTCAGCCACATGGCGGTCTTGTCGATGCCGGTATTGATTTCCGAGTAGACGCGCGTGGCGCGCTTAGAATAAATCTCGGTGAGCTGGTCCAGATCTTTGTTGAGCGCCTTGCGCACCGAGCGGTTGGCGTCATTGTCGCCCCACTCGCGGCCGGCGGCGGGGCTGACTTCGGTGCCCAGGCGCGCCAGTTCGCGGCGGAAATCGATGAACTGCGCGATGCGCTTGGAGAACTGAACAAACAGTTCGGCATCGTCGCCACGCACGGATTTCTTCCAGTCCACCGACCACCTTGGCGATCTGCTTGTTGAATTTGAGAATGCCGTCGGCGTAGATTTTCGACGTCTTAATATCGTCCGACATGTAGACGCCGCGCGATTCCATCACCACGGCGTAAATCAGCCCGTTCACCCGCTCGACGTTCCAGGTGCCGGCATTGGCGGATTCGAATTCGTCGGTCAGCGCCGCGTGGTGGCGCGCCGCTGTCACCGCGACCACCGACAGCGCGATGGTCGTGGTGGCCATCAGGGCGAAGATCGCATAGAGCTTGGCGGCAATCGAAAACTTCGACAAAGTCAAAAGCAGCCCCCTACCCTTGAACTACGGGTCCCTCAAGCGGCTATACTGGCGGTAATATGTTAACGGTTTGTTTTCCTTAAGCTTCTCGCTGCCTAAAAAGTCCCAAAAGCCCCGACAAGAGCCCCGACATGAGCCTGAAAATCGCGGTTCAGATGGATCCGATCCAGCGGATCAACATCACGGGAGATTCAACCTTTGCGCTGCTGCTGGAAGCGCAAAAGCGGGGTCACCAGCTTTCCTATTACACCCCCGACCGGCTGGCTTTGCTCAACGGCCGCCTGTTCGCCACCGTCGAGTCTTTAAGCGTGCGCGACCAGGCCGGCGACTATTTCACGCTTGATGAGCCGCGGCGCGTGGAGTTGAGCCAATTCGACGTGGTGCTGCTGCGCCAGGACCCGCCCTTCGACCTCGCTTATGTGACCACCACCCACCTACTCGAGCGCATCCACCCCAAGACGCTGGTGGTCAATGACCCGGCGCATGTGCGCAACGCGCCGGAGAAGATGATGGTCACCGAATTTCCCGACCTGA
>JGI20191J14862_1000119_pt1 | contig 25969 bp, 22 predicted proteins | sample NGESurdeep092012_7_FD_14862 | JGI IMG/M metagenome (IMG submission 14862)
TTCGCGCCCGCGTCCAATCGCTTGAGCTCCTCGAGCGTCAGCTCCGCGACTTCGCCCTTGCCGTCTGTAGTGCGCTCGACCGTCTCGTCATGAATCACCACGATCGCGCCGTCGCGGCTGAGCTGAACGTCCAGCTCGCACATCTCCGCGCCCGCGTCGATAGCGGCGCGAAACGCGCACACCGTGTTCTCGGGAAAATTACCGCTCGCCCCGCGATGGGCTATTTTCAGCACCAAAAAACCCGCCTCCACCACGATCGAACAATTGAAGTCTGATGATGACGGGAGTTTACGCGTTCATCGCGCGCACGCGCAAACCCGCCCGCCTGATCTTGTCAACAAGAACTTTCCGTCCCTCTCCCCGCGACAAGACCCGCACGATTCTCGATCCGCTTTTCTTCCCTCTCCCTGCAAGGGAGAGGATGAAGGTGAGGGTCCATATCCAGCGCGCGATTCAGCGCGCGATTCAAGATGCTGCTCTTTCCGTCCGATCCTCCTTCCTTGGACTCAAAACCGGATTCAAACTTCACATTTGCAAAACGCCGGGTGTCGGTGCTAACCCGATTCAGGATTATCTTGCGGCTTAGTTGAGGAGCCCATTCTTTCCCAACTGATGCGGTGCGAGGTTCACGTATGACCGACATACAGACTCCCGAAGAAATCCAGCGGGCGGTACGTGCGAAATATGCCGAAATCTCGTGCTCTGCCGCCGGCAGGTTCCGATACCCTACTGGCAGAGCGGGCGCGATCGCTCTCGGCTATGACCTGTCCGTGTTGTCAGACTTGCCCGATGACGTGCTCGACACTTTCTGCGGTGTCGGAAACCCACTCGCTCTGGAATCGATTCACTCCGGCGAAAAAGTTCTGGACATAGGCTGCGGCGCGGGACTCGATATGATCCTGGCGAGCCGGTTGGTGGGTCCGGCCGGTCGGGTCTGCGGAATCGACCTTACACCCGAGATGGTTGAGAAGGCGCGCGCCAATTTTGTCCGGGCAGGAGTCAATAACGCCAACGCGGTCGTCGCGGGCTCCGAAGCCATCCCCTACGACAACGATACTTTCGACGTTGTGATCTCCAACGGCGTGCTTAATCTCTCGCCCCTGAAAGAACGGAGCTTCCGCGAGATCTTTCGCGTCCTTAAGCCAGGCGGACGCCTTCGCTTCGCGGATATCATCCTCAAGGAAGATCTCCCCGCCGAGCTTGCCAACAGCCTGGAAGCGTGGTCCGATTGAATCGGCGGCGCGATCCCGGTTCGGGATCTGCAGAGACTCATGGCCGAGGTAGGGTTCTGTGAGGTGGAGTACGTTGGAACGACCGGCGTCGCCACCTCTAATTTTACGGTCGGCGCCGCATTTCGCGCGCACCTAATTTCTTACTTCGCCCAGCGTTAGGATGACGCGTCCTACGCCGTCGCCGGAATGAAGTCCCCGCGCGCCCGCGGGTTCTTTCATCGCGTAGTCGCGAAAAGATGCGCTGCGCAGATTTTCGCGTCTTCTCACTGCGGGTGCAGGGGCCGCAGCCCCTGCCGCCCACCGCGCAGATGATCCTTACTTCATGCCGCCGCCAACGGAGCGCGGCCTTAACACTGGGTGCAGGGGTCACCCCTGCCGCGAAGCGGGACTCGAAAGAAATCGCCGCGGATGCCAAAGTCTAGGGCCGGGAAATATGCAGCGCGCAGTGGCATCCAGACACACCTACACCCGGGCAATTTTCCGCACTCATTCGCACCTCGCCGATGAAGCCGCGGGAATCCTCGTCGCCGGCGGCGCCATCGGATGCGCCGTCGCCGGGATGAAGCTGCCGCGCGCGCGCGAGGGTAAGACCGTCGCGCTCGAAGCGTACTTCGATCGGATCTCCGCGACCGAGCTCTCGCGACTTAGACTCATGATGGAGCGGGCCGGGATGCTCGCTGACGGCGCGCACGACAGCACTGGCAAGGGCTCTCGCAATGGGATCGTGAGGAGAATCGTCGATCCGGGATGGTCCACGCTTTGGATGAAACGGTTCGGGCCGTTTCGCGTCGGGCGCCGGATGCTGATCGTGCCGCCGTGGAAACGCGAAAATCAGCGCGGCCGAACCACCATCGTAATCCAACCCGCGCAGGCGTTCGGCACCGGGCACCATCCCACGACGGCTGGCGCGCTGCGCGCGGTCGAATCTATTGTGGGCGCGCGCGCGCCGAAGTCGATCCTCGATGCGGGCACGGGCTCCGGCGTATTGGCGATCGCGGCGGCGATGCTCGCCAAGCGCGACGGCCTCGAGCGCGAAATAATCGCAATCGATATCGATCCGACGGCGCTGGAAAACGCGCGTCTCAATGCCCGCCTGAACGCAGTGGAAAAATCGATCCGATTCTCATCGGTGCCGCTCGCTTCGATTCATCGCCACTTCGATCTGATCACGGCCAACATTCTGAGCCATACATTGATCGAGCTCGCGCCGCATCTGAAGCGACTCGTTTCGCCCGGGGGGCGACTGATCCTTGGCGGCTTTCTCGCCGACGAGGCCGCCGAAGTGTTGAGCCACTACCGCTCTCCCCTCCGATGTCTCAGCCGCAAGCCGCATCGCGGATGGACCACTCTCGTGATGGCGCGAGCGCCACGCTGATGGCCACGTCGCCGCCGCGTTTTTCTATCGCGCGCGCGCCGGACGCCGCGCGCCTCGCGCACGTCGAGGGCGCAGAGTTGCATCACATGCGCACGGTCTTGCGGATGGCCGTCGATGCGCGCGTGTCGTTGCTCGATCCTGCGGGCGTCGAGCATCAGGGCACAATCGAACGCTACGAACGCGACCGCGCCGTAGTTCGCATCGAGTCATCGTCGTCGCAATCGCATTCGCCCGCCCGAACTCGAATCATTCTGGCCGCCGCAATCGTCAAAGGCCCGCGAATGGACTTCTTGGTCGAGAAGGCGGCCGAGTTGGGTGCGTCGGAGCTATGGCCAATCGTCAGTGCGCGCGGATTGGTCCGTTCGCCGGGAGCGGATCGGCTGGCGCGATGGGGCAGGCTCGCGATCGCCGCCGCAAAGCAAAGCCATTCCCCGGCCGCGATGGAAGTGCGATCGCCGATCGGCATCGACGACATGATTTGCGGCGTGCCGCCCCGGACGCTCGCCGTCATCTGTGCCAGCGGAGGCGAACCGCTCGCCGGCGTGATTCGACGCTTGCGTCCGCGTGCGATATTGATAGCGGTTGGACCGGAGGGCGATTTCGACGACGATGAGCGCGCGAAAGCCGCGAACGCCGGATTCGTCGCGGCCGGACTGGGGCCAAATCGCCTCAGGAGCGAGACCGCGGCTCTGGCCGCGGTCAGCATAGCGGCGGGGTTACTTCACAATGCGCAAGGGTCAAGCGAAGATGCCGAAACGGAAGAAAAGGATTAAGACGGTGGCGCGCAAGTTCGCCTTCATCATGGACCCGCTGGAGCGGGTGCTGGTCGACAAGGACACGACGTTCGTGTTCATGCTCGAGGCGCAATTGCGCGGCCATGAAATCTATGTCCTGGGCATTCGCGACCTTTACGCGCGCGGTCCGAATGTGATCGCGAGGGCGCGGCAATGCGAGGTGACGCGCGGGAGTCCTCATCACCGGTTCCTCGACGAGGGCGCCGAGTATCCGCTGGAGACTTTCGATGCGATCTTCATGCGCAAGGATCCGCCCGCCGATGCGGCTTATCTCTACGCCACGATGCTGCTCAGCCTGGCCGACTGCAGGCGCACCTTTGTACTCAACCATCCGGCGGGCCTTCGCGAGGCCAACGAAAAGCTCTACTCGTTAAATTTCCCCGACGCGATTCCGCCAACGCTCGTCACCTATGAAATTCCGCGGCTCAAGACTTTCCTTGACGAACAGGGCGGCGAGATGATCGTGAAGCCGCTGGACGGACACGGCGGCGAGGGCGTGTTTCTCGTCACGACCAAGGATCGCAACCTCGGCGCGATTCTCGAGACGGTGACGCAATACGAGTCGCGTCCAATCATGGCGCAGCGCTATATCCCTCANGCTCGCAACGGCGACAAGCGGCTGATCGTGCTCGACGGAGAACCTNTNGGATGCACGCTGCGGGTGCCGCGCGAGGACGAGCATCGCGGCAACATCCACGTCGGCGGCACTTGCGTGAAGGCGCCGNTCACGGCGCGCGATCGCGATATCTGCCGGATGCTGAAGCCGCGCCTCGAGCGCGACGGGCTNTACTTTGTCGGGCTGGACATCATCGGCGANTACCTGACCGAGGTTAATGTGACGAGTCCGACCGGGGTGCAGGAGATCGATCGGCTCGACGGCGTGAACCTGGAAGGCAAGCTGATTGATTTCGTCGAGTCGCGAGTGGCGGGCCTCAAGCGATGAGTGGGCCGTTGCAAGGCGCGGCAATCATCGGTACGAATGATTCTTTCACCGTTCGCCCCGATCGCATCGGGCGGACGTGACCAAACACGGTGGGCAGGTAGCTCAGTCGGTAGAGCAAAGGACTGAAAATCCTTGTGTCGAGTGTTCGATTCACTCCCTGCCCACCAACCGACTCGCGCGTATTCTCGTAACGGTNCTCTGGCCTGATTCACTCTGTAGATCTTGCAGAGTCGCCCGCGAATTGCGCCTAATTGTCCGCGAAGATTACTGATTCCTGGCGATTTTCGGTGCGCTTGAAACTGGCATTATCGATGCTACGTATTATTCTCGTGAGGCTATCCAGGAGGTACTGGGAATGAAACTTCGAACAATATTCGCCGCCGCTGCCCTGACAGCCGTCTTCGCGGCTGCGCCGGCGGTCTCACATGCGCGAGATTACGGTGATTAGGACGAGCATCACGTATGGCACGACGCGGGTCGGTGGCACGCACACCACCCCGGATGGGTCTGGCACCATCATCCCGAATGGGTCGAGGTGTACCCCAATTGGCGCGCCATCGACGGCGATTGGGACGAGCATCACGTATGGCGCGACCGCGGATGGTGGTACGACCACCATCCGGAATGGATCCACAAGCATCATCCGGATTGGGCACGATGGCGTGACTAACGAGAGTTAGTCTGGTGAGATCGTAGCCGACACGGCAACTCCTGGCAGTTTGACGGGGATTGACGTCCGGCGGAGGCAACCTTGCGTCACGAGCCGTGGGAGCGGGCCGGGCCGCGCTAACGCGCGCCGTTTGCATGTCGCAGGCTCGACAGCTGGCGATGGCGGCGCATCTGGTAACGCCGCGACGGCAGATCGTTGATTGTCAGAATCCGCAGGCGCGCAAGCAGGCAACGTGGCTCGATGCCAAGCGCGGCGCAAAGATTGTCGAAGCTGAAGATATCCGCGCGCCTGACGGCGGCCGCATCGCCGCCGGCTCCGAACCANTTCTTGGCCGCGACGAAGTCGCGGCGGCGCTCGCCGTCTTTCGCGTTCACGTTTCGCAAGTAGCATCGAATCGCGTCTTCCAGAACGGCCAGCAAGAGTTTCAGTTCACCCTCGATAACCTCATTGCGTCTGACCAGATCGACGTACTGTCCGGGTAGCAGGAGTCCGGCGTCGATTCCTTTTCCGTATGACATGGAGCCGCATCCATTGGGAATTGCGAAATTTTTCCGCTCCGGAGTTTCGTCTGACATGACATGCCCCCGATGATGCATGGGGCCGCACCAGCGCGAGGCTAAAGTTCGCGCGATGAAGAACCTACCAGACCAGTGTTTCGGCAATATGAATTCGCAGCCCGCGAAACCGCCTACGCCGTGAAGTGAATGACGCCCAAGATTATTTCCAGCAAAATCAGCAGCGCGACAACGACTTCGAGCAGTACCAGGCGGCGGTCGCGCGCGACGTCCAGGACCAGAACCAGCGAGTCCTGGATGCTTTGCAGCTTGCTGGTCAGCGCAGCGTAACGATCGACGAGATCGAATTCATCGCGCAGGTCGTCGTAGATGAGGTCCATCGCGGGGTCTTCCCATGCAGCGTCGGGCTTGTCGAGCAGATGGAGCACGGCGAGAACTTCAGTGCGCGACGAAATCGCTTCGCCAATGAAGCGATGCAGAGGAGTAATCCGATACGGCACGGTGCCGTGCGACGCCATCCGATCGACCAACTGCGCGGTCCGCGCGAAGAGGCTGTCCACGATTCGCTCGTAGTATTCCATCGCCGCGCTCTGACCGACCGTCAGCGCAACGATTCCTGCGCGCTGGGAAGTGAGCTTGTCGACCCGCAGCATCCCGGCGGAAATACCGATCGGCGCGGCAGGATCCTCCAGTACGGAGTAATCCTCGCGGATGATCCGGGTGGTGAGTTTGGGCATGGCGCGGGTGAGGCGTGCGAATATGCGTTCGCGATGCTCGACCGGAACGTCGTGCGAGACGATGGCGCCGAAGGGAAAGATGTAGAGGCCGCCGTCGGATTCGATCGGCACGAACATCTCGAGCGGCGATATCCTGGCCTCGGGAAAAGCGGGCGCTATCTGGCGGAGCGAAAAGTTTTCCTCGAAAGCTACCGCGTAGAATTGATGAACCCGGCTCGGCATTCGCGTCCTCCCGGCTGGAACCTCGCCCGACACTCTCTCATCCAATTGCCAATAGTCCCAGCCCGATGCGCGAGATGAAAGCGGCTATGTGTATGTGCTAGGCGGCGTCGTGCATGGGCGCATCGCAATGCCTGGGTACATCGGCGACACCGCAGTTGGGACCCATCCAGCACACCAGCCTGGTTTCGTGGCCGACGCGTTCAGAGTGCATCGGGCGATTGCAATGCGTCGGCATCGCGGTNTCGAAGCCGCATTTTTCGCATTTTAATTTCGTTGCCATTGCGATCTCCTTCTCTTCAGGGACCTTGATCCGCGCTTGTGGCGGAGTCNAGGAATTCGGNGCANCAGGNCCATCCCCTGCTTCGACTTCGGCGCGCANTGNCCCCAATTTTCGCGGGCCGGTGAAATTGAGCAGCAGCGCGTTGCTGACGACGCTGACGCTCGACAGCGCCATCGCAAGTCCGGCCAGGGCGGGATTCAACATGATTCCAAACCACGGATACAGAACGCCGGCGGCGATCGGAATTCCGAGTACGTTGTAGAAAAACGCCCAGAAAAGGTTTTGCTTCACCTTGTTCAGCGTCAAGCGGCCAAGCACGAGCGCACGGACGATGTCGTACAAGTCGTCGCGGGTGAGCACGACGTCGCCGGTTTCCTTGGCGGCGTCAGTGCCGGAGCCGATCGCGATTCCGATGTCCGCGGCGGCCAGTGCGGGCGCGTCGTTGATTCCGTCGCCGACCATCGCGGTAAACAGGCCGGCGTCCTGGTAGCGCTTGACCAGCGCAATCTTGTCCGCCGGCATCAGTTGCGCATGGAACTCGCCGATGCCCAATCGAGCAGCGACGGTCTTTGCGACTTCAGCGTTGTCGCCGGAAATCATCACTGTGCGGATGCCCATCCGATGCAGCGCCGCGATCGCGCCACGTGCCTCGGCCTTGACCGGATCGCGGAACGCAAGCACCGCCGTCACCTTGCGATCGATCGCGAGAAACAGCGGCGTCGCCGCAGACGCTGCTATGCGAGCCGCCTCGTCGCGGGCGTGAGAATCGACGCCGGCGCCGGCCTGCGTCATCAGCCGCTCGTTGCCAAGCGCGATCTGTTTTCCGCGATGCTCGGCGGTAACGCCCAGGCCCGGTATCTCGCGTGAGTTGTCGGGAGTGAATTGCGGCGCGAGGTTTCGCGCTTGCGCGCTGGCGGTCACGGCTCGCGACAGCGGATGAATCGATCCGGCGGCGGCGATCGCGGCAAAGGACAGCGCACTATTCTCGTCGTGGTCGAGCGCGGCGACCGACTCGAGTTCCGGCCGGCCGACCGTCAGGGTGCCGGTCTTGTCGAACAGCATGACCCGGATTCGCATGATCAGTTCGAGGGCGGATGCCCGCTTGAACAAAATCCCCGCGCGCAGGCCGAGCCCGCTACCGACCATAAGCGCGGTCGGCGTCGCCAATCCCATCGCGCACGGGCACGCGATCACCAACACGGCGGTCATCGCAGTCAACGCCATCACGAGACTCGGGCCCAACCACATCCACGCAAAAAAAGTGAGCGCCGCGATCCCGATCACCGCCGGCACAAATCGCGCGGCCACCGCGTCGGCGACGCGCTGGATGGGAGCCTTGTCGCCCTGCGCGTCCGCAACCATCCGGACTATCTGTGCAAGCGCCGTCTCAGAGCCAACGCGCGTAGCGCGAACCGTAATCGCAGCGGCGGTGTTGAGCGCGCCGCCGGAGACCTCATCGCCCGCCGACTTGTCCACCGGCATCGACTCGCCCGTAAGCATCGACTCGTCGATAGCGCTGGCGCCGGTGACAATCACGCCGTCAACCGGAATTCTGGAAGCGGGCTTGACCAGCACGATGTCGCCGACGGCCAACTCGGAAACAGGCACGACGCGCTCCTTGCCGTCGCGCACCACAGTGGCAGCGTCGGGGACGAGGGTCAGCAAGGATCGCAACGCAGCCATCGCGCGGCCGCGAGCGCGCGCCTCGAGGAATTTGCCAAAGCGAATAAAAAGGATCAGCTCGGCGGCAGTATCGAAGAATCGCGGACCCGCGAAAAAGATGGCGGGAAACGTGGTGAGGATTGAGTAAAAGCAGGCGGCGCTGATGCCAAGCGCGACCAGCGTATCCATGTTCGCGGTGCGATTGCGCGCGGCGATCCATGCGCCGCGGTAGAAGGTCAGGCCGGCGGTGAGCATCAGCGCCATGGCGGCGACGAGCGTCGCGATGCGCGCGGCGCTGCTCTCGCGACCCTGCAAATTCATGACCACCGCGGCGCCTATCGCAGTGCAGACTACCCACCGCAGATTGCGGCGCGCATCCTGGCGATCGAGAGCGGATTCGCCCGCGCCAACGCTATTAGACTCGGCGATCGCGCTATAGCCGGCGGCCGCGACCCTCGCCTCGATTTCACCGGCGGCAAGTTTGTTTTTGTTGCTGACACGCGCGGTGAGCGTCTCAGCGGCAAAATTCACATGGGCATCGATTACGCCGGGGACCTGCGCGACGGCATCTTCGATGGTGCTCGCGCAATTCGCGCAATGCATCCCGCGAATTCGGAACCGTTCAATCTTTTCGTCAGCCCGGCCTTCGAGGTTATGTTGCGCGTCCATGGCCGAGCGCAGGCCGGGCACCGGCTAGAGCGAGGCCTTGAGTGGCCGGCCGGAGATCACTTCGTCGATAAGTCCGTACTCGACTGCCTGCGCCGCTGACATGAAGTTGTCGCGGTCGGTATCCTTCTCGACTTTCTTGGCATTCTGGCCGGTATGATGAGCAAGGATGTTGTTGAGGATTTCGCGAAGACGCAACGCCTCGCGCGCGTGAATCTCGATATCGCTCGCCTGTCCCTCGAACCCGCCGGAGACCTGATGAATCAGTATCCGCGAGTGCGGCAGCGCGTATCTTCTGCCCTTGGCTCCTGCGGCCAGCAGCAGAGATCCCATGCTGGCGGCCTGCCCCACGCATAGCGTCGAGACAGGAGGCTTCACGAATTGCATCGTGTCGTAGATAGCCAGGCCGGCGGTGACCGAGCCGCCCGGCGAGTTGATGTACATATTGATTTCGCGCTCCGGATCCTCGGACTCGAGGAACAGGAGTTGCGCGGTGACCAGGTTGGCAAGGTCGTCGCTGACGGGCCCGCCCAGGAACACGATCCGGTCCTTGAGCAATCTCGAAAAGATGTCGTAAGAACGCTCGCCGCGGCCAGTCTGCTCGACTACGTATGGTACCAGTACACTCATCATACAAGGGTACTATTTGGATGAAGAGCGGGGAAGTGGCAGGCAGCGGACCGCAGTGACCGGGCGCTGTTGCTTCAGGCGGGCTGCTCGATTCGGCTGACGGCGGCGTTGAGGCGATCGACGGTGCGGCGTTTACCGAGCACCGCGATCACCTCGTAAATCCCAGGGCTGACGGCGCCGCCGGTGAGCGCGACGCGGACCGGTTGCGCGAGTTGCCCGAGCTTGAGGTTGAATCGCGCGAGGACAGATTCGAAAACTGCCTGCACCGACGCCTCGGAGACCTCGCCCTCGATCGATTCGAGTTCCGCAGCCAACGCGCGGATGGGTTCCGCGATTTCTGGCTTCAGGAATTTCGCCGCCGCTTTCGAATCGATCTCGATCTCGTCCTTCAGGTAGAACGACGCGAAGTCCACCAGCTCGACGAGCGTCTTGGCGCGCTCGTGCAGGGTTGCGACCGCCTTTTCGAGCCACGCGTCGTCGCCCGGAATCGCCCATCCGCGCCTGGCGATGAATGGCTTGATCTCAGCCGCCAGTCGTGGGATCGGCCGCTCCTTCAGGTAATGGAAATTGAGCCAGAGCAATTTCTCGGCGTTGAATACGCCGGCTGATTTTCCGCAAGCCTCGAAGCCAAAATAACCGATCAGTTCGTCCCTGGAGAAAATTTCCTGGTCACCGTGGGACCATCCAAGGCGCGCCAGATAGTTCAGCATCGCCTCCGGGAAATAGCCCTTCTCGCGATAGGCGATCACCGAAGTCGCGCCGTGGCGCTTCGACAGCGGAGATCCGTCCGGCCCCAGTACCTGCGGCAAATGAGCGAAGGCCGGCGGCGTGAACCCGAGCGCGTACGCCATCTGCATCTGGCGTGGAGTATTCGAGACGTGGTCGTCGCCGCGAACGATGTGCGTGATGCGCATGTCCACGTCGTCGAGAATGCTGGCGAAGTTGTAAATCGGCGAGCCGTCCGAACGCACGATGATAAAGTCGTCGAGCTCGCTGTTCTGAAAGACCATCCGGCCTTTCACCAGGTCATCGACGAGTGTCTCGCCATCCAGCGGCATCGCGAATCGGATCGTATAGTTGCGTCCGGCGGATTTTTCCGGCAGCGCCAGATCGGAGGGGAAATCGAGCCCGCGGCATTTGCGATCGTAAACCGGCCTGCGACGCTCGCGCTCGGCCTGCTTGCGCTTGGCGTCCAGTTCTTCCGCCGAGCAGTAGCACGGGTACGCCTTTCGCTCGCGCAAAAGTTTCAGCGCGGCCTCGCGATGCCGCTCGACTCGATTGCTCTGAAAGTATGCCTCGTCGGGCGGACCTTCGTTCCACTCCATCCCGAGCCACTTCAGGTCCGCGAGGATTTCGTCGAGCGACTGCTTCGTCGATCGTTCGCGATCAGTGTCATCGATGCGCACGATGAACTGCCCGTGGTTGTGCCGTGCGTACAGATACGCGAACAGCCCCGAGCGGACGTTACCGATGTGCAGCGAGCCGGTCGGGCTCGGCGCGAAGCGTGTGCGAACCGTCACGTCACTCCCACTCTATCGTCGCCGGCGGCTTCGACGTGATGTCGTAAACCACGCGGTTGACGCCCTTGACCTCGTTGGTGATACGGCTGGAGACGCGCGCGAGGAAAGCGGGGTCCAGACGCGCCCAATCCGCCGTCATGCCGTCCATCGACTCGACCGCGCGAATCGCGATCACGCTTTCGTAGCTGCGCCCGTCGCCCATCACGCCCACAGTCTTGAGCGGCAGCAGCACGGCGAACGCCTGCCATAGTTTGAGCCCGAAGCCCGCCGCCGCCGTTTCTTCCATCACGATCGCATCGGCGCGCCGGGTCAAATCGAGCCGCTCGCGCGTGACCTCGCCGACGATTCGCACTGCAAGCCCGGGGCCGGGGAACGGCTCCCGCTCGACGACCTCCGCCGCCAGCCCGAGCCGCCGGCCCACTTCGCGCACTTCATCCTTGAACAACTCGCGCAACGGTTCGACCAGTTCCAGGCGCATCCCCTCCGGCAATCCACCGACATTATGATGGCTCTTGATCACCGCCGACGGCCCCTTGAACGAGACCGATTCGATCACGTCCGGGTAGAGCGTTCCCTGGCCGAGAAATTTCGCGCCCTGAACGACTTCCTCGGATTCAAACACGTCGATGAAAGTGTGGCCGATGATGCGGCGCTTTTGCTCGGGGTCGAGCACGCCCGCCAGCCGCGACAGAAAAAGTTCGGACGCATCTGTAACCTTGAGATCGATCCCGAGCTGGCGCGCGAAGGTATTCTCCATCCGCTCGCGCTCGCCCGCGCGCAGCAGGCCGGTATCGACGAACACGCAATGCAGCCGCGAGCCGATCGCGCGATGAATCAGCACGGCGGCCACGGAAGAATCGACGCCGCCCGACAGTCCCATCAGGACCTTGCCTGCCGGCCCGACCTGCTTGCGAATTTCCGCGAGTTTCGTCTCGACAAAATTCGCCATCGTCCAATCGCCGCGCTCGCCGCAGATTTTCAGCACGAAGTTGCGAAGCACCTGCGCGCCGCACGGCGTGTGCACGACCTCGGGATGAAACTGGATTCCGCGGATGCGGCCGTCGCGCGTTTTGAGCGCGGCGTACGGCGAATTATCGCTGTGTGCGATCGCACATAGCGTGCCCGGAATTGTCTCGACCCTGTCGCCGTGACTCATCCAGACGCGATGCTCCCGCCCGCTGAGCCCTTCGAACAGTACGTCGTCGCCGTCTATTACCAGCGTTGCGGGTCCGTATTCACGCTGTCGCGAGCCCACGCTGCGCGCGCCCATGTGCTGCGCGATCACGTACAGGCCGTAGCAGATTCCGAGCACCGGACAGCCAAGATTGAGCACCTCGTCGGCGATATCCGGCGCATTCTCCTCGTAGAGACTGGCCGGTCCGCCGGAAAGAATCATCCCGCGCGGATTCATCGCGCGGATTTTTTCGGGCGCGAGGTTGAACGGATGGATTTCGCAATACACGTTGGCTTCGCGCACGCGGCGCGCAATCAGCTGGGTGTACTGGCTGCCGAAATCGAGAATCAGGATCACTGAATCCGCTCGACTGTTGTTTGAGAGATCACCGGAATTGCCTTGACAGTGAAATATACCGGAGCCGACGCGCCGTACGAAACGCCATCGCGCCAATGCTCCACAGCCGCAACCTTACGCGCGCGCAGGTTTGGTGCGCGGCGCGGGCCGGTTGCGAGGCTTGCCCCGCGGCCGTCCCGGCGGACTGCCTTGCACCCACGAGCGGCCGGTGCGCCGAAAATCGAGCCGGAGCGGCGTGCCGACAAGTTCCAGGGACTTCCGAAATCGCGTTTCGATGAAGCGTATGTAATGCGCCGGGATGCCGCGTTCGACGTTGGTGAAGAATCGAAGCCGCGGCGGCGCGCTGCCGACCTGCGTCACGTACATCAGGTTCAATCGCCGCCTGTCCACCTGCGGCGGATCCATCGCGGCCGTCGCTTCGGCCAGTGTTCGATTCAGCCGCGAAGTCTGAAAGACTGCGCGCCACGAATCTCCCGCCTGGGTCGCAGCCGGGATGATCCCGTCCACGCCGTCGCCGGTGACCGCCGACGTGAACACCATCGTCGCATAGTCGAGGAACGGGTAGCGCTCGTGCGCGTCGCGGGCGAAAGCCGCCACCTTGCGCCCCTGCTTCGCCGCCACGTCCCATTTGTTGCACACGATCACCATCGCGCGATCGCTGCTGTCCACCAGTCGCGCCAGCCGCGCGTCCTGGTCGGTGATTCCCTCGCTCGCGTCGATCACCAGCAGCACGACGTTCGCGCGCCTGATCGTTTCGATCGCCCGGCCCACCGAATGATGCTCCAGCTCGCCTTCGACGCGCGGCGGCCTGCGTATTCCGGCGGTGTCGATCAACAGCACGTCGCGGCCCTGTGCGGAAAGCCGCACGTCCACCGGATCGCGCGTCGTGCCGGGGCTGTCGTCCACGATCGCGCGCTCGAAACCCGAGAGCCGGTTGAGGATCGACGACTTCCCCACGTTGGGGCGTCCTATAAGCGCCAGCCTCAAGTCAGGGGATGCGGCCACGGCGCCTTCGCGCTCGGGCAGCCGCGCGACGACTTGATCGAGAAGCTCGCCGATTCCGCGTCCGTGCGCCGCTGAGATGAAAAACAACTCGTCGCCGCCGAGCGCGTAGAACTCAGCCGCCTCGGCCTCCTGCCCCGGCCGATCGATCTTGTTGACCGCCATGATCAGCGGACATCCCGTTTCGCGCACCAGCGCGAGCGCCTCGGCGTCGGCCTCGCTCAGCCCCCCCTTGCCATCGAGCATGAACACCACGACGTCGGCCACGCCCACCGCGGCCAGTGCTTCGCCGACGATCCGCTCGGTCATCCGCTCATGCCCGCCAAGCTCGAGGCCGCCGCTATCGACCACGACAAATTCGCGGTCGCCGTGGATCGCGCGGGCGAAATTGAGGTCGCGCGTAGTGCCGGGAATCGCGCTGGTAATCGCGCGGCCGCCCTTGGTGATTCGATTGAACAGCGTGGACTTGCCCGCGTTCGCGCGGCCAACCAGCACTATGGCCGGCACGCCTTCGGCCGCGATCCGCCGCGCCTCGGCGCCGGACGCTGCGCGCGGATTCGTCACAGTCCGAACTCCGCGAGCTTGCGCGGATCGCTCGTCCAATCGCGCTCGACTTTGACGATGATTTCCAAAAACACGTGCGCGCCGAGAATTTCTTCGAGCTCGAGGCGCGCCGCCGTACCGATCTCCTTGAGCGTGCGCCCGCCAGCGCCAATCAGCATGCCTTTGTGTGACTCGCGATCGACAACCACCNTCGCGCCGATCCTCTTGAGCTTGCGCTCCGCGTCGTCTTCGAACTTCTCGACCCTGACGGCNGTCGAGAACGGAATCTCCTGGCGCATCTTGAGAAAAATTTTCTCCCGGACGATTTCTTCGGCGATCATTCGTTCGGTCTGATCGGTGTACTCATCGGGCGACATCAGCGCCGGGCTCACCGGGAGCATCCGCTTCAGAGTCAGCAACAGCTCGTCGATATTCTCGCCGCTCAGTGCGCTGACCGGGACGATCTCGGCGCCGGGAAATCCTTGGTTGATTTCCTCGATCAGCGGCAGCAGTTGAGCGCGCGGGACGCGATCGATTTTGTTGATCGCAACGATCGTCGGCCGGCGCAGCGCGCGGAAATCGACCAGCACCGCGCGATCTCCCGGGTTCAGATGATCGCCCGCTTCCACCATGGCCAGAATGACTTCGCCCTCCGCGATCGCGCGCCGCGCCACCTGCACCATGCGCTGATTCAGTTGCTTCTTCGCCTCATGAAGTCCGGGCGTGTCGATCAACAGGATCTGCGCGTCGGCGTCGCTGCGGATACCGAGAATTCGCCGCCGCGTGGTCTGCGGACGCGGTGTGACGATCGCGACCTTGTGGCCCACGAGCCGGTTCACCAGCGTCGATTTGCCGACGTTGGTGCGGCCGGCGACCGCCACGAATCCGGCGCGATGCTCACCCATGGCGCTCACCGCGCTCTTCTTCTATTCGATCCAGCGCGAGGCGCGCCGCCGCCTGCTCGCTCTGCTTCTTGCTGCCGCCCTCGGCCACGCCGAGATCGCGGCCCGCGATTCTGATTCGGGTGGTAAAGCGCCTGGCGTGATCGGGCCCCTCCGTCGCGATCAGTTCGTACACCGGCTGCGTGCGAAAATAGCGGTACGCGATTTCCTGCAATTCGGTTTTGTAATCGCGCTCCGCAGCCGGTCCGCCGATATCGTCGGTGAACAGGCGCTCGACCACTTGCTGCGCGGGCGTGAGTCCGCCGTCGGTGTAGATCGCGCCGATCACCGCCTCGAACACCGCCGCAAGAATCGAGGTCTTCTCGCGCCCGCCGCTTTTTTCTTCGCCTTTTCCCAGCCGCATCATCTCATTCAATTCAATCGCCTGCGCCTTGAGCGCCAGCGTGCGCGCGTTTACGATCGACGCACGCTGCTTGGACAGCGGGCCTTCTTTCGCGGTCGGAAACTTGCGCATCAGCAGGTCTGCGATCGCAAGATCCAGCACCGCATCGCCAAGGAACTCCAGCCGCTCGTAATGGACGTCGCTGCCGACCGCGGCGCTCGGATGCGTCAGCGCGGTCTCCAGCAGATCCGCTCGCGCGAATGAATAGCCCAGCACCCGCTCGAGTTTAGAGCGGGAACTTTCAGCAGGCTCGGACGCAGGCGGTTTCGTCCGCCCACGGCCGAACAATCTCCCCAACCAGTTGCGCGCCTTCAACGGTTGACGCCTCCACCTCGACTTCGCAATTTGTCAGTTCATCGGGCCCCTTGCGTCGATACCCGCACGTAGTTGCGGCTATAGCCCTGCAGCTCGCCACCCGGCCCACGTTCTTCAAGTAATACCTTAAGTTTCGTCCCGACGAATCGCCGGGCGAATTCAACCCGCTTGCGCTCGCCCAGTGCGCGCATCAGCCCGGCGCGCCGCTTGATCTCCACCGGCTTCACCCGGCCGGAAAACTTCGCCGCCGTGGTCCCTGCCCGGACCGAATACGGAAACACGTGAAAATACGCAAGCGGTATCGACTCGACGAAATTGAAGTACGACTCGAAATGCGCTCCCGTCTCACCCGGAAAACCCACAATCAGGTCGGTGCCAATCGCCGCATCGGGCCACGCGCGTAAAACGCGCTCGACGCGATCGCGAAAATAGCCGCGCTGATAACGCCGCCGCATCCGCGACAGAGTTTCGTCGTCGCCCGACTGCAGCGGCAGATGCAGATGCGGGCAGAATGTTCCGCTGCTCGAAATTATTTCCACGATACGGTCGCTCAATTCTTCGGGATCGAGCGAGCTTATCCGCACCCGCTCGAGCGGGCATCGCTCGGCGATCATCTCGAGCAAATCGGCGAGTTCGACCCGCGGCTCGAGGTCCTTGCCGTAGCCGCCGAGATGAACCCCCGTAAGAACGACTTCCTTGAAGCCGCGCGCGTGAAGATCGTCGAGCGCCGCCATCACTCGTCGCGGCTCGACGCTGCGAGAGGCGCCGCGCGAAAACGGAACGATGCAGAACGTGCAGAATTGATCGCATCCCTCCTGCAATTTCAAAAACGCGCGCGTATGACCGTCCAGCGTGACCGCGGCCAGTTCAATCGGCCCCTTTTCCTTGCGCAGATTCGTGACCATCACGCGCTCGCCCGCTCCCGAAGCCGCTGCGCGTTCGAGGTCGTCGAGCATCCCGAGTCCGATCACGGCATCAACCTCCGGCGCTTTCGCGAGCACGTCGGGACTCGCTTGCGCCAGGCATCCGGTCATAACCACGCGGGCATTCGGATTGAGCCGCCGCGCGCGCCGCGCGATACGCAGGCTCTCCGCGTCGGCGCGATCGGTGATCGTGCAGGTGTTGACGATATAGACGTCGGCTTGCTCGCTGAACTCGCGGCGTTCCATCCCGCGCGCGCGAAGCCGCGACGCGATGATAGCCGAATCGTACTGATTGACCTTGCATCCGAGCGTTGCGATCGCGAAGCGCGTTGCCATAGTCAGTTCGCTTGCTCTTCCGCGATCGCCCGTTCGATAAATCCGCCGCCGAGCACTTCCTCGCCGCGATAAAAAACGCACGCCTGTCCCGGTGTCACCGCGGGACCGCCCGACGCGAAGCGAATCTCCGCGCGGCGCCCTGAATCGATGCGCATCGTAGCCGCAATCGCGCGATGCCGATGGCGAACCTTCACCTCGACGCTCAACTCGCGCCCTGGCGCAATGGAATTATCGACCAGGCTGATTCGATTCGCGATCAGGCCCGGAGAATCGAGTTCCTCGCGCCGACCGGCCACGACCTCGCCCGACTCGGCCCGAATCTCGCGTACGTACAGCCGCTGCCCGCTCGCGACACCGAGGCCGCGGCGCTGTCCTATCGTGAATCGATGCACGCCCGAGTGAGCGGCGAGCCGTCTTCCGTCGCTGTCGATAATCGATCCGGGGCGGAGTTGCGCGGGCGCGCTTCGCCCCTCGACAAAGCTCGCGTAGTCGTCGTCGGGAACAAAGCAGATTTCCTGGCTCTCGGGCTTGTCCGCGGTCGCAAGGCCCAACGCGCGCGCGCGGGCCCGAACTTCGGTTTTGGTCATGGCGCCAAGCGGGAAAATAGTTCGCGAGAGTTCGTCCTGCCCGAGCGTGAAAAGAAAATACGACTGATCCTTGGCGTCGTCGGCCGCGCGCAGCAGATGAAATCTGCCGTCTGCCCCCTGCTCTATTCGGGCGTAATGTCCGGTCGCGACGTAGTCGGCCGCAAGCGCGCGGGCGCGGCTCCACAAGCGATCGAATTTGATCTCGCGATTGCACATCACGCACGGATTCGGCGTGCGCCCATCGAGATATTCGGAGACGAAGTTATCGACCACGCGCGCGGCGAAATCGGCGCGCAAATCGATCACATAGAACGGAAAATCCATCCGCTCCGCCACCCGGCGCGCATCTTCGAANTCGTCATGCGAGCAGCAGGTGCCGCGGCGCTTCGCTAAAGGCACAGANGGCTCGGGTGCAAGCCGCATCGCGACGCCCACGACGTCGTAACCCTGCTCGCGCAGGATCGCCGCCGCGACGGAGCTGTCCACCCCGCCCGACATCGCGACCAGCACTCGCGGCCTCATCGTGCGCTCGCCTCCGGCATAGGCTCCGCGTCCGCGACGCGTCGCCACACCGCCGGGATGATCGCCGCAACGGCGTCGATCTCATCCGCCGTGTTGTTCCATCCGAGGCTGATTCTAAGCGAGCTGCGCGCGTCGGCAACGCTGCGGCCCATCGCGCGCAGCACGTGCGACGGCTCGACGGCTCCCGCCGCGCACGCCGAACCCATCGAAACTTCAACGCCTTCGAGATCGAGCGCGATCAGCATGCTCTCGCCGAGCACGCCCGGAAACGTGAGATTGAGCGTGTTCGGAAGCCTGCCGGCGATCGGGCCGTTCAGGCCGACGCCGGGAATCGCCTCGCGGATACGCGCGAAGAGCGTTGAGGTCAGCGAGCCGATTCGCTCCGACTCCACTCCCATCGCATGCACTGCGGCCTCGGCCGCGGCGCCGAAGGCCACCGCGCCCAGCAGATTCGGCGTGCCGGCGCGCAGGCCGCTTTCATGCGGGCCGCCCAATATGATCGGCGCGATGCGCGCAAAGTCGCGGACGTACAAAGCGCCGACTCCCGCCGGCGCGCCAAGCTTGTGACCGCTGAGCGTCATCAGATCGCATCCCAGCGCCGCCACATCGACCGGAATTCGCCCGACGGCCTGCGCCGCATCGGCATGAAGCAGCGCGCCGGCCTTGCCGCACACCGTTGCGAGCGGCGCGAGATCCTGGATCGTCCCGACTTCGGAGTTCGCAAGCCCGAGCGTTACGAGCGCGGTCTCGCCATCGAGCGCCGCGAGTACGCGGGCGGGATCGATTCGCCCGTCGCGGTCGGGCGCGACTCGCACTACGTCAAAGCCGCGGCGCTCGAGTTCCGCAAGCGGAGCGAGGATCGATGAATGCTCGATCTCGGATGAAATGATTCTGCGGAGTCGAGAGGCCGCGCTGATCGCGCCGAAGATGGCAAGATTGTTCGACTCGGTGCCGCCGCTGGTAAACACGATCTGCCGCGGCTCGGCGCCGGCGATCGACGCGACCTGCGCGCGCGCAGCCTCGAGCATCCGGCGCGAGCGCTGGCCGGAGAGATGCACCGACGAGGGATTCCCGCCCGCATCGGCTATCACGCGCGAAATGGCGGCGGCAGCCTCGACGCGAAGAGGAGCGCCCGCGTTATGATCGAGATAGATCGCCATGAACGGTTGTGTTCGCCACCAGTGCGGCGATTAGCTTATCGCACACTGATCGGCGGAAAAAGACGGGGCTCGTCCGCGTGACACAGACAGCATCGAGCGCGAACATCATCGTGGTTGGCGCGGGCGTGGCCGGATGCTCGCTCGCGTCCTATCTTGCGCGCGCCGGCGCATTCTCCGCGGCCCTGGCAGACCGCGGACGCGCGCCGTTGTGCTTGCTCGCCGCCTTCGCGCGCGGCTTCACGTTATCCTTGTGCAGCTTGTATTCGATCGAGTCAACCAGCGCCTGCCAGCTCGCCTCGATGACGTTGCTCGACAATCCAACCGTGCCCCATCGGCGCTTGCCGTCGGTCGATTCGATCAGCACGCGAACGCGCGCCTCGGTGCCGGCGCCGTTGTCGAGCACGCGGACTTTGTAATCGACCAACTGCATCGCCTCGAGATTGGGATAGTACGGCAGCAACGCTTGACGCAGCGCCGAATCGAGCGCGTTGACGGGGCCGTTGCCAATGGCGGAGTTGCGCGTGCGCACACCGTCGGGTCCTTCGATCACGACCACCGCCTCGCTGAAAGGCGCGCGATCCTCATGCCATTTGTCGTCGAAGACGCGGAAACTGACGAAGTTGAAATGTTCTTTGGCCAGGCCGAGCGTGCGCAGCATCAGCAGCTCGAACGAAGCGTCCGCCCCGTCGAAGGTGTAGCCCGCGCCTTCGAGCCGCTTGAGCTCGTCGAGCAGGACGGCGATTTTGTCGTTCGCCGTATCGAGCTCGAGTCCGAATTCTTTGGCCTTGTACACGATATTGGCGCGGCCCGACAGCTCGGAGAGCAGCACGCGGCGATCGTTGCCGAGCAGCGCGGGATCGACGTGCTCGTAGGTCGCCGTGTTGCGCTGGATTCCCGAGACGTGCAGCCCTCCCTTGTGCGCGAACGCGCTGCGGCCGACGTACGGCTGGCGCGCGAACGGCGTGAGGTTGGCGAGTTCGTACACCAGCGTCGAGACCTCGCGCATCGTCTTGAGCTTGGCCGGGGGCACGCAATGGTAGCCGAGCTTGAGCTGCAAGTTGGCGATTATCGAAACCAGGTTAGCGTTGCCGCATCGCTCGCCGAAGCCGTTGATCGTCCCCTGCACCTGCACGGCGCCCGCGCTCACGCCGGCAAGGGTGTTGGCGACCGCGACGTCCGAGTCGTTATGACAGTGAATTCCGATCGGGCAATTGACCACGGCGCGGGCCGCGGTTACCGCGGCTTCGATTTCGCCTGGCAGGCGTCCGCCGTTGGTGTCGCACAACGCGATCAGCGTGACGCCCGCGTCGTCAACGGCTTTCAGGCACGCAAGCGCATACTCGGGATTGTGAAAATAGCCGTCGAAGAAATGTTCGGCGTCGAAAATCGCCTCGTCGAAGTGCTTTTTCAGAAACGCGATCGTGTCGTTGAGAATTTCGAGATTTTCGTTGAGCGGGATTCGTAGCGCCTCGCGGACGTGCATGTCCCAGGTCTTGCCGACCACGGTCGCGACTTGAGTCCCGGTGCGCAGGATCAATTGCAGGTTGCGATCGGCCGCGGCGCGAACTCCGGAGCGGCGAGTCGAGCCGAAGGCCACGATCTTGGCGTGGTGAATTTTGATCTTCTTGATCTCTTTGAAGAACGCCGCGTCGCGATCGTTCGAGCCCGGCCATCCACCCTCGATGTAATCGAAACCGAGATCGTCGAGACGTTGGGCAATCGTGACCTTGTCCTCGACCGTCAGCGAAACGTCTTCGGACTGGCATCCGTCGCGCAACGTGGTGTCGTAAACCTGGATATGCTTTGCATCCGGCATCGGACTCAAACTGTCTCCCGCGGCGGGGCGTTCGAGCCGCCGTCGCCGTTGACAAACGCGTCGTGCAGCGCACGCATCGCTAGTTCCCCGTATTTCGAATTGACCACGACCGAGACCTTAATCTCCGAGGTCGAGATCATCTCGATATTAATCCGTTCCGCCGCCAGCACCTGGAACATCGAGGCCGCGACTCCCGCATGCGTGCGCATTCCAACTCCGACCACCGAAACCTTGGCGACCTGATCGTCATGCCGCACGCCCGACGCGCCGATTTCGGCCGCCGTACGCATAACGATTTCGAGCGCGCGGCCAAGGTCTTCGCGCCCGATCGTAAACGTCATGTCGGTGTGGCCGTCGGCGCTGGCGTTCTGGATAATCATGTCCACGACGATTCCCGCGTCGGCGATCGGGCTGAAAATCTTCGCGGCCAGACCGGGCCGATCCTCAACGCCGGCAACAGTTATCTTGCTTTGATTCTGGTCGAGCGTTACGCCCGAAACGAGCACGTCCTCCATTGACAAATCCTCTTGTCCAACCCACGTCCCCTCGGCTTCACGGAAGCTGGAGCGGACCACGAGCGGCACGTTGTAACGTCGGGCGAGTTCAACCGAACGGGTTTGCAGGACCTTCGCCCCGAGTCCAGCCATCTCGAGCATCTCATCATACGAGATGCGGCCGAGTTTTTTTGCTTTGGGGCAGATGTTGGGATCGGCGGTATAGACACCATCCACATCGGTGTAGATTTCGCAGGCGTCGGCTTTGAGAGCGGCTGCCATCGCCACCGCGGTCAGATCCGACGCGCCGCGGCCAAGCGTCGTGATATCGCCNGCGGAGTTGACGCCCTGGTAGCCGGCAACCACGACGATCTGCCCNTCGTCGAGAGCGCGCATCACGCGATCGCATTGCACGGANTTGATTCGCGCGCGGCCATGATTCGAGTCGGTGGTCAGGTTCATTTGAAAAGCGAGAAAGGAAACCGTCGGATGCCCCATCGACTGGAGCCGGATCGCGAGCAGCGCAGCCGAGACCTGCTCTCCGGTCGCGACCAGCACGTCGGTCTCGCGCGCGTTGGGCGAGTCGCTCAATTCGGCGGCGAGCTTGAACAACCGGTTGGTCTCGCCCGCCATCGCGGAAACGACCACGACGATCCGATTCCCGGCGTCGCGCGCCCTGACCACGCGATCGGCGACCGCCTTGATTCGCTCGATCGATCCGACCGAAGTTCCGCCGTATTTTTGAACGACCAATCCCAACGCAATGACCCTATTCGCCCTGAAAAATGGGGGAATTAAGTATTATGTGCGGAAAATGGGCCTCAAACCAGCCCCTGTGGGGCGTGGCGCGTCCGAATTCGCGCGCGACTGGACTAAGTTGAAGGGCGAGCTGTCCTAACTCTCGTCTGGGCTAAGCGGCGCTTAGATCAATCGTATAGCTCCTTGACTCGATCTTCGCACTGTCGGTGTAGCGTCTCACATCCATGACTCTGCTCGTCACAGTTGTGATGGGCCTCGTCACAGGCGCGGTGCTGTCGCTCGCAAACCTCATGGGGCACCCCGCCCTCTTTGCTGGCGTACTCGCAATCTTGATGGGAGGCTTCGCAGCGGTCATGCTGCGATTCGCAGCGGTTATGCCAGTCGTTCTGACATTCCTTGTGTTCCGTCTCGCACTCTCGGTGCTCCCGGTCCCGGAGATGTTCCCTGTAATCGTCCGGCGGAGGCGGAGGTTCACGGTGGCCCGGCGGCGGCGGAGGTTCCCCGTAATAGTCTGGCGGAGGCGGCGGCCCAGGCTGTGCGCTGGTCTTCACGGCGGACAACAGCCCCACAACTAGAAACGTCGCGATCATTGCGATCTCAGTCTTCCTCATACGAACCTCCAGTCTCTCTTACCGCGGCATTTGCTTGGTTTCGAATATCCGACAGATGGCATTTCTGAAACCGCCGTTGGGCGTGCAATCTATCACCGCGGCGCGCGGTCGGCGAATGGCGCCGCGCCCTCAGGCGAAGCTGTGCTTCAACTTGGAAATAATTTGCGCGTGACGCGAGTCACCCGCGCTCAATTCGATCCGGCGCATGTTCGCGCCGACGTAACTGATCCGGACTGCCAGGTACTCCATCTCCGCGCCCCCGCGCAGACGCTCGAACCATTCGACCGCGGCGACACCTTCGGAAAACAGGTATTCGCGAAGGCCCAGGTCGTCGAGCGTCGCCTCTTCGAGGCGATATAGATCGATGTGATAGAGCGGGAAGCGGCCGTGATGCTCCTGGATCATCGTGAAGGTGGGGCTCAGGATGTCCTCTTCGCGCAGGTTGAGTCCGCGCGCGAGACCCTTGATAAAGCAGGTCTTGCCCGCGCCGAGATCGCCAATCAGGCCGAGCAGCTCTCCGCCTTCGAGAAGCGAGGCGAGCCGCCGTCCCCACGATTTGGTCTCGTGCGGCGAGCGGCTCTCGATCACCATCGTGACCGCGGTCGCGCCCAATTCTTCCGATTCTTCCACGGCATTAGCCATCGCGATTACTCAGTCACTAATATAGCGCAACTACCGCGTTAGTGCTTCCAGCGCCGCCGGCAGCTCGTCAATCACGTCGCCGGCGATATAGCCAACGCGCCCCATCCGCGCCGCGACGCGATCCGCCGCGTAGCCGTGGAGAAAAACGCCGAGCGCGAGCGCGTCGATCGGGCGCATCTTCTGCCCCAGCAGCGCGCCGACGATTCCCGACAGCGCGTCACCGATGCCGGGCGTGGACATCCCGGGATTGCCGGTCGAGTTGATATAGACGTCGCCGTCGGGAGAGGCGATAACGGAACGCGCGCCCTTTATCAGCACCGACGCTCCGGTTCGATCCGCCAGATTGCGCGCGGCAGACACGCGATCGCCGTTGATTGTCGCCGGCGTGACGCCGAGCAGGCGCGCGGCTTCTCCCGGATGAGGCGTCAGCACGACCGGACCGCGCGCACCCCGGGCGGCTTCGCAACCGATCGCGGCAAGCGCGTTGAGTCCGTCGGCATCGATCAGCATCGGACGCTCGCGCTCGCACGCGTCTGAAATCAGCCATTCGACGAGCCGCCTGGTGTCATCGCTGACGCCCATTCCCGGACCCACGATCAACGCGTTCATCCCGTCGATTATCATCTTCAACGCGTCGGGCGCATGAGCGCCGTCAAAGTGGCCGTCGCGATCGGCGATCGGCTCGGTCATCAGTTCAGCTTGCCCTGCCGCGACGATTGGCTGGATCGACTCCGGCACCGCCGCCGTAACCAGGCCGGCGCCCGCTCTCAAAGCGGCGCGCGAAGCGAGCAGGACGGCGCCGGACTTGCCGCGGCCGCCGGCGATTACCAGCGGATGTCCATACATTCCCTTGTGCGAATTGGCCGGCCGCTCGCGAATCAAATGCCGCACGTCGTCGCGCTCGAGGAATCGGCCGCGAGGCGCTATCTCCTCAATCGCGCGCGCGGCGAAACCTATATCGACGATCCGCAACTCGCCGGATTGCCCGGCGCCCGGATATGAAACATGGCCGAACTTCGCGAACCCGAACGTCACCGTGAGCGAGGCTCGGATCGCCGCGCCCATGACCGCACCAGTGTCCGAGTTCACACCCGACGCGATATCGACGGCGATTCAGGCAATCCGAATGAATTAACAATCCCGATCGCGCGCCGCGGCGCGTCTTTGACCTCCGCGTTCAGGCCGGTGCCGAAAATCGCGTCGATAACGGCGCTCGGGCGCTTGCCAAGCGCGGCTTCGAGGCCGGACTCTCCCGACGCCTCGATCGCCTTGCCACCGGATGCGCGGAACTCCGCATACGCACGAGCGGCATCGCCCTTCAAGTCCGCCGCGCGACCGAGCAGAACGGCTCGCACGCCGAAACCGTCCTGAATCAGCCGTCTTGCAGCGACGAATCCGTCGCCGCCGTTGTTGCCCCTACCCGCCACGACGAGCACATCGGTGACCGCTTCGGGGAAGCGCTCGACGAGCGCGTCGGCAACAGCCTCGCCCGCGCGCGTCATCAGCAAGTAGGACGAAATTCCGTACTTTTCCTGGCTGATGCGATCGAGTTCTCGGCTTTCGGCGGCGTTGAGCAAAATCATCGTCGGTTATCCTGCGGGAAATATTACACCATGCGCGGGAGGCGCAAATAAGCAGGGGAGTCACTTTATTGAATGTGAAACCCACCGTGGGTTTGCAGGGGTGACCCCTGCACCCACCGTTAAGGCCGCCCGCCGTTGGCGGGCGCGGACATCGCGGCGGGCGCGCGGTTTCTTAATACTGGCCTCCCGTGCCAACGGGCAGGGGTGACCCCCTGCACCCAATGTTGGTAAAAGATGCGGGCTTCGCCTGTTAGAAGGGTAAGGGGAAGAGTGAACTTGCCCCGAGTCGGCGGGCGCTACCTCACAGTGCTCCGGCGTAAATGCGGAGAATAACCCGCGCTGGACTGGCTCGCTGGCTCTGGTAGGCTCGGGGATTGAAATGATTCGCCTCAGCGTCAACGTCAACAAAATCGCGACGCTCCGAAATGCGCGCGGCGGAAATATCCCCGACGTAGTCGAGGCGGCCCGCACCTGTATCGCCGCCGGATGCCACGGGATCACGGTGCATCCGCGCCCCGACGCGCGGCATATCACGTTTCAGGACGTGTTCGACCT
>JGI20191J14862_1000121_pt1 | contig 25648 bp, 27 predicted proteins | sample NGESurdeep092012_7_FD_14862 | JGI IMG/M metagenome (IMG submission 14862)
GGCCGCGTGCTGCAGTTCGACGTGCCGCGTCCCTTGCTGCGGCGGCTCGAGTTCCGCCACCGGCGGCGGCTTGGGACCGTTCTTGATTCCCGCGAACGCCTCGCTGATTTGCTTGAGCACCTGGTCGGCGTTGAAGTCGCCGACCGCCACGATCACCGCGTTTTGCGGTGAGTAATAGACTTTGTGATACGCCATCGCGTCTTCGAGCGTCAGCCCGTCAACGTCGTGGAACCATCCGATCACCGGCCAGTGGTACGGATGCGCCAGGTACGCTTGCGCGCGAACCGTCTCGTCGAGCGCGTCCTCCGGATTGTCATCGGTGCGCAGGCGCCGCTCTTCGAGCACGACGTGCTTCTCTTTGTCGAAATCTTTGGGCTCGAAGTTGGCCATCCGATCGGCTTCGAGCGTGATCGGCACGTCCAGGTGATCCTTGGTGATCTTCTCGAAATAGTCCGTGAAGTCCGTTTCCGTGAACGCGTTATCCATCCCGCCGTTTTGTTGGATGATCTGCGAGAACTCTTCGGGACCCAGCTTCTTGGTGCCCTTGAACATCAGATGCTCGCACAGATGCGACAGTCCCGTCTTGCCCATTTGCTCGTTGCGCGAGCCGACGCGGTAGAAGACGTTGAAGATCGCCAGCGGCGCCTTGTGATTTTCCAGCACCAGCACTCTGAGCCCGTTGGGAAGCGTCTGGGCCTTGACCGCGTCCGCGATTCCCGCGCGCGCCGGCGCCGAAGCGGCGATGCATAGAAGGGTACCGAGCGCCGCCATTGGAACCAGACGGCGATGATTGCCAAAGATCGTGATGCGCATAGCTTGCGATCATCTAAGTCTGCCGCTCGCAGCCAAGTCAAGGAACCGAAGCCGAAACCGCCGCCCCGCGCCGCACGCCTGCTGGAACTTTTCCGTGTGCTCTTTTCTTTGTGTCATTCTGAGCGCAGCGAAGAATCCCGGTGCGGTGCTTGACACCGCACTATTCTCGCAATTGCGGCAAGCGAGCGTAACTGCCGCAGCCGGCGCTAAATTGCATCGGTGGGGCGGTCCAAGTAACAATGATTAGATTAGTATTACGACGATGCCTGAAATTGCCGAGAAAGCGCAGGACCTGTTCGAAATCAAGGGCGTGCTGACGAAGTTCATGCGGATGCTGTTTCCGCTTGAGTTCCGCATCGACTCGCTTGCGAACAGCGGCCCGATGCTGCCGTTTCACTATCCGCTCCTGCCCGGCGAAATGATCTATCTGCCCGAGCGGCTGGAACCGTTCGGCACTCGCGGCGACGCCTACATCTACTATTTCGTCACCACCGCCCATCTGGCGGCGCGTCATGACTTCGGCACCTTCAAGCTGAAACTCGCGGACATCGCAGGCTTTGAAGAGCGCGGCGAGACCGGCGTCGAGGCGATCGACAGTTTCGTCGCGTCGTTCGACGACCCGGGCCTGGCCGGCGCTCTGATGCGGCTGGCGGAGTCGGCGCGAATCGACGCCGAATTGGCGCGTCGTTATCGCGGACTCGCGCCGCGCATCGCGGGCCTCAACCGCTCTCTCCTCGAACGGCTTCATCCCCAGTCGCTCAGCACGATGCTGGTGCGTGCGGCGCTCGATCTCGACGCGAGAGGCGAAGGGCTCGAATCCCCGCTGGTGCTGATGGCGTCGGCTTCGCGAGCGCGGCGCCGATGTCATGACCAGCGTCCGCCAGGTCAGTGCCCTCTACGATTGGCTCCAGGAGCTGATTCGGGAGGCGCGCGAGCGCGGCGAAGGCGATCCGCTCACCGAAGAAGAAGCCGAGAGGATGCGCAACGACCTGATCAAGGGAATNAAGGGCTCGGAANCGCAGACCGCCGNCGAAGGCGACGAGGGCGAGGATGGCGACGGCGGCGGCGAGCCCGATCAGAACGTTCAGATGGACGTCTCGGGCAAGCANTCCAAGGGNGGCAAGGGCAGGGCGCTCTCGCCCGAGGAATTGCGCAAGCTCATCGAGCAGGGCGCCGAGCTCAAACCGTCGCAAGGCGACGGCAGCGCCGACGGCGACGGCATGTACCTGACGCAACTGACCGGCAAGCAGCTCAGCGAGCTCGAGCAGATGCGCGAGCAGCTCGGCGAGGTCGGTTCCGTCACCGGTCAGGGACGTTTGATGATCGGCCGCGGCCGCCAGGATTCCTACTACGCCTACGACGAATGGGATTACGTGCTGAACGATTACCGCCGCAGTTGGTGCCGGCTGCGCGAAATTCCGATGACCGGCGACGAGGGCGATTTTTTCGAGAACACGCTCGTTCGCTACGCCGACATGCTGCCCGGCGTGCGCCGCAACTTCCAGCGCATCCGCCCCGCCTCGTACCGGATGGTTCGCGGACTCGAGGATGGCGAGGAAATCGACATCGATCGCACCATCGAGGCTCGCGTGGCGCGCCTGATGGGCGAGACGCCCGACGGCCGCTTCTACAAGGCTCGCAAGAAAGAGGCGCGCGACGTCGCCACCTTGTTCCTGCTCGACATGTCTGCTTCCACCGACGAGCCCGTCCATCGCGAGCCGCGCAAGCATACCGACAATGACGACACCGACGACTGGATGAAGGCGTGGGAGCGCCGCCCGCAAACCGCCAATCGTCCCCGCCGCATCATCGACGTGAACAAGGAAGCGCTCGTCATCATGGCGCAAGCGCTCGAGGAAATCGGCGACGCGTACGCGATCATGGGTTTCTCCGGACACGGCCGCGACAACGTCGAGTTCTACGTGATCAAGGAATTCGATCAGGAACTCACCGACGAGGTGAAGGCCCGCGTCGGCGCCGTCGAGCCCAAGCGCTCAACCCGGATGGGCGCCGCGATTCGCCACGTGCGCGAGAAATTCAAGGACGTGTCCTCGCGCGCCAAGCACATGATCCTGCTCAGCGACGGCTTCCCGCAGGACTTCGACTACGGCCACGATCGCCGCTCGAACGCCTACGGCATTCAGGACACGATGGTCGCGCTCAAGGAACTTGAGTTGGCCGGCGTGCTGCCGTTCTGCATCACGGTCGACAAGACCGGCCACGACTACTTGCGCCAGATGTGCCAGTCGTCGCGCTACCTCGTGATCGAGGACATCGCATCGCTGCCCCGCCAGTTGCCGAAGATCTACGAGCAAGTCATCCGCTGGTAGCTCCGCTCTGACTCTCAGTCCTGGTTCTCTCTTCGCCACAAAAGTTCAGGGATGAACTGTTCACCCTTATCCATGCGCGCCCGCCTTGCTATTGACCGCGCATGAGCATCGCTCACAATGCCGCTCGCTTGCTCGCATCTCTGAAAATCGCGCCACGCTCGTCTCTCTTCCGAAATATTAATTTTGACGGAACGAAACGACCGATGGCGGGCCATCAGTCGCCGAACCACAACTAATGGTAGAAATCGTCAATTTTGCCGGATCGCAGATATACGAATCAGCGCGCAGTATCCATCCGCAGATCGCGCCCCGTCATCTCGGCCGGCGCCTTCACTTCGAGCATCGCGAGGATCGTCGGCGCCACATCCGCGAGCGTCCCGCCGTCCTTGAGCCGCCCCTTGAATTTCGGGTCGTAGAGAATCAGCGGCACCGGATTCGTCGTATGCGCGGTATGCGCCTGTCCGGTCGCGGGATCGGCCATGAATTCCGCGTTGCCGTGATCCGCCGTGACCAGCGCGACGCCTCCGCGCTTTGCGAGCGCCTCGATCANGACGCCCAACGCCGCGTCCGCCGCCTCGACCGCCACCACGGTCGCCTCGAACTTGCCGGTATGTCCGACCATGTCGGGATTGGCGAAGTTCATCACGATCACGTCGAACTTGCCGCCTTCGATTTCCTCGGCAACGCGCTTTGCAATCTCCGCCGCCTTCATCGCCGGCTCCAGGTCGTAGGTCGCGACCTTCGACGACGGAATCAGCGCGCGCTCTTCGAGCGGGAACGCCTGCTCGACGCCGCCATTGAGGAAGTACGTGACGTGCGCATATTTTTCCGTCTCCGCGACGCGCAAATTCCTGAGCCCCGCGCGCGCCAGCACCTCGGCGAGCGTGTTGCGCACGTCTTCGGGTGCAAACGCCAACGGGAGTGCGAACGAACGGTCGTACTCGGTCATGCACACGTAGCCGACCTTTGGGATGCGCGCGCGCTGGAAGCCGGAGAATCCATCGAGCGCGATTGCGGCCGTGAGCTCGCGCGCTCGGTCCGCGCGGAAGTTGTAGCAGATGACCTGGTCGCCGTCCGCCATCGGAGAGCGCTTGCCGATCACGTGCGGCTCGGCAAACTCATCGCTCTTGCCCGCGGCGTACGAATTCTCCACCGCCGCGCTCGCGCTCGACGTGGCGATACCTTCGCCGTCGACAATCGCGCGCCACGCCCGCTCGACTCGCTCCCATCGCTTGTCGCGATCCATCGCGTAGTAGCGCCCCGTGACCGTCGCGATTCGCCCGCGCCCGAGCTGTTTCAGCTTCGCTTCGAGCCGATCGATAAACGCGAGTGCCGAGCGCGGCGGCTTGTCGCGCCCGTCGAGCACGGCGTGAACCGCAATCCTGCTCGCGCCGTTCGCCGCGGCGACGTCGAGCAACGCCATCAAATGATCGATATGACTGTGCACGCTGCCGTCGGAAAGCAGTCCCCAGATATGCAGCGTCGTGCCGAGCGCGACGGTCTTTTTGATCGCATCGAGCAGCGTCGGATTGCGCGCGAATGCTCCGCTCTCGATCGCTTTCGTGATTCGCATCAGGTCCTGGTAGATCACGCGGCCGGCGCCGATGGTGAGATGCCCGACTTCGGAATTGCCCATCACCCCCGGCGGCAGTCCCACCGCCTCACCCGACGCGTCGAGTTCGGTGTGCGCCTGCGTAGCGTAGAGCCGGTTCATCACGGGAGTCTTCGCCGCGGCGATCGCATTCGACGCGCCGCTCTTGCTGACTCCCCATCCGTCGAAAATCACCAGCGCCGCAACCGGCGGCCGCACCGCCATCACGATTTCCCGCCCGCCGTACCGCGCTTGAAGACCGCAGCGCCATGATACTGCGCCTTTGCGCCAAGCTCCTCGGCAATTCTCAGAAGCCGGTTGTATTTCGCGGTGCGCTCGGACCGGCACATCGATCCGGTCTTGATTTGTCCCGCACCGGTCGCGACCACCAGGTCCGCGATCGTCGTGTCCTCGGTCTCGCCCGAGCGATGAGAAATCACGCTGGTGTAACCCGCCGCGCGCGCCATCTCGATCGTGGCCAGCGTCTCGCTCAGCGTGCCTATCTGGTTGAGCTTGATCAGAATCGAATTCCCGACGTGCTCGTCGATTCCGCGTTTGAGAAATTTTGGATTGGTGACGAATATGTCATCGCCGACCAGTTGCGTCTTCGCACCGAGTTCGCGCGTCAGGATTTTCCATCCCGCCCAATCGTCTTCGGCCAGCCCGTCCTCGATCGAGACGATCGGATATTTCTTGAGCCACGCTGCGTAGAACTCGACCATCTGCTCTGCACTGCGCGCGCTTTTGTCCGAGCGCGCGAACACGTACTTGCCGTTTTCGTAAAATTCGCTCGACGCCGGATCGAGCGCGATCGACACGTCGATGCCGGGACGGTAGCCGGCCTTCGTGATCGCTTCGAGGATCACCTCGATCGGCTCCTCGTTGCTTTTGAGATTCGGCGCGAATCCGCCTTCATCGCCGACGTTGGTCGAATGGCCGCGCTTCTTGAGCACGGCCGCCAGCGCATGAAAGACCTCCGCGCCCATCCGGATTGCCTCGGCGAAATTTCCCGCCCCCGCCGGCACGATCATGAACTCCTGCATATCGACGTTCGAGTCGGCATGACGCCCGCCGTTGACCACGTTCATCTGCGGCACCGGCATCACGTGCGCGTCAGGATTGAGATGCCGATACAGCGGCACTCCGTTGGCCGCGGCCGATGCGTGCGCGGCCGCGAGCGATACGCCGAGCGTCGCGTTGGCGCCCAGCTTCGATTTGTTCGCGGTGCCGTCCAGTTCGATCAGCGCCCGGTCAATGGCGCTCTGATTCGCCGCGTCGGCGCCCTTGAGCTTGTCCGCGATCGTCCGGTTGACGTTGGCGACCGCTTTCAGCACGCCCTTGCCGCCGTAGCGTTTCGCGTCGCCGTCGCGAAGTTCGAGCGCTTCGTGAACGCCGGTCGATGCGCCCGACGGTACCGCGGCGCGGCCGAGCGCGCCGCCGCGAAGCCGCACGTCAACTTCGACTGTGGGGTTTCCGCGCGAGTCGAGAATCTCGCGCGCCTTGATCTCTACGATTTCTGTGGATACCGCCATCGATCTCATCCTCGCCGCGTATTGAAGTCCCGCATTCTAGAGCAGGCCGGGTCAGCTTGTCACGCGCGATGCCTCGTCAACCCGTGCCATTAAAGGTTAAAATGCTGTCGATGAGTCGCAGATACATCGTTGCAATGATTCCGCTGCTACTGCTTTGCGGAGCATTCACGGTCCACGCAGGCGGTGGCGCTGCGATCGCCGAGACGCCGGATGCCAAGCGCGGAGTGTTCACGAATCCCCAACGCGTGACGATTGAAGGTTATAGCCAGGACGCGATGGAGCCGTTCATCAGTCCCGACGGCAACTATCTGTTCTTCAACAATTCGAACGCCCCGACCGTGGACACCAATCTGTACTACGCGACGCGTATCGACGACCTGACGTTTCAATTCCAGGGCGAGATTGGCGGCGTCAACTCGACGGCGCTGGACGCGGTCGCCTCGATGGACGTCAACAACACATTCTATTTCGTCTCGACGAGAAGCTACGCTACGACTTTTTCAACTATCTATTGGGGTGCTTTTTCCGGCGGCAACGTCTCGGGCGTCGCGCTCGTGCCGGGAATCTCGAAGGAGAAGGCGGGGTGGGTAAATTTCGACGCGCGTATCAGCCCTGACGGCAACACGCTCTACTTCGTGGACAGTTTCTTCGGCTCGGCCGGGCAGCCGCAAAACGCGAGGATCTCGATCGCGACGCGCAAGGGCGATCACTTTGTGCGTCGCAAGAACAGCGCCAAAATCATGCGCAAGATCAACACGCACGCGCTCAACTACGCGCCCGACATCTCCAGGTCGGGGCGCGAATTCTTCTTCACTCGGTTCGACGGGAAAGAACCTGCGATCTACGCGGCCCGTCGCGCAAAAGCGTCGAGGCCATTCGGAACGCCGGTCAAGATCAAAGCGATTACAGGATTCGCGGAAGCTCCCGCCTTGTCGCCGGACGAGAAATCACTCTACTACCACAAGAATGAAAACGGGGTGTTCGTCATATATCGAGTGACCCGGCCATGAGCTGAATTTTCCGGCTTCATAGCTACACGGCGCCGCAGTCGCGCAGCGCGCCGATTTCTTCCCACGTGTAGCCGAGTTCGAGCAGCACTTCCTCGGTATGCTGCCCGAGTTCGGGCGCAGGTTCGGCCGCGGCCGCAACTTCGCCGTTGATCGTCACCGGCGCGCCTGACACGAGCACCTTGCCCGCCACCGGATGGTCGAGTTCGAGCAGGTATCCGTTGACTCGCGCCTGCTCGCTTTTTAGCATCGCGCGGTAATCGACGACCTCGGTCGCCAGGATATCGGCGTCGGTAAGTTCCTTGAGCCATTCCCTGGTCGTTCTCGTCGGGAAGATCTCGTCGAGCACTTTCTGAATCTTGTCGCCATGAAAATTACGAATCACGTTGTCCGAGTACTCGGGGTCTTTCTCCAGGTGCTGAATTCCGACGATCCTGCAGAACGACGGCCAGCGCTGCTCGTCCACGCCCGCAATGCAGACGTGCCCGTCGCTGGTGGGGAACGCGCCCCAAATCCCGCGCAGAAACTGATGCCCGCGGCCGGCGCGCTCGGGCTCGACGCCGGTGATTGACGTGTAATTGATCTCCATCCCCTGCATGGCGATCATCGTGCCGTAGATCGACGCGTCGACCTTTTGCCCCTTGCCGGTGCGCTCGCGCGCGAACAGCGCCGCCAGAACTCCGCTCGCCAGGCTAAGTGCTCCCGAATGATCCGCGACGAACATCCCCGCCGCCAGCGGCGGGTCNGCCGGCATCCCCGTCTTCGCCATCAGACCGCTTGCCGCCTGCGCCAGCGTGTCGCGGCTCGGCCGCGTCACCCACGGCCCCTTCGGCCCCCACGAACTGCCTTGCGCGTACACGATGCGCGGATTTATCTTGCGCACTTCGTCGTAGCCGAGTCCGAGCCTGTCCAGCACGCCGGGCCGATAGTTGGTGACGAGCACGTCGTACGATTTCACCATCCGGCGGATCATCTCGATCGCGCCGGGGTTTTTCAGGTCGGCGGTGATGCTCCGTTTGCCGCGATTCATCGCGATAAAGTAATGCGACAGCATCGCGTTCTTGACGTCCAGGCCGCCGATCAGCGCGGCCAGCATCCAGCGGCTCAGATCTCCGGTATCCTTGTTCTCGACCTTGACTATGTCGGCGCCCATGTCGGCCAAAATCAGCGACGCAAATGGCCCCTGGATTTCCTGCGCGATCTCGACGACCTTGATTCCCTCAAGCGGCTTGCTCATCGTGGCTTTCCCGTAAACGGTCGTTCAGGAACTCGGACGCGCGGGCATTATCCCGCCGTTCGCCGCGAAATCTCAAGTCTCGATTCATCCGCGCACCGCCATTGGCCTGCGGACGCGCCGCTTGTACGCTCATCGCCGATGGAACCGAGCATCTACCAATATCCCGACGTCTTCCGCCGCGCGCATTTGGAAAGTCCCGGCGAAATTCCGGCCGAAGTGCTTTTCCTGCAACAGGTATGGAAGCGCCATCGGAAGCGCCCGGTGCGCCGCGTCCTTGACATCGCTTGCGGCGACTCACCCCACGGCCGTCTGCTCGCGGGTGACGGATTCGAGGTCGTCGGAATCGATCGTTCACCGGCGATGATCGCGGCGGGGCGCCGCAAAGCGAAGGCAATTGTGAATCTTCGCTTCTACCGCCGGCCGATCGAAAAGTTCACTCTCCCCGAGCGTCCCTTCGACGCCGCAATCTTGATGTCCGAAACATTTCCGGTGATCGTCGAAAACTCCCGCCTGCTCTCGCATCTCAAATCTGTCGGCCGTGCGCTCAAGCGCGGCGGCTTGTACTGCATCGACATCGATCGCCAGGATCCGATTCCGCGCGTGTCGCGCAGGACGATGTGGCGCGAACGCACCGCGCGCGCCGCCGGTGTCGCACTCGACATCCGCGAGTTCAATCGCCCCGTCGCGTGGCACTCGCCGCTGCATTCGATCTACGAACTCGAATGCACTATCAACTTTCCCGCCGGCGCGGTGACTACTCGCGATTTGATTCCGGTGCGCTACACGATTCCCGCCACGCTGGAACTCGCGGCGATCGCGTCGGGGATGTTCAAAATGGCCGCCGCCTACTGCGACCTGTCATTCACCAAGCCGCTGGACAAATGCCGCTACCGATGGACGGGAGTGCTGCGCCGCGTGTGAGCTTCAGGAGCCGCCCAGATGATCGATCAGATCGAGCATCTCGGTATGCCAGCCGCCGTCGAAGCGCAGAACTTGAATCGATCCCAGCTCGACGACCGGCTCCTGACTCGTCAGCTTTTGCACGATCGCGCGAATCACTCCCCGATGCGCAATCAGCAGCGCATCGTCAACTGCCGAATCGCCGCGCGGCGTCCATAGAGCCAGCATGCGTTCCAGGCCGCGCTCGACGCGATTGGCAAAGCCGGCGCGGCTCTCGCCCGCGGGATAGGTGTAGCTCGGCGCGAGTCGATCGTCGTTCCATCGCGCAAACTCGTCGGGATAACGCTCGCGAATCTCATCGGCGGTGAGTCCTTCGAACGATCCGAAGTGAACTTCGGCGAATTCATCGATCGTGATCAGCGGCGCCGAGTCGCCGGCTACGATTCGCGCGCCTTCGGAGGCACGAACGAGTGGACTCGAAAAAATGCGCGCGAAATTTCCGCCGCCCACGCGATGCGCCCCGATCGCCCGGCCCGCAAGGCGCATCTGCGCGCGCCCGAGTTCCGACAGTGCCACGTCGGTGCGGCCATGATACCTGATGCTCGACTCGCCTTCGGTCTCGCCGTGGCGAACCAGGACCAACCGCGACCCGCGATTTTGGCGCTTGATCATTTAACTGTGATGGCGCCCGGCAGAAATCATTCGCCGTCGAACAGCGGATTCATCACCAGGCCGGTCAGCAGCTTGGGATGGAAGTAAGTCGATTTCTCAGGCATCGTCGCGCCCGCGTCGCTCACCTGCTCGACATCCTGGATCGACGGCGGATTCATCAGGAACGCACCGTCGGCATGTCCCTGCGCGACAGCGCCGAGCGCGCCGCCGATTTCGATCGTGTATTCGATGTTTCCGCCTTTCCGAATCTCGTCGGCGCCGAGGCCGAATATTCGATCGAACACCAGCGCGTGCAAAACCGACACGTCCAGGCGCCGAACCTCGGCCGCCGCGTCGGGCATCGCGGCCTTCATCGCGCTGCGGCTGCGCAGCCGCAGGATCAGGTAGTTGGAACTTCCCTTCAACGTNACGCCGATTGCGCCGCTGCCCGAATCGTTCAGGCGCGCGCGAAATGCGTCGCGATGCGCGATTTCCTCGACGTTGAACACTTCGCGCGCGCGCCGCGTGAACGACGCGATCGCGTCGGCGGGCAGCGATTTCACCACCCGATGCGTCGGCAGAATCACCAGCCCCGGATCGCCGCATGCCACCAGCGTCATCATCGTATAGTCATACGGCTGGGGCTCGCTTGAGGCGTTTTCGTGGCGCCGGGCGCGGCGATAGTTCAGCGCGGTTTCGTAGCGATGGTGTCCGTCGGCGATCAACAAGCGTGGCGATTCGAGTTCGCGCTGAATGACCGCGATTTCGCCGACTGCCTCGATCGGCCGCAGCTCGTTGCGGATTCCCAGGTCATCGACGAGATCGATCAATGGCTCGCGCGAGGCCGCCTGCTCGCGCAATCGGTCAAGCTCGGGATGCGCGCCCGAGTACAGCGCGAAGATCGAGCTGGTGTTGACCTCGAGCGCGGTCAGCAGCCGCAGACGGTCCTCCTTCGCGGCTGGGAATGTCCGCTCATGCGGCACGATGCGCCCGCGATCGAATTCCTCGAGCCGAACTCGCGCGATAAATCCCGTGCGATGAAGCAGCCGGCCCTCGACGTGGAAAGTCTGCGTGTATTGATAAATCGCCGGCCGCGCCGACCGCTCGACGACGCCCGCCGCCAGCCACTCCGTGAGGGTTTTTTCGGCCGCGCCGTAGCGATCCGCTTCGCGGCCAAGTTCGAGCCGCACGACGTTGTACGGACTGCGTTCGTACAGTTGTTTCTGCCGCGCCGTGCCGATCAAATCGTACGGCGGCGCCACGACGCGCGCCGGTTCGCCGGTAATTTGACGATTATACATCAGCGCGCGAAATGGCTCGATCCGTTTACCCAGCGCGCTCATTTCAGTGCGCCTCCCGCCAGCGCCGCCGCGATCTGATCTTTTGAAATCGCTCCCACTCTCACCATTTTCCACTCGCTTCCCTTGACTGCGACGACCGTGCTGGGCGCCGACGCCGCCAGTTTTCCACCTTCAAGGTAAACTTTAACTTTTTCGCCCAGCCCCACGCGCGCTTCGTCGAGCGTGCTGGCCGGAGCCTTCCCGCTCAGGTTCGCGCTGGTCGCCGTGATCGGCCGCCCGATCGCCGCGCTGAGTGCGCGTGCTACTGGATTTGGCGATACGCGCACGCTGACGCCGTCGGGTCCGGTCAGCTCCGGCGCCAGGTCGTCGCGAGCCGGCAAAACGATCGTCAGCGGTCCCGGCCAGAACGCGCCGGCGAGCCGCCGTGCATCGATCGGTATTTCGCGCGCCACCGAAAATGCCATCGCAGTGTCCGCCGCGATCAATCCGACCGGACGTCCCTGCTCGCGCCCCTTCACTCGAAACAGGCGGCGCAGCGCGGTGGATGAAAACGCGTCGGCGCCGAGCGCATAGAACGTCTCGGTCGGATAGACGACCAGCTNGCCGGCTTTCAACGCCGCTATTCCATCCGCGAGGCCAAACACCGCGGCGCGGGCGCGCTGCTTTTTTGGCTTGATTGGCGATGAGCGCGACAAGTGACGATCAGGCTCCTGCGCCNGCGATTATACGCAAGCGCCGCCGCCGCTCGAAGCGTGCACGAGTGCACGCCGCGCAATATCGCGCCGGAAATGACGTCCCTCGAACTCGATCATTTCCGCCGCCGCGTACCCGGCATCGACCGCCGCCGCCAGCTCCGGCGCCATCGCGGTCACCGTCAACACGCGGCCGCCGTCGGTCACCAATTGTCCGTTGCGCATCGCGGTGCCCGCATGGAAAACCTTCACGCGAATCTTGCCCATCGCCCATTTGATCTTGATGTCCGACGGGAGGTTGCCTTCGAGCCGATCCAGCCCGCTGATCGCAATTCCCTTTTTGTAGTCGCCGGGGTATCCGCCCGACGCGAGCACGATCGCGACCGAGCTGCGGGGCGAGAGCCTGATCGCCGCATTGGCGACTTTCCCGTCGGCGGCGGCGAGCAGGTTCTCCGCCAGGTCGCTGTCCAGCCGCATCATCAGCGCTTCGCATTCCGGATCGCCAAAGCGGACGTTGAACTCGAGCACGTTGATTCTTTCGCCGTCTATCATCAATCCCACGAACAGCAGTCCGCGAAACGGATTCCCGCGCGCGTTCATCGCCGCCAGCGTCGGCGTGACCACCTCGCGCATCACGCGCGCTTCGAGTTCGGGCCCGAATTGCGGCACCGGCGAATACGCCCCCATCCCGCCGGTGTTGGGGCCTCGATCGCCGTCGAAGACCGCCTTGTGATCCTGAAACGTGCCGAGCGGGATCGCGTTTTCGCCGTCGCACAGCGCGAAAAATGAAACTTCCTCGCCGCTCAGAAACTCCTCGACGATTACGCGATTGCCTGCCGCTCCGAAGCGCCGCCGCTCCATCGCATCCGCGATCGCATCCAGCGCCGCCTTCGCGTCGTGGCAGATGACCACGCCCTTTCCAAGCGCGAGCCCGTCCGCCTTGACGACCATCGATCCCGTGCGCGCCTTCACGTAACGCCGCGCGGACTCCGCGTCGTCGAATGCGGCGAAGCCGGCGGTGGGCACGCCCGCCTCGCGCATGATCGTTTTCGCGAACGACTTGCTGGTTTCAAGCTGCGCCGCGGCCGCGGTCGGCCCGAATATTTTAAGTCCCTCGCGCGTGAACCGATCGACGATGCCGGCGGCGAGTGGATCTTCCGGACCGACCACGGTCAGATCGACCGCCTTTGACTTCGCGAATTCCACCAGCGCGGCAACATCGGTCGGCGCGATCGGCACCGCTTGCGCGATCTGATCGATCCCCGGATTTCCGCTTGCGCAAAATATCTTCTGCACGGTCTGGCTCTGATGAAGCCGCCAGACCAGCGAGTGCTCGCGCCCGCCTTTGCCTATAACCAGTACTTTCATCGCCCGGCGCGCAGCTAATGCCTGAAGTGGCGCACCCCCGTGAAGACCATCGCGAGCCCGTACTTGTCCGCCGCCGCGATCACTTCATCGTCGCGCACCGCCCCTCCCGGTTGTGCGATCGCCGTCGCGCCTGCCTCGGCCGCGAGTGTCGGGCCGTCGGGAAATGGAAACAGCGCTTCGGAGACGAGCACGGAACCTTCGAGCGCGACTTTGAGCCGCGCCGCTTTCTCGCGCGCCGCGTACACCGGATCGATCCGCGACGTGGCGCCGCCGCCAACCGCGAGCGTGCGATCTTCCGCGACGAACGCGATCGCGTTGGACTTGATATGCTTGCAGACCTTGATTCCGAACGTGAGCGCGCGCATCTCGGCGTCGGTAGGCTGCCGCCGCGTCACAACTTTGCTTTCGCGCGGATCTTCGATCGCCAGGTCCGGCGTCTGCACCAGCAATCCGCCGAGCACCTTCTTGACGTCAAGCTCTTTGCGGTCCACCGCGCCCGGATTGAACGTCATCACGCGCCGATTCTTTTTCTTGCGCAGGAACGAGATTACCTCGTCCGGATACGCGGGGCCGATCAGCACCTCGGTAAATAATTCATCGACCGCGCGCGCGAACTCCATGTCCCACGGCCGATTCGCGATGATTATACCGCCGAAAGGCGAGTCCGGATCGGTTGCGAACGCCTTGTCCCACGCACCCTTGAGCGTATCGGCAACCCCCACGCCGCACGGCGTGTTGTGCTTTAGGATCGCCACCACCGCGCGCCGCTCGCCCTCGAACTCCAGCATCAGGTTCATCGCCGAGCTGATATCGACCACGTTGTTGAACGACAATTCCTTGCCGTGAAGCTGATGCGCGATCTCGAGGAAGCGGCCNTACAGCGCGCCNGTCTGATGCGGATTCTCGCCGTAGCGCAGCGCCTGTTCGCGCNCGAGNGCAAGGTTGAAGGTCTCGCCCAGCGCCGACTCGCCGCCGTCTCCCGCATGCGTGCCGAGATAATTTGAGATCGCCGCGTCNTAAGCCGTCACGCGCGCGAATGCCTTGCGCGCCAGGCGCCATCGCGTGTCCGCGGCTATCGCGCCCTGGTGCGAGTCGAGTTCGGCGGCGATCGCGGCGTAATCCGCGCCATCGACCACGACCGCGACGTCGCCGTGATTCTTCGCCGCCGCGCGCACCAGCGCGGGTCCGCCGATGTCGATATTTTCGATCGCTTCGTCAAGACTCACGCCGGGTTTCGCGACCGTTTGTTCGAATGGATAGAAATTTACGACCACCAGGTCGATCGGCTCGAGCCGATGCTGCAGCATCTGGCGCCGATGGCTCTCGTCGCCGCGCCGCGCCAGGATTGCGCCATGAATCTTCGGATGCAGGGTCTTTACGCGCCCGTCGAGCATCTCGGGCGAGCCGGTGAAACTCTCGACCGATCTGACTTTGACGCCGGCCGCTTCCAGAGCCGCCATCGTGCCTCCGGTCGATACTATTTCCACGCCGTGCCGTTCCAGCGCCTTGGCAAAATCCGCCACCCCCGCCTTGTCCGCGACGCCGATTAGCGCGCGTCTGATCACGACCTTGTCGCTGCTCATTGCCATCTAGCTCCGCATCTAGCTACGCAACTAACTACGAACGACGCGCGGCACCCGCTTGCCGACCGTGCAAAGCATCTCGTACGAAATCGTTTGCGCCAGCCGCGCGACATCGTTCACGCTGATAGTCTCCCCGCCCGATTCGCCCCACAAGATTACCTCATCGCCAACCGAGGCGCCCGCGATGTCGGTGACGTCGATCGTCGTCAAGTCCATCGAGACCGCGCCGACCACCGGCGCGCGCGCGCCGCGCACTATCACTTCGCCGCCGTGTTGCAGCCCTCTGCGGTAGCCGTCAGCGTAGCCCACCGGCAGCACGCCGATCAGGCTTTCGCGCGGCGCGACGAAGGTATGCCCATAGCCCACGCCGCTTCCAGCCGGCGCGCGCTTGATCTGCATCAGCCGGGTCTTGAACGCCATGACTGGCCGCAGCTCGACGCGCTCGCGCACGGCGGCCACCGGCGGCAGGCCGTAGATCGCCAGTCCCGGCCGCGCCAGGTTGAAATGCGAGTCGTGCCGCAGCACCAGCGCCGCTGAATTTGCGACGTGTATGACCGCAGGCTTCATTCCGGCCGCGTTCAGCGTGCCGATTGCCTGATTAAAGACACCGAGTTGCACGTCAGTGATCGGACTCTTCGGGTCACCGGCGTTGGCCAGCAACGTGCACACGCCCTCCAGGCGCACCGCCGATGCGGCCCGGACCGCCTCNATGACAGCGGGAATATCCGCCGGCATCACTCCAAGCCGCGTCGCGCCGCTGTCAATCTTGACGTGAATCGGAAAATCCCTGCGGCCGGCCGATGCGGCCGCGTGGTCGAGCAGTCCGATCATAGAGGCGTCGAAGACGAATGGCGTCAAGTCGAGCGCGACAATCTCGGCTGCCTGCTCGGCGAAGAAGCCCGCCTGCAGGTACACCCGCGTGCGAATTTCCGCCTTCCGCAGTTCGCGCGCCTCGTCGAGCGTGGCAACCCCGAAATGACGGCATCCTTCGTCGATCAACGTGCGCGCCACCGTCACCGCGCCATGCCCATAAGCGTCGGCCTTGACCACGACCATCAATTCGCCGTGCGCGGCCACGGCCCGCAGCGCGCGGAAGTTGGAGCGGAGCGCGCCGAGGTCGATCTCGGCGATAGTGGGGCGTTGCGTTTCAATTGCCATCGAAGGCTGAATCTCTCTCTCCGCGCGCACCGACGCAAGCCCGCTTCNCCCGCTTTGTTGCGGGAGGTGTCACCGGCACATGGCCGCGTCTCCGGCGCGGATGAGGGCGCAAGGNGTCAGCTCGGCGCGCACTCATCTCCAGCAATGCAGCATAAGGGTGCCGCGGAATACATATTTAGTAGTATTTCTCAGTTGATTATATTTTCCCCAGCTTGACGCTAGTAAATTACTAGTTCAAACTTAAGAAAGCCGGAATCGATATAAGAGTCGAGTCCCGACTTGATCCAGCCCTACAGTGGCCCTTCCGCTCGCCTTTGACCACGTTTTGCTAGACCAACGCCATTCGTACTATCGCAAGGCTTGAGGAGGCCCGCATGGCACAACCTCGTCGCCGCCCTCTATCCGCCAATCTATCGGCCGGGGCCGAGAAATTGAGCTTGCTTACCGGAGTGACGGCCGGCCTCGCGTACTCGATCTTCGCCAGCTTTGTTGCGAACGCGCTAACTCCCGTCAGCGGATATCTCGTCGAAGCGGATTCCTTTCGCCGCTCCGTATCCGGCCGCTATCAGGAAGTGCTCAGCCTCAACGGCGCCATTCCCATCTTGCTGGCATCGCTGATCGTTTTCGTTCTGGTTTGGTGGTCGATGCGCGTGATTCTGGAGCACTGGCAGCGCGAGGATTGGGGGCGCATCGGTTCAATAGACCGAAGCTTGTTAGACGGACCGTCGCTCGTACCGGTGATAATCGCGCCGCTGGCGTCTGCAGTGAGTAAGTAAATTCGCATTAAATCGAAATCTCGGTTCAGTAAGAGGAGAAATGACTAATGAGTGGAACAACTGACAAAGTTAAGGGACGCGTCGAAGAAGCGGCTGGCGTACTGACTAATGATCGCAAGCTGAAAAATCGCGGAAAGATGGATCAAGCGGCCGGCAACTTCAAGGATGCGATCGGAAAGACGATCGACAAGGCGGTTGCGGCGGTCAACCACGACAACAAGCGCTAGTAAGTCGCGAGATCTCGAAAAAAAATGTTATATACAATTCTGCTCGTAGTGATTGCACTAGCACTATTCGGCGCCCTTCCGATTCATTCTTTCAGTAACCAGTGGGGTTACATGCCTAGCGGCCTGATCGGCACGATCCTGCTCGTGTGGCTGGTGCTGTTCGTCCTCCGCCAGGCCTGAAGCCTCCGCATGGTGCGAAGCGACAAGGTCCTGGCGAGCTCCCGAGCGATGAATAGAAGCCGTTCGTCGTTTTCGCTTGCGGTGCGTGTGGTCGCCGCTTCAAGTCCGGCCACCTCGGCCAACTAAATCCGTGTCAGATCGGAAATCAGGCGCTTGGCCGAAGGGTGGCGCGGAGGGATTCGAGCACAGCCTGCTCGGGATACCTTAATCGCTGGCTGGCGTATCTGTATAATGGCGCTGGCAATGGCGATTGACCTCGAAAACGCGCGCGAGCGGATGGTGTCGAACAGCTCGAACCCCGCGAGATAGAAGATCTGCGCGTGCTCGCCGCGATGCGCACGGTCGCCCGTCGTCGCCATCGCGCAGCCAGACCCATAAAGCAAGAATCATGGCTCAATTGACATTCAACATGGCTGTCATGCAATTCCTGGCAGACCACAGGAATGTTCTTCTCACGAAATTCTTTCTACTCGCCAGTTTCGTCGGGCAAGTCGAGGGATACATCCTTGTCGTGACACTAATCTACGTCATGTTCGACAAGACGCTGGCTGTCCGGCTTGCGGTATTGCTATTGCTGACAATGTGTCTCAATCACGTCCTGAAGATAATCATCAAGAATCCTCGGCCCTTCATCCATGAAGGCACCTATCTCCAGAAGTGGGCGGTATCAACGGAGGATGTAAAAGCACTTGCGACCGAGTATTCAACGCCCTCTGGTCACGCCATGGCCGGTTCGGCTTTCTACTCTTATCTCTACGCGGCTATCGAAAATCGATTCGTAGCAGTCATCGCCGTCATAGCGATTCTTTCCATTGGATTTTCGCGCCCCTACCTCGGTGTCCACTATCCCGGGGATGTTCTCATTGGTTGGGTGATTGGATTGCCCCTCGCCCTCGTAGCGATAAAACGCGCTGATCAAATCAGCGACGGATGGAATAAGCTGTCATATAAGCAGCAAGTGGCGATCACGGTTGCCTCAAGCCTGATTCTCTGGCTCGCCACCATCGCAATCAACGGTTGGCGCATCGACGGTCAGCCCCGCGCACTGTTGAGCTATGCAGGATTTTTGACGGGCATCGTCCTTGCCCGCCCCATTGAGTTGAGCACTGTGAACTTCGATCCCAGAAGCTCCAAACCACTGGCGAAAATGCTGCGATTCGCCATATCCGTTGCCATGGTGTTAGTGGCGCTGCTCCTTCTCGATAAGGCCTTTAGAGCAATAGCCGATGACTTCTCGGTCCTGGGATACATGTTGCAGTACATCCGCTACACCATTGCCGGTGTCGTAAGCATATTCGTCGCGCCTCTACTTTTCACAAAAATCAGATTGGCTGAAACAATCACTGTGGGACCAGCCGAGGCCGCTTCCGGTCTGAATTTGGCCCTTTAAGCACTGTCGGGAACCTGCTCGGGATACCTTAATCGTTGGCCGGCGTATCTGTATAATATTGCCGGCTATGGCGATCGATCTCGAAAACGCGCGCGAGCGGATGGTGCTCGAGCAGCTGGAACGCCGCGGGATAAAAGATCCGCGCGTGCTCGCCGCGATGCGCACGGTCGCCCGTCATCGGTTTCTTCCCGCGGAACTTCACGAGCACGCCTACGATGACGGTCCTCTGCCAATCGGCGACTCCCAGACTATTTCACAACCGTACATGGTCGCGCTGATGAGCGAGGTCGCCGAGCTCCAAGGCGCGGAGAAAGTTCTCGAAATCGGCACCGGTTCAGGTTATCAGACCGCAGTGCTCGCGCGGCTGGCGCACGCAGTCTATTCCGTCGAGTGCAACGCGCATCTTCACGATCGCGCCCGCGCGCTTCTCAACTCGATGGGCTTCACCAACGTCTATCTTCGATGCGCCGACGGTTCGGATGGATGGCCCGAGGAGGCGCCCTTCGACGTCGTGATGGTGACGGCGGCGATGCCAGGAATTGCTCTTCCGCTGCTGAATCAATTGACGCCGGATGGGCGATTGATCGCGCCGATTGGCGAAGATGAACTCCAGACCCTGGTGCGTATCAGCCACAAGACCGGACACTGGAGCGAGGAATATTTCGGCGAGTGCCGATTCGTAAAGATGACGGGCAAGCACGGCTTTCAAGGTTAGCGCGCTGGATTCGCGCGGCTCGCAGGATGCGGTGCGGCGGGTAGCGGTGGTGACGGACGGCGGATGATGTGATCGGGGAGTGGATGACAGGGACGCGGTGGATTTCGCGCGCGAGCGTGGCAATCGCGCTCGCCGCGTCGCTCGCGCTGGCAGGATGCGTTGGCGGCTCGCCGCCTTCGGCCTACGCTCGCGCCGGTTCGCAACGCCCGGTCACTCACGTCGTCGTCGCGGGCGAGACCGTTTACCATATCGCGATTGAATACGGCGTCAGCGTCGGGCGCTTGATGGTGGCGAACGGGCTCAGCGATCCGCGCGAACTGCGCGTCGGCCAGGTCCTGACGATTCCGGGCGCGTATCGGGCCGCGTCGATCGGGACTGCGTCGAGCGGGGTGCATCCGTACACCGGTGAGCGGGCGTCGCGCCAATTCCAGTGGCCGGTGTCAAAAGGAGTGGTGGCGTCGGGATTCGGAATCCGCAACGGCGCGATGCACGACGGCGTCGATATCGCGGCGCCGGCCGGCACTCCCGTTTATGCCGCCGACAGCGGCGTCGTGATTTTTTCGGGCACGCTTCACGGCTACGGCAACACTGTGATCATTCGTCACGACGACAATTACGCGACGGTTTACGGCCACAACGGGCGCAACCTGGTAATCGAGGGCGTGCGGGTCGCGCGCGGACAGGAGATCGGCGAGATCGGGCGCTCCGGGCGCACCACCGGCGCCAACCTCCATTTCGAGGTGCGCCGCGACAACGTCGCGAAAGATCCGCTCGCCTATCTGCCCGAGCCCGCATCCTCCGACGGAATCAGCTTTGCCGCGGCCGGCGGCAGCTAGTATCTTTGACCACCGCACGCGAGACTGCCTCAGACCAGTGCGATGGGATCAACGATGACTGCCGAAGAAATCAAAAAACTGATTCGTAACGTCCCGGACTTCCCCAAGCCCGGAATAATGTTCAGGGACTTCACGCCGCTAATCGGTGACGCGCGCGGTTTCGCTGCGGTGGTCGATCAGCTGGCGCAGCCTTACCTCGGCAAAGTGGACGTCGTGCTCGGAATCGAGTCGCGCGGCTTTATCGTCGGCGCGCCCGTGGCGTATCGATTGGGCGTCGGCTTCGCGATTGCTCGCAAGCCCGGCAAGCTCCCGTCCCATACTGTGGATCAGGCCTACGACCTCGAGTACGGCAGCGCGTCGTTGCAGATGCATCAGGACGCNCTCGAAGGCTTGGGTCGCGTGCTCCTGGTCGACGACCTGCTGGCGACCGGCGGCACGGCTGCCGCGGCGCTGCAACTGGTGCAAAAGATCGGTGGAAATGTGATCGGATGCGCGTTCGTGGTCGAGCTCGACGCGCTCAAGGGACGCGAGCGCCTGGCGCCGGTCAACTGCTTCTCGCTAGTCCACTATGATTAAGCGATGCGGAGCCCGATGGATAATCGCGAACCGCGTGCGACTGCAGATTCGGATCGGCGCCGCCTGCTAGTCGTCCTTGGCGTCACGTCGGTCTATTTCGTCACCGAACTCGTCGGCGGCTATCTGACGGGCAGCCTGGCGCTGCTTTCCGACGCCGTCCACATGCTCACCGACATCGCAGCGTTGTGCCTGGGCCTGCTGACGCTGTGGATATCGACGCGGCCCGCATCGTCGGCGAAAACCTACGGCTATCTTCGCGCGGAAATCCTCGGCGCGTTGCTCAACGGGCTTTTTCTCTGGCTGCTGGTGGTCTTCATCTGGATCGAAGCGATCGGCCGGCTGCGAAACCCGCGCCCGGTTTCAGGGCTGGGCGTGATGGCTGTCGCGATCGTCGGAATCGGCGTGAATGCCTTCTCCGCGTGGATGACCTCGACCGACACGCCCGGCGGTCACAAGCACGGAATGGCGCTGCGCGCGGTGTTCGTGCACGTTATTTCCGATCTCATTGGCTCGGTGGGCGTGCTCGCTTCCGGCGCGCTCAACTATTTCACCGGATGGATGCAGGCCGACCCCGCCGTGAGCATATTGATCGGATGCCTGGTGCTGTACGGTTCATGGGGTCTGGTGCGCGAGGGCGTGGACATCCTGATGGAATCGGTGCCGTCGCATATTGACCTGGACGAAATGCGCAACGACCTGCTGGCCGTCAGCGGCACCGAAGAAGTTCACGACCTTCACGTCTGGTGTCTGACAACCCGGCAGATCGCGCTTTCGGCGCACGCGGTGGTCGCTCCGGATGCGGATCGCGATCGAGTGCTCGCCGAGATGTGCCATCTGCTGCAGACCAAGTTCGACATCCACCATCTAACCTTGCAGCTTGAACGCGACAATCGCCGCGAACGCGAGCCGGAACATTTCTGATTCAACCCCATTTCTGATTCAACCCGATGATGCTGCAAATGCTCAACTGATGGCCACCTCGGAACCGCGCGATCCGGGCGTGGACGACGCGGACACGCCGGAGTTGTACGACGAGCCCTGGGTTATTCCGCCATTTCAGCCAATTCGAGCGATCGGCGCTGTCATCCTGATCGCGTGCGGCTTCGCGCTCTATGAATATGTGCTGGTGTCGTTCTGGTCGGTGCCGTGGATGGGCATTCACGAACGAATTCCGTGGCCCGCGTTCGCGATCGCGGCAGTTGCGATTGTGTTTTCGATTGCGGGGTTGCGACTCGCGCTGGGGCTCGATTCGCCGCACGCCAAACTCGGATTCGGTCTGCTCGCATTCCTGGTATGCATCGTCGTTGGAGCGGGCGGCGGCCGATTCGTCAGCTACGCAATGCGCGGGACGCTGAATCCGCCGTTTAAGCTGAAGCTCGCGGTGAGACAGCAATTCCCAAGCTTCGCGCTCGTCGATCAGAACGACTCGATCCGCCGTGGACCGGCGCCTTCCGATGCGGATGCAAGTCTGGTTTTCGTCTATCGCGGAGACTATTGCCCGTTCGCGCGGTTCGAACTCGCTGAACTGACCGCACGTGCCGACGATTTTCGCCGCGCCGGCGTTGATACGGTTGGCATCAGCGCCGATCCCATCGAAAGATCGAAGATGCTCGCGGGATTTCTCCGCACGAAAATCCCGCTGCTGAGCGATACCCTCGAATCGATCCTCGCACCGCTCGGTCTCGTGCAGCATCATCGCAATGGCGAGCCCGACAACGCGATACCTGCGTTTTTTATCGTCGATCGAAGCGGTGTCGTGCGATGGATTTTTACGTCGCCCTATTATCGTGAACTGCCGCGGTCGGATACTCTCCTCGACGCCGCAAAGTCAGTCATTGCCGGCGAGTCCACGACGCGTCGAGCGCCGACAGCATCGCAGCAGTAGCGATGGCCGGCGAGTCGGCGGCAAATATCGCTCCGATCGACGCGACTCCTGCCGGTCGCGCGGCCGGATCGGCAGATGCGAATAATTCGCGCGTGCGATCGGGCGTGATGCCGCCGAGTGCGAAGACCGGAATTGCGCCCGCGCTGCACGCCGCCTTAAGGCTGCTCGGACCGCACGCGGGCACGGTCGCGGGCTTCGATAGCGGATCGAAGACGGGACCGAAAACCGCGAAGTCGGCGCCCTCGCGCGCGGCGGCGGCTACATCGGGGGGCGAGTGGCTGGACACTCCGATGAGTCGATCGGGCCCGAGCAGCTTGCGCGCCATGCTGACGCCGATGGAATCGAAGGGAAGATGAACACCGTCGGCATCCGCGGCGATTGCTACATCGGCGCGATCGTTCACTATCAGCGGCGCACCGGCGCGCGTGCAAATTGCCCGAAGGCGGAGCGCCAGTTCGTAGAGCGCGCGCGCGGGTAGATCTTTTTCGCGGAGTTGCAATGCGACGGTTCCGGGCGGCGCGGCTTCCCGCGCCACTGTCAGCGCGGCTTCGCATGCCGAAATCAGATCGCCGTTCTTTACGACGCGGCGATCGGTGATCAGATAAAGTCGAAAGCTGACGCGCGGCCGCGACGACAAGGCGGCCTACCCTATCAGGCCGGTCAGCGGGCTGGACGCGGTCGCGTAGAGCTTGCGCTCGATTCGGCCGGCGCGATACGCCAGCCGCCCCGCCTCGACCGCAAGCTTCATCGCAAGCGCCATCGCAAGCGGGTCCTTCGCGCCCGCGATCGCGGTGTTCATCAGCACGCCGTCGCATCCGAGTTCCATCGCCTCGGCGGCGTCGGACGCGGTCCCCACGCCCGCATCGACGATCACCGGCACCTTCGCCTGTTCGAGGATGATCGCGAGGTTGAACGGATTGCGGATTCCCAGGCCTGAGCCAATCGGCGCCGCCAGCGGCATCACCGCCACGCATCCGATCTCCTGGAGCCTCAGGCAAGTCACCGGATCGTCGGTGGCATACGGCATCACCTTGAATCCCTCCTTGACGAGGACGCGGGCCGCTTCGATCGTCGCAACGACATCGGGAAACAGCGTCCGCTTGTCGCCGATCACCTCGAGCTTCACCAGTTCGCCCACGCCGACCTCGCGCGCGAGGCGGCAGGTGCGAACCGCCTCGTCGGCGGTGAAACATCCCGCGGTGTTGGGAAGAATCTGGTAGCGCTTGGGATCGAGATAGTCGAGCAGATTTTCCTTGCCGCGATCGGTGATGTTCACGCGCCGCACCGCGACCGTCACGATTTCGGCGCCGCTTGCTTCGACGGCAGCCTTGGTCTCGGCGAAGTCGCGATACTTGCCGGTGCCGACGATCAGACGCGATTGGAATTTCAGCCCGCCCAATTCAAATGGAGTGTCCTGCATATTTTGCCTTGCGGTTTCGGCGACTAACCGCCGCCGACGAAGTTGATTATCTCGACATGGTCGCCCGCCCTTACAATAGTCTCATCGTATCTGGCCCTGGGCACGATCTCGTGGTTGATCTCGACGGCCACGCGGCCGCGGCGCATGTTCAGGCACTCCAGCAGAGCGGTCAACGGCGTGTCGGCGTAGAGAGGGTACGGGTCGCCGTTGAGTGTGATTGAGGTTGCGATGGAATCCGACATTTTTGAGCCGCTTCCCTCGTATTGGGAAGCGGCCCGGGCGCAACCGCTAAGGTTGCGCTGTCGGCTTCCCTACGCCGGCATTACCCGGATCAGGTTCGAGGGGTTCCCGCAGGATCTCAGTGCGTAACGCACACCCCCAGCCCAATCCGACTATACGATCAAGCTCGCGAGATTGTCAAAAAACGCGCGACGCCGCGCGCGGCTCGGTATGAGTCCGGAAATCGCTCGCGGGTCTGAGGTGCGCGCGGGAACGGCGTCCACCGATCAGCGATTCAAGGATGCTGTGCTCGAATTCCTCCGCGTCGCCCCCGCTAGGCGCCTGATTTCCAAGCTGACAGGGGGTTAGTTGGTCGGGGTGGCCGGATTTGAACCGGCGGTCACACGCTTGCCGAATATCTCAATATGAGATAGACTAAAAGCTGGTGCACGTCATTTCGCAGAAGGCGCTGCGGGAGTTCGCAAGGAAGCACGCCGACGCCGCGACGCCGCTGGGAGCGTGGCTGAAGCTGGCACGGCGCGGGCACTTTCAGAATCTCGCCGAGTTGAAGCGAACCTTCGCCAGCGTGGACATGGTTCGGGTGAAAGGNCGCGATTTTTACGTCTTCAACATCGGCGGGAACAAATTCCGGCTGGTCGCTGCGATACACTTCAACACCCAGCGCTTGTTCGTGCGCCACATATTGACGCACGCGGACTACAACACCGAGAGGTGGAAACAATGAAGACTCGGACTGCCATTCGGACTCTGAAGAAACCCGATTCGCTGGAACCCTTTCTCGCAATTCGTACCGAGCGGGAGTACGACGCGGCGGTCGAGCGCCTCAACTCGCTGGTGGACGACGTTGGCGACCATCCCAAAGACCCGCGTTATCGCCTGATCGAAACCCTAAGCGTGCTGATCGAGGCATACGACCGGGAGCATCACGGCCTGCCGGAAGCTTCCGGCATCGAGGTGCTTCGCTTCCTGATGGAGCAGCACGGCCTCACTCAAAAGGACCTGCCCGAGGCCGGCAGCCAGGGCGTAGTCTCCGAAGTCCTGGCTGGCCGCCGCCGTCTCAACGTGCGGCAAATTCAGGCTCTTGCCGCGCGCTTCGGAGTCGATCCAGGGGTCTTTATAGATGCGAGCGAGAGCGTTTCTCGTCAGCACGCGGAGCGAATGATTCACTGATCCAAGGTGGTTCTGATTTGGTCGGGGTGGCCGGATTTGAACCGGCGACCACTCGCACCCCAAGCGAGTG
>JGI20191J14862_1000123_pt1 | contig 25456 bp, 26 predicted proteins | sample NGESurdeep092012_7_FD_14862 | JGI IMG/M metagenome (IMG submission 14862)
TTCCTGGCCACTGCAACAGCATCCGTGATCTCCGCCATAGCAGAAGACTAGAGACAATTCACGCTCAAACACAGCTAAATCTCGCGCGAGCCCTTAGGCTGCTGCCTGACGCAGATGTTGGGCGTCACGGGGGCGTGTTCTCGCTCGGGTCGAAGGTCAATGCGCCACAGGTCGTGGCATGCACCGTGTCGCGTGCGCGGGGATGCCGCACACCCGGTTGCCTGCCGATGACTCGGGCGGGCCGTTGACTTCAGGAGGGGCAGGGGACGTTGAGCGACATCGTCGGAGAGCTGGCACGCGTCAAGGGCGCCTTCGAGCAGCCCACGCTCACCCTGCTGCACCAGCGTCAGGCGCCGGTCATCATCGCCATCTTCCGCAGTTCGTTTGCCCGGGACGTGCGCACCATCGTGGCGCCGCGCCTGCACGACCAGGTCGAGGCGTACTTGGACGAGCTGCGCCTGGCTGGGGAGTCCGATGTCCCGGCCGGGTCCGGTCGTGAGTTGTGCCTGAAGTGGATGCGAGGGCAGTGGCTGGTTCGCAGCCTCGACGACAACGGTGACGAGCTGTACACCCTGACCTCGCACGCCCAGGACGCGCTCCAGCAGGTGAAGAGTCTGACCCGTGAACGGGCCAGCCTGAGCGAGCACCGCATCTCCACCATCGTCACCGCCGCCCGCCGGTTCAACGCTGACGTGAACCCGGACCGGGCAGCCCGCGTCGGAATCCTCGACGCGGACATCGCCCGCCTGACCGACGAGCGTGACCGGCTCGTGGCCGGCGGAGACATGCCCGCGGTCTCGGACGAGTACATGTTGGAGGGCTACGGCGAGCTGCTGCAGCTCGTTGCCGCGCTGCCGAGCGACTTCTCCCGGGTGGAGGAGGCGTTCACCGGACTGCGCGCACAGATTTTGGCGTCGTTCCGGGTCGAGGGCCGTCGCGCAGGTGACGTTGTCAGCGACTACCTGACCCAGGCTGAGACGCTCAAGACGGCCACGGCGGAGGGGCGCGCGTTCGAGGGCGCGTTCGCGTTGCTGCGCGACGACGAACTCCTGCTGCAGCTGCGCGAGGACGTGAGAGCGCTGCTGGACCACCCCCAAGCTCCGGACATCCTGAACGACGTCGACCGGCGAGAGCTGCGCGGCATCGTCAACCTCATCCGGTCCGGGATGGACGACGTCATCGTCAAGCGCAGCCGGGTCACGGCCGCGCTGCGGGAGTACATCGTCACCCACGACATCACCCGGGACCGTGAGCTGGACAGCACGCTGCGTGAGTTGGAGGCCGAGCTGGCTACGTGGATGCGCACCGCCGGCCCGCGGACCAGCGTTCCCGTGACACTGCTGCCTGCGCGCGCCGATGTGACGCACCTGCGTGAACGGTTCCACGACCCGGCCAACGAGAAGGAGCCGCCGCCGCTGGCCGACCTGGGGCAGGACCGGCCGGCAGACCTGTCGCTGCATGAGCTGCTCATGGCTGGCGGTCCGTCGTTGGGGTCGCTGCGGGCAGCCCTCGACGAGGCTCTGGCCGGCCCGGACCCGGTCCAGTCGCTGGGGCGCGTGTTCGACGGCCTCGAGGAGAGTCTGCGCCGACCGGTGGAAATCTTCGGGCTGTTGCACCTGGCCACCAACCAGGCCGCGGTGCACCGTCACGCCGACACCGAGCGGTACTCGACCATCCGCCCTGATGGCAGCAGCCGTGCCCTGGACGTTCCCCGCATCACCCCGACGCCACCGACCACCCACGTTCACGAGGCCACGCCGGCCGCGCAGACCACTGACACCACCGCTACCGACCCGCAGCCGCGGGCTGAGGAGACCCGATGACCGACACCACCTTCCACGCCCTGAACGGTCACACCCCCGTCGACGACACGAACGTTGGCGCGCCGGCCCCGGACTTTGACCTGCTCGCACGCGGCGACGCGGCGGACGAGGAAGTGGTCCGCGTGCCGTCGTCGACGTTGGCGCTGTTCGCCGGTGACGAGGGCGGTCTGGACCTCGGGCAGCGCAAGGCCCTGGTCGCGTTGCTGAAGCAGCGGTTCATCAGCGCCCGCACCGACGGGCCGGAGTGGCGCGCCCTGGTGGAGAACCCGCGCCCCATCCAGGCCCGGTTGAACGACCTGTTCATGGAACTGCACCTGGACACCGAACGCGAGGTCGCCTACAAGCGGCAGGTCACCCCTGAAGGTGGGGGTCGGTTCCCGACCCTCTTGCACGACATTGCCTGGGGGCGCGAGGACACCCTGCTGCTGGTGTACCTGCGCGACCGGTTCCGTGGCGAGCAGGCCGCAGGGAACGGCCGGGTCTACGTCGACCGTGACGACATGCTGGAGTTCATCGCCGCTCACCGGCCTGAGCACGCCACCGACCAAGCCGGTGACGCCAAGCGGGCCGCGAAGGCCATCGAGACCGTGTACAAGTCCGGCCTGCTGCTCGGTCCGAGCGTTGGCGACCGGTTCGAGGTCCCCGGGGCCATCGAGGTACTCCTGTCGATGGAGAAGCTCCACGAGCTCCTGGCCTGGATACGCGAGCAGAACGCGGGCAGCGGTGCCGCCGCCGACGGCGACGACTCCGCCCTACCTGACGCCGCATCCACGCCAGGCACGTCCACCGCAAGCGCGACCACCGGCCCGGAGAGCGAGAACTGACATGACGACCACCGCAGAACCGACATTCACCACGCCGGCACTGGACGGCCTGGAGTCGCCGCTGCGCGCATCTGGACTTGGAGAGCAGGACCCGATGTTCTACGTGCCCGGCGCCACCGCGGGCACGGTGCAGTGGAAGGCGGAGACGTTCCAGCTGGTCAACTGGGGAGGGTTCGAGGGCCGGGTCGTGTTCAACTTCCACCCCGGCTCCACCCTCATCTCCGGCGCCTCCGGGACCGGCAAGAGCACCCTGCTGGACGCGTACATCGCGCTGATGATGCCCTCGGACACCCCGTTCAACGGAGCATCGAACGACTTGGTCGGAGGCCGGGCCCGCAGCGCCGAGCAGCGCAACCTGCTCTCCTACCTGCGCGGGCAGACGGACACCACGACCGACACCGCCGGCCGAGAGAAGGCCATGGTGCTGCGCGGTGACCGCACCGCGGCCTGGGGTGCGGTCGGGATGACGTTCGTCAACGACCACGGTCGCCGCTTCACCGCGCTGCGCGCGTACTACGTGCCCGGCAGCGCCACCCGCTCCACGGACATCGCCATGCGAATGGTCACCGTCGACGGGCAGCTGGACCTGGCCGACCTCGCCAAGACGGTCGAAGCCAGGTTCGCCCCGAAGGTCCTCAAGGACACCTTCCCCGGGCTGCGCACCTACGACACGTACGCCGCGTTCGCGAACACGCTGCACACCCGACTGGGCATCGGCGCGAACGGGGACGGGGAAAAGGCGCTGCGGCTCCTGGTGCGCATCCAGTCCGGTCACCAGATCCGCACGGTGGACGAGCTGTACAAGGAGATGGTCCTGGAACGACCGCGCACGTACACCGACGCGGACGTGGCCATCGCCCACTTCAACGAGCTCGAGCAGAACTACGCAGACATGAAGGCGGCACAGCAGCGGGTAGAGCTCCTGGACCCCATCACCGCCAGGCACGACGCCCTGCTGAAGGCGCGAGCTGAGGTGGAAACCATCGACACGTTCGGTCTGACCCGCCCCGGGGACACCCCCATCGTGCTGTGGAGTCTGCGGACCGAGCAGGCACTGCTGGACGATGCCGTGGAGACGAACCGGCTCGACCGCGCCCGTGTCGGCGAAGAGCTGCGTCTGACGCACACCAAGGAGTCCAGCCTGGGCGAGGAGCTGCGGACCGCTCGGGAAGACCACCGTAGCTCCGGCGGCGCAGACCTGGAGCGGCTTGCCTCCCAGATCGAGCAGGAGAACGTCCGCGAACAGGAGCGTGCCGCCAGGCGCGCCGTCCTGGCGGAGAAGACCACAGCCCTGGCGGTACCGCTCGGGACGCGCGCGGACTTCGAAGCACTTCAGACCGCCGCCGTCGGCTTCTTGGCCGGATTCGACGCCGCAGACGCCGAGCTCGGCACCCGGCGCGACAGCCTGCTGCGCAAGCAGTACCCCCTCCAGGACCGCAAACGGTCCCTGAAGGAGGAACGGGTATCGCTGTCCGGGCGAGCCGGACGCGTACCCAAGTACCTGGACGACCTCCGCCAACAAGTCGCGACCGCGGTCGGCATGGCGCCGACTGACCTGCCCTTCGTCGCCGAGCTCATCGACGTGGCCCCAGACGAGGTCCGGTGGCGCACCGCCATCGAGACCGTCCTCGCCGGCAGCGCCCGCAGGATGCTCGTGCCCATCGACGAGCTCGCGCGGTTCCGGGCTGCCATCGACCCGCTGCACCTGCGCGGCCGCATCACCTACGAGGGTGTTCCGCGCGCACCGCACCACGATGTTCCCGGAGACCCGGACAAGGTCGCAGGCAAGCTGCTCTTCAAGGACTCCCCGTACAGCACGTGGGTGCGCCGGCACGTCAGCGACCCAGCACGCAACGCCCTGTGCGTGGACACGGCCCGAGAGCTCGCGGGCGACGGGCTGCGAGTCACCCTCGCCGGACAGCAGGGTCACGGCTCCCGCGGCTCGCACGGTCGCGGCGAAAGCTCGAACATCATCGGGTTCAGCAGCGCGGAGGCGATCGAGGAGCTCGACGCAGCCCTGGCCGCGGTCGAGGGCCAGCTGGACGAAGTGGGCGGTCAGCGCCTGCGGCTCGACACTGAGCGGGCCGACCTGCACCGGCGCAAGAGCGCATACGACGCAGCGCAGACGTTCAGCTGGGACGACATCGACGTCGGCGGCGTGCGGGACCGGATCCGCGAGCTGGAGCAGGCGCGGGCCACGATCTTGGCCGCCGACGACCGGTTGCGCGCTCTCGAGGCGCACATCACCGTCCTGGACGGCCGGCTGGAGCAGGTCCGCGACGAGCGGGTCGGGCTGCAGCGCGACAAGAAGGACCTGGACGGTGCGCACGGTGATCTGGCCACCCGGCAGGACGGCGTCAACCTCGAAGTTGAGCGCGTCGAGGACGACAACGTGGTCGTGCTGGACGATGCCGCCGCGACCCGCCTGGACGCGGAGTTCGCGGCTGCGTGTCACCCGGGCGACCCGACCAACCTGTCGGAGTTCGCGATCAACCTTGGCCGGCTCCACCAGCGGCTGTCGACAGCGGTTGATGGCGCCCGCGAAGAAGTCAGGCGCGCACAGGAGGACCTGGAACGAATATTCACCGCCTACCAGCTGAAGTGGGAGGACCCGAACCTGGGACGGACCGCCGCGTCGTACCCCGACTACGCGGCCGTCCTGGACGGGCTGCGCACGGCCGGGCTGTACGAGCAGCGCCAGCGGTGCAAGGCCATCCTGGCCGAGTGGACCGGCGAGGACCTGGTGTCGCTGCATCGGTCCATGGAGTCGGCCGTGGAAGACATCGAAGCCCGGATGGGACCCATCAACGACATCCTGCGCCACCTGCCGTTCGGTGCGAACTGCGACCGGCTGCGCATCAAGCTGCGTCGCCTGACCACGGACCGGGTGAGCACGTTCCGACGCGAGCTGCGCGCGGTGTCCTCCGGCGCCACTAAGGAGCTGACTGACGACCAGCTCGAAGGGCGGCTCAAGCAGCTGCAGGCGTTTATGGCGCAGATTCGCGACCGTGACGACCCGCGCGGCAACCCGGCGCTCAGCGACCGGGACCGGCTGCTCGACGTGCGCCGGCACGTGGAAATCACCGCCGAGCGGTTCAGTCCCGAAGGCGTCCTGCTGTCCACGCACTCTGCCCTCGGCGGCAAGAGCGGCGGTGAGAGCCAGGAGCTCGTCGCGTTCATCGTCGGTGCCGCGCTGCGGTTCCGTCTCGGCGACGACGAGAACGCCCGTCCGACGTTCGCGCCGGTGTTCCTCGACGAAGGGTTCGTGAAGTCCGACGCGGAGTTCGCAGGCCGAGCCGTCCAGGCGTGGAAGGGGCTGGGGTTCCAGCTCATCGTCGGCGCCCCGCTGGACAAGGTCACGGCGCTCGAGCCGCACATGGACGAGTTCCTCGCCATCACGAAGGACACGGCGACGCACTACTCGTTCGTGCACCGCCTCAAGGACGCCCCGGCGCCGGCGGAAACCGCGTGAAGACCCCGGAGCAGGTCCTCGTCGACATCGAGCGCCGACTGGCCCGCACGTGGGCCGACACCGTGACCGTGGACGCGCAGCCCGGGGAGCCGGCCGGCGAGCGGGCCTGGCCGCACCCGTTCCCGCTCGGGCAGCCGACCAGCGCCGACCTCGCGCAGCGCTTCTCCTCCGTCGTCACCCAGGTGGGCACGTGGCGGACCTGGGCACGGGAACACCAGGTGGCTCTCACCGTCCGCACGCGCCGTGTCGTGGGCACCGACCAAGAGCTACCCACGCACGTGCATGTCCCAGACATCGACACCGCGGCACGGCTGTGCGGCGGCGACTGGACCCAACGGCTGGGCAGAGGCCGCGACCGGGCGGCGGTGCTCGCCGCCCGGTACCCGCACGTGGCCGGCTCAGGTCGCGTCCTGGCTGCCGTGGAGGCGCTGTCCGACGTCGACTTCGACCTCCTGTGCCGAGCCGCGGACTGGTTCGCCACCGGAGATGCTCGAGGGCTGACCCCGCGGCAAGTGCCCATCGAGGGCCTGCACGCCAAGTGGCTCAACGCCCGGCACGCCCTCGTCCGCGAGCTCGCCGAAGTGGGTGACCTTGGCCTGCTTCCGCCGCACCCGGCACGCATCCACTTCACCTACCTCGACCCCGATCACCGAGCAGGCGGCGGCCGCGTGCACGACTCCGCAACCGTGGGTGACCGGGTGACGCTCCCGTACGAGCCCCAGGTCGTGGTCATCTCCGAGAACAAGGACACCGCCATACACTTCCCGGCCGTGCCTGGCGGCATCGCCGTCGAGGGCGTGGGCCGAGGAGGAGCCACAGCGGCGACGTTCTTGTGGATCACCGAGGTGCAGGATGTCTTCTACTGGGGCGACATGGATGCGGATGGGCTGGAAATCCTCGACGGCTTCCGCGCCGCAGGCATCCGGGCACGCTCGGTACTCATGGACCCTTTGGCGTACGAGACCTGGGAGCGCTACGGCACCAACCTCGACGTCCGCGGCAGGCCCCTGGAAGCGCGGGCACCTCGGCCGGTCCCGCACCTCACCGCCAGCGAGTCGGAGCTGTATCACCAGCTCATCTCTCCAACCTGGACCCGCCATCGGCGCATAGAGCAGGAGCGGATTCCGTTGGCGGTTGCGGTTCAGGAGGTCATGGCAGTAAGGCAGTCTCGGATTCATGCTTGACGGTCCGGCCGCACCGAGACGGCGGAGCCGAGTCCCGCGGAGCCTCGAAGACCCGGCGCGACCAGCCCGGCGGTGGCCCTGGTCGTGGCCGGTGACAGCCCGGAGCCCCGGGCCGAGATAGCGACGCCTCCCGCTACGGCTGTCGGTCCTCGCGGCTACGGTACGAGGGTCAGGGCCGTCCAGTCGGATCGGGCCGAAGCGTTCGCGCGGACCCGCCTCGCCGTGTGCCCACCAGGGTGGGCCCTGGAGGCGGTCAGCGAGCTCCGGCTCGGACGGTGACGCGAGCCGCGGGCGCTGACGAGGAATATTGAGGAGAGCGCATGACGAAGCACCACCTGGCTGAATACGAGGCCTTCAAGTGCCGGTGCGGCGAGTACGCCTACATCGGCATGACCCGGTTCGACGAGGAAACCGAAGAGATCGAGGTCAACATCACCACGACGAAACTCATGTGGTCTGACCGCTTCAAGCACGCATGGCGCTCACTGGTGCACGGCGAAAGCGAGAGCTGGAGTGTGATAGCTGACCGCACCGAGCTGATCGACGCCCTCAGGCAATTCGCTCCCGCAGTCAAACCCGCTCGCTAACTAGCGCCCCGTTGTCGTGGACGCAGTTTCGGGGGAACGGGTCACAGGTCCGGTCGGACTGCTGAGGGCCGGCGTCTGCGGTCTGTACTGCACTGCGAGGTGGGTGCCGGCGTGGCTCGTCGGGCGCCATCGCTGTGTGACCGACCACCCCCCGTACGATCACCAGTGTTCCCGCGGTGCCCCAACATGCCAGGAGCAGTGATGGCGTCAAGTGGTAACTACTGAGAAGCCGTACCAGTCCAGCGCGCTGCGTGGCTACCACCTTGTCTGAGGTCGCCGGGTGGCTCAGGGACGCCGTGTCGGCCTTCGGGCTCGCGTGCGCCGAGAAGCTGGCCGGCCCCGGTGACAAGGAGGCGGCCATCCGCGCACCACTGGAGGCTCTCCTGGGCGCGGCAGGTTCCGCCCTGCGGGTCAGAGCGGTCTTCCACGACGAGGTTCGGGACACCGAGCGTCAGGTCCGCCCGGACTACGGGGTGAGCGTCGGTGGCGCCATCACCGGGTACGTCGAGGTCAAGGCGCCCGGGCGCATCGACCCGGACGGCCTGCGAGGGCACGACCTTCGCCAGTGGCAACGACAGAAGGACCTGCCGAACCTGCTGTACACCAACGGAACCCAGTGGCGGCTCTACCGCGACTGCGAACCGGTCGGGCAGCCGGTCACGTTCACCGGCGGCACACTGGATGCGGCCGGGGAGGCGTTGGCCGCCCCACCGGAGTTTGAGGCGCTGATCACCGACTTCCTCCGCTGGGAACCCGCCCCGATCACCTCGGTGGGCGCACTCGTGCGCGCAGTCGCACCGCTCACCCGTCTGCTGCGCGGGGAGGTCCTCGACCAGCTCGACATCGAACGCCGGGCCATCACGGCAGGAGAGTCCGAGGAGCAGCAGCCGTTCCTCGGCCTGGCCCGGGACTGGCGGGCGCTGCTGTTCCCGACAGCAACCGACGCCGTGTTCGCGGATGGGTACGCCCAAACCGTGACGTTCGCGCTGCTGCTGGCGCGCACGGAGAACATCGACCTGGCCGGGGTCAGCCTGCACTCGGTCGGCCAGCGACTCGGGCACGAGCACTCCCTCATGGGCAAGGCGCTGCAGCTGCTGACCGATGACGTGGCTGCCGACTTCAAGGTCACCCTCGACCTGCTGGTGCGCGTCGTCGGGGCCACCCGCTGGGACCGCATCCGGAAGGGCAAACGCGACACCTACCTTCAGCTGTACGAACACTTCCTCGAGCTCTACGACCCCGAGCTCCGCAAGAAGTCAGGGTCGTACTACACCCCGCGCGAGGTCGTTGACCAGATGGTGCGCCTCACCGAAGAGGCGCTGATAAGCCGGCTGAGCAAGCCGGACGGCTTCGCCGACCCGACCGTCCTCACCGTTGACCCCGGGATGGGGACCGGGACCTATCTGCATTCCATCATCGAACGCATCGCCGAGCGGGCCCGGACCACCGATGGTCCCGGGTCTGTCCCTGGCGCGATCACCGCGGTCGCTGCGCGCCTGGTGGGCTTTGAGATTCAGATGGGCCCGTACGCCGTCGCCGAGCTGCGCACCACCGACCTGGTCCGAGACACGGGCGCCAAGCTGCCGCCGCACGGGATGCGCCTGTTCGTGACCGACACCCTCGACGACCCGCACGCCGCCGAGACACAGCTGGGCTCTGGGCTGAAGCTCATCGCCGAGGCCCGGCGCAAGGCGAACGAGGTCAAAGCGCGCCACTTCCCATGCGGGCAGGGTTGTCTCGCCGCAACCCAGCGGTTGCGACGTAACCAGAACGGAGGGAAGAAGCATCATCGGCACCCTACTCATGTCGGTCACTGTGCTGGCCGTCACGCTCGTCGCAAATGCGCCGCTATCGCCAGGGTACGGCCGATTGAGGAGGGTGGCAGGCCCAGCCACAGGCTCAGACAATCTGCGTTCCGCCTAAGCCGTGCACGTAGCCGCAGACTTCATCCCTGCAACCACAGTGGTCATCTGGTGTGCTGACCGCTGGCCCGACCCCCAGCACGGCCGTTGACTGGGACGCAGCAAGCACGCGGGGCGCATCCGGTGTGGATGCTGTGCTGGGCACCGTTGCTGCGCAATTGAACAGGTGGGAGACCTGGGATCTGGCCGCCCGGAGACGACGCGCCACGGACGAGGTCCGGTGCCTCGTCCGTGGCGCATAGCCGGCTGCTCCTCCCTACGGCTACTTCTTGCCCTTGCCCTTGGCCTGCGACAAGTCGCTGGCAGCGACGCTCTTCTGCGCCTTGGTCGACTTCGGGTTCATCAACTGCTTCGACGCAGCACTCGCGTCCTTCTTGCTGGTAGGCATCTCCCCTCCCTCCCGCCGGAAGGTCCGTTCCGGCTCCCGGGCGTCCACGGCGGACGTCACACCGACCCTACGAGCGGGCTCAGACAGAACCCGGCCGACGCTCGGAAACCAGACGTGTGAGCGACTCGGTAGTTGTTTCCGTGCGCGATGGGTCTTCCGGTGCGTCGGTCCCATCGGCGGGTACCTTTTGGAACGCTCCCACCGGCCCTACGGTGCACAGCGACGTGGCCCCAGGGCAATTGGCCCACAACCTGTTGGCCAGTTGCGCTTTCGGACCAGGCTGCAGGGCGGCCAGGGCGTCCTCACCGGTTGCGGTGCGCGTTGGGGGTCTGTTGTGGCGTCCACCACACGTACGCGAACCGACATCCGCGGTGCATCTTGCGGTAGGGGGCGGGTGCAACCTGTCGATGATGAGGCACAGTGGCCTATGTGACAGACGACGAGGACCCGACCTCGGCTGAGCCGGAGGACGCTGCTGGAACCGGGCAGCCGGCGGGGGACCTCGGAGAACGGCCCTCGCGGGCCGTACCGCCGGTTCTCGTGGAGTTGGCGGCCAGGTTGAACGTGGTGAGCGAGAATGCCGCACGCACTATGATCGAGAACATCACGCGCGGCGTGAGTCCGGCGTTCGCAGCCATCCGGGCCGACGTGCTGCGCTCGTCGCTGGCCGAGGCACAACTGATGCGCGCGGTCCGCATTGGTGATGCCCTGACGCCCGCGGTGCTGCGCGGCATCCAGATGGACTCCGGAGCCGCACTTTCGAAGATCGTGTTGTCGGGCAGTGCGTTCTCAGGTTGGCGCTCGGCTCTGGCCACACAGAACATGGTTGCGTCCTGGGCGAAGACCCAGAACTTTGTCTCCCAGGTAGCCATCTCGCCCCGCTTCCTTGAGGAGTTGCGGGAGGTGACGCGCATCAACGTCCGGCTCTCGGAGGTGCTCGCGAACCTTCACCCGGCACACTCAGCGTTGGCTGTCCGACCGCTCGGCGCCTACCAGAGCTACCTGGGGCAACTGCCCACCACGCTCACCCGCCGGCAGCAGGTGGTGTCGCGGGCGGCCGGCCATGGCATCAACGGCCTACTGGCCACCGGAGTCCTGCTGGAGGTCGGGCCGGACGCGGATGTCGAGACACTGGTCCCTTTGGTCAATCGCGACGTCGTCGAGGCGTGGACGGCGGGGCCCGCGGCCGTCCGAACGGAGTTGTACGAGCGGCTGGGCAACCTCGAGTCTTCGGTCCCTGAGCTGCTTGAGGGCGCGTGGCACGACGTCGTGCACCCGGCACCGGCCCGCCTGGTGACGATCGCCACATGCGCCGTCGAGGCGATCGATCGTTCTCTGCGCGCGGCCGCACCTGACTCCGACGTGGAGACCTGGATCCCGACCAGCGGCCGCAAGTCCGGACTTCTATGCCAAGTCAGGCAACCTGACGCGAGCAGCGCGCATACGGTTTGTCTTGCGGACACGCAAGGGAGATCGCCGGCTCGTGGAGGAGCAGGCCACGGCGCTCATCGTCAGCTTCACGATGATCGGCAAACGTTTGGAGGCTGCCAAGCACGCCTCAGAAGGCGATGTTGTGGCGGTGCGGTGCTACCTGTTGTCTGCCGAGGCGCTTCTCGCTCAGCTGTTCCTTGCGGTGTAGGCGCCAGCGGGAGCTGCCCCGGGCGCCGCTGCCCGCCGTCTGACAGCGCCCCCGGCGGGTGCGTCGAGGGCCCCGGTTCGGTGGTCCTTCACCTTCAGGTCCCGCGCATCGCCGCGAGTACCGCATCACGAGCGTGAGATGCCCTCGGCTGTGGTAGTGCCGCCCCCAGTGGCACGTCCCAGTCCCTTCTGGTGGGCTTGGCGCGCCAGGCCTGCGTCATCTGCGGCCCCGCGTCTTGCTTGGCTGCGGCGGCGAAGGCCACGTATGCCTGGCGGACTTCATCAGGCGCATGGATGCTCAACCAGCCTGTGTAGAGGCTGATGCGCGACTGCACGTCACTGACGTGGGTGGTGACGCCCATCCTCGCCCCCGGGCTGCCATCACGCCGCCGGATTCGGTACGGAGCCTCGAGATAGTCCTCGACGGCCCGCAGCGCTTCGGCGTATCCCGTGGCTCTCTGGTCGCGGCGGGCGCTTCGCTGCTGAGCGGAGTAGCCGAAGACTGCCACGGCGGCGGCAAGGAGCCCGGCGGCCACTGCCGCGATGATGGTCGCCCCCTCAGACCAGGTGAAGTACGTGAACAAGCCGGCGGGCTGCCCCGCCAGGGCATGGGCACATGTGGTTGCGCAGGTCATGAGCATCATCTTGTGTTGCTCCCCGGGAACCCGTGCGGGGCCTGCGCACCCAACCACTCGCCACCGGACCACCCACCAGTCGTCCGCCAGTGGTGCTCGAAGAACAGGTGGTCGCGGGCCAGGTCGAGCAGCGTCAGCAGGCCGAGAGCTGAATGCCAGCGCCGCTCCGGAGGATCGTGGGGGAAGAACAGGCACAGGCTGTCGTCCGTGGGCATCCGGTGAGGCGACGGCAGCCCCCGTTCGGCCCACACCCGTGGGTAGTCCTGCGCCGCCAGGCCGTACGTGTTGTATGTGGGCGCGTGCTCGAAGCGGACGCTTACCGCCACCGGAGCCAGAACGCCCGGCACCTCCAAGTGCGTGCGGTAGGTGAGCGCGTTGAGCGTCCTCTCGGTGGTGATGGGGTACCCGTGACAACGTTTGGCGTCTCGTTCGAACGGCGCCCACCACGCGACCTCATGGGCGAACCAGGTACAGCTACGGTTCGGGCTCGGCCGGCGAAATGCTTCGCCGGCCGACGCAGGAGCTGCTGGGTGGCACGGGTCAGACGGTGACCTCACGGTGCCCACGAACGCACGTTGGACCTCGGGCGGCCAGCTCCCGCCCCGACCCCGGTGAGTAGGGACGACGCCCCGACCTTCTTGCTATCGCGGATCTTCTCTGCAGTGAGCCTGGCTGCCTCCTGGCCGGCCACCGCGGCCTGGTCCGGGCGCGGCAGCATGTCCTGGTCGTTGAAGAGCTTCGCAAGCTCGTCGACGGCCAACAGGTGGTAGCCGTCCTCCTCGAGCGAGATGGCCCGCTCAAGACGGGCGGCTGCGTCGCGGAACATGCGCACGACCTCGGTGCGGGGGATGTTCGTCTTCAGGGGTTTGTCGGAGACCCTGGCGGGGTCCTCGGTGTCTCCGGCTGCGAGCTCGTCGGCGGCCTCAGAGAACCACTGGCGCAGCCCGGCCACCAGCGCGGTCGGCGCCGTGATGATGTCCAGCGACAGGGCCTTGATGTGCCAGGAGCACACGGGCTTGTCGTGCTGACGGCTCCAGTGCTTCAGCAGGCGCACGATGCGTGCGTACGCCACCTCGGTGGCGGCGATGGCGGCCAGTACCAGCTCGGTGTGCCTCTCCGGGTCCGAACGGTCCCAGCTGTCGTAACGCGGGATGTACAGCCCAGCGGCGCTTGGGTTGGGAATGGCGACGATGACGTCGGCGGTGAAGTCGGGCCGGCCAGGCGCTACGGGGTCACGGAAGCGGATGAGGATGGAGCGCTTGCGGCCCTTGACTTCGACGGCCAGGTCACCATAGGTCGGCTTCAGGCCCGAGCGGAGGGCGGCGGCGGCGCGTTGCTTCAGCTCGCCCGGGCCGCGCCCGCCCGGGCCGTAGAGCCCGTCGGGGTCGTCGACGACGACGCCCAGGTCGATGTCAGCCAACGGCGTGAGCGCGTCGCCGTGGGCGACGCTGCCGTTGACGTAGATGCGTGACCCGGGGAACTCCTTGACCAGTACGGCCCCGATGGCGGCCCGGCGGATCCGTGCCTCGGCCAGCTCCGTCTTGGCGACCTCGATGGCTCGCCGGGCGAGGTCGAGGGTGTGCTCCAGGGTGGGGCGGGGAGTGGGTGCAGGCGAAGTGCTCATCTCGTGTCGTCTCGTTTCTCGCCGGCGTGACCCGTGGGCGCGCGCACCGGCGTCGCGCTCGCCCGAGGCCCATGTTGGGCCTCTCATTAAGGGCAGACGACGTAACTCCCCGAAGGCGCAGCCACGAAGCTGAACGGGCGTGGGTGCGTGTCAGGAGCAGTCGGTGCAGCGATCTGACCCGTCGGGAAAGAGGTGGGCCGCCTTCACCAGGAAGCAGGTGTTACAGGTCTTCTCCCGAACGCGTTCGCAGTCGCAGCGTGCACATTCCGGGCACGTTGGAGCATGGCAGCGAGAGCAAGCCGGCTTGAACGTCTCGAACTCGTGCCCGCACCACTGGCATACCCAGTAACGCCCACGTGGGCGGTCCTCGACCGCCGGCAGGTGGAACCCTGTCTCCCACGGTGCATGCTCAGTCACCAGGACCAGGACGACCATGCCACCGATGTCGGCCGCTTGGGAGTACAGCTCCTGCCCGCCGAGAATGCCGTCCCGGTAGACCAGCCGCGTGCGACGGTCGCGGGCCTGGTGACGGCGGTCGCGAACGGACCGTTGGACCACAGGTACTGTTACCTGGCTGCTTCCGCGCCGGACAGGGGGGAGCCGGTTCGCCGCGGCGAACTGCACGGTGCCGGCATCGTCGAGCAGAATGACGTGCCCCGGGCAGGCAAGTTTCTGCACAGCTCGAACGCACGCGGCGGCTCGGGACGCCTCGGCGGCCCTCCAGAGGGCTGTTACTGCTGGAGCAGTGACGCCGCCGGCCAGTGCCTGGTTGACGAGATGCGCTGGAAGCAGCACCTCTGCGGCGAACTCGTCGCACGCGGCGTCTTCGAAGGCGCTGCTGTCCTCGAGCTCAATCAACGCCTCCATCAGTGCGTAGTCGGTCTGTTGGAGGTGGTGACCGAGCTCATGCAGTCCGGTGAAGGCTCGGCGGCGAGGGCTCACCGCGTCTGCGATGGCCAGGATCGGAGGGTGTGCGGCTGCGATGTACGCACCTGCCACGCTGCACCCGGCGTCTGTCTGTGCGGCAGGTACGGTCCGCACGCTCACCTCTTCCCAGGACCCGAGCTGGTCGACGGTTCGTCGGGCGAGCTGCGCGGTCGCGCCGGGGTGGTCGCGCTCCAGGGACTCCAGCATGCGAACCACCTGCTGGTGCACCGCCTGGCGGCCGACTCCCACCCCCGGCCCCGCGTCACTCATCGAGGACCGCCTCGAAGTATTGGTCCAGCCGAGAATCCCACGCGATGTGGTGTCCGGGTCCGGTTTGGCGGGCAGCGAGCGCGAAGAGGTCGTAGCCGACAGTGCGCCGCGCGTCGGCCTCGGAAAGGCCTAGCGCCTGAGCCGCGCGTTGCACCTGTGATCGGTGCGCAGGACGGTCCAGCGCGAGGACGAGGTCCTGCGGAAGTGACGGGTTGCTCTCGAGCAGTTCCTCCCATGACCAGCCCACATGAACCGCAAGCGCTTCAGCCTGTTGCCGAGTGAGGGCTGCCTGACCCCGCCTCAGACCCAACGCGGCCTGCGGTGTGATGTCCAACATCGGTGCCAGGTCCTTCGGGGCAACGCTCTTCTCGCGCAGGAGATCGGCAAGACCACCTGTGCCCTGAGGGGCCCAGTTCGCGCTTGCCAACATCAACATGGTGTCGGCGAGACGCTCCCGATACTCGCTGCGCGCGTCGAGTGCGTTCACGATGGCGGCACCACGGCGCCCGGGGCCGGCTCCCGAGCTGTCGGCGTCGGCGTAAAGACCAGCGGAACCCTGGGAGAGTACGCCGGCCATCCGGTCCAGGACGAACATCGGCAATCGCGTGCGAAGGGCCGGCCAGATGACCACTGGCGTGGCGAAGTCGCTGTCGCCAGCTTCGAGCACCAGAGCCGTGTCGTCGGCGTAGAAGATGTCGAAGGTCAGTGGGGCGGCGACCACGTCGGTGTCACCGACGGACATCAGGACAACCAGCTCGGCGTCGTCTTCCCAGCGCGCTCGCCACAGCTGGCCAGCTACAGGCTCGGGTGCGCTCGCGCCCCATGCTTCGGTGACCGCCGCCGGCACATGCAGCGCAGCGGCCGCTGCGAGCAACCGCTCGTACGCGGGTCCGGAGTCGGGTGTCATTGGTCCCATCCTGTCTGCTGCGCGAGCCCTGTGCCCGTCCGCTCCTCGAAGGGGGCAGACGACGTGACTGTCCAGGCGGTCATGGGCGGGTCACACATAGCTGACAGAGGACCAGCACAACGTCGTCGCGGTGCGGATCGTCCAGCGTGGCCAGACGCACCCTCTCCGCGAGCGCATTGGCGATGGCACGCGCCTGCCGTGGCCCCGTCCCGGTGATGATGGCCAGGTCAGCATCGGGCTTGCCCAGGTGAGGCAACACCGCTCTCTGGGTTCTGGAGAGCTCACGCCACAGTGCTTCTGCGACGTCGCTGACCTCAAGCAGGACTTCGGGACTGTCGCCAGGGTCAGTCGCCGGCTCCGCCCATGCGCGGTCCATCTGCAGGGAGGTGAACAGCGGAGGAGCGAGCAGGGCAAATCGTGACTCGATGACGCGTGCTAAATCCTCGCTGGCCACGACGCCGTCAGCGGCGGTGAGCACCGTGTGCGCGATGGTCAACAGCGCCTGCCGGGTGGCCGCCGGTGTCGGTCCGGCGGTGTTCCACCGGGTGATGTCCACACCACGGCGTGCGAAAGCGGCGTGTTGCAGGTCGGTGAAGCTGCAGCCGGTCAGTGTCCCCGGTGCGCCGGCCAGTGCCCAGCCATCGAGCCCGGCAGCGGAGGCGGCAACACGCCGGAATCGCGCGTCCTGCCCAAGCAGGTTGTCCAGGCGGCGACGGAGCTTGCCGCGCTCGGTTCCTTTTGCCTAGTCGATGAGGTGGTTGCGGATGGCAGCGAGGATGAGCCGTTCCAGCGATCCTTGGTCGGTCGCCTTGAGATAGCAGCTCAGGACGAACGCGGAACCCTTGGTGGCGAGCATGGAGGCGAGCAGGTCGTCGACGGCGTCATCGGACCAGCGTTTGTGCTCCCTCGGAGGTGGGAACGAGTGCGTGCGCGTGAACTGTTTGCCTAACTGCCTCAGGAGCGCAACAGTCTGGTCGCCCACGGCTCCAGTCCGCGCCAACTCCTCGAACGCACCCACCGTCGTCCCCCCTGACCATTCCAGACCCCACCCAAGCATGAGGATCGCTGCGAGCTAAGGCGGCATGAAACCCGCCCGCGACGCCATCAGCCACGGTGCCACAGGTGCGTCCCTGCGCGCGAGGCCTTGGGTCCCACCCCCTGGACGTCGCCGTCGATGACCGGGCAACGACGCAGTCGCGCAGGGTGTCGCACTTGTCGCCGGGCGCCGGTGGCGACACACTCGCACTGGGCCCTTCGGCGCCGGGACGCCTGCGCGGCCCAGCTGCCCAGCCGCTCGCGCCCATCAGGCTCAGATCCTGCTACCCCCGCGTGCTGTTGCCCGCCAAACCCGTCGCCCCTGGGTTGGCTTGGCACGAAGAAATGGCGCCGCACAGGCGGGCCGGCCGCTCGGCGAGAAGCGTTGGGGGTCCGGCCGCTTGTGTCGAGCGGGGGTCATCTGCCAGGTGGCCGCCGGGCTTTTGGGCCTTGGGCCTTGGACCGCCGGGGTGGGGTGGCAAGGTGGTTCTTGAGGTCGGCGCGCAGTTCGGCCACGTCGGCAGGCCCGCCAGCGAGGTCGGCCAGGAGCTGCGCCAAGGGCCACTTGACCAGCTGTCCCTGCCTCGCGAGGTAGACACCCACGCCGGTGATCTGCAAAGCGTCGTCGTAGTCCAACAGCGGGTAGCAGGCCAGCTGGTACAGGGTGTGCTTGTCGGCGAGCTTGGCGGGGCTCATCGTGGCCTTGCAGTCCAGCAGCGTGCCGCGGGCCACCCAGTCCGCATCGGCGCCGCCGACCGCGGCGGAGCCGGCGAACACCGGCCCGACATCCACCTCCTCGGAAGTTGTTGAGGAGCGCAGCCGGTCGAAGACGCCCCTCTGGGCCATCGCAGTCACGGCGCGCAGATCGTCCACGGCCCCAGCAGGGACACACGCCAGCATTTCCACCAGGTCAGGCGCCGGCTTACCGGCGCGAAGCGGCGACAAGTGTTCCTGGCTCGGCCCGTCCGGAACGCCCTCCCGGAAGGCGTACTCCATCCACGACAGGACCACGCACAGACGGTCCAACTCCTCCTCGGCATCCGGGGCGAGCAACATCTTCCGGTTCCGGTCCGCGGGCGCAGTGCGTTCCAGGACGTCGGCCACCAGTGTTTCGAGCCGGCTCTTGAGAACCGGCGGGCCACAATCAAACCCCACCGTCACGGCGCCGTCGAGACACACCTGTAGGCCCGGTGCGCTGTTCAACGAGAAGCGAAGCCGATGGTCGATGGCCATACCCAACAGCGGCCAAGGCGGGTCCCCGTGCTCGCGCCCCCAGCCGAGCGTCCCACGTTGTGCGCGGACCTCTCGGCGCCACCGTTGCTGCGCCACGTCAAGGTGCGGGAGCCGCACCTGAAGCCAGGCCGCCAGCGGGGAATCGGACGCACGGAGCTGACTCGTCAGGGACACACGCCGATGGTGTCAGTCGCCACCGACATCACACGACTTAGCCAGGGACTGTTACGCCCGGGCCGCCGTCGCCGGGGCCGGCGCGCCACGGACTCGGCGGCCCGGGCCCATCCGTGGCGAATAGCAGGGCTAGGCCATAGCTTGGAGAAGGCCGCGCACTGTCGGGCCCCGAGAGCTAGCACGATCAGGGGGCCCCCGAAAAAGTGTGTGGTCAAAACGGCAAAACATGTGTGGTCAACATCTAAAGCTTGGGGCCGGCACGCCCCTGGCCTGCGCCTTTGAGGTTTCGTAAGTACCCCGCCAAGGGGTAGTTACGAAACTACCCCGGCTCAAGTTACGAAACCCCCTGCCAGAGACCGCAAACGGTTCCTGGCGGGGGGTTTCGCTGTGTCCTGGGGCAGCGGTGGTCTTGCTGGTGGCCGGCAGTGCCAGCGCTGCGGCGGGCGCGTTGTCGTTCGGCTATCTCGGGGCAGCAGTGGGCGCCCACCAGCGGAGGAGCCGACGAGCTACTGGGGCGGTGTGTTCAGGTGAAGTGGTGCGAAGCGGGTCAGGCTGCGGCCGGCGGGCCGGTGTTCCCGACACCGCCGGTGGTCGGGTCTATCTCCTCGAACGAGACNGGCCCGACCTCCATCAGGGTCAGCGGGTCGGTGACGTCACCGGTCGCCGGGCCGGTCGGCGGGTTCGGCGACCGGGGCAGGTCGGGGGGTCCGTGCTTGGACAGGGCCAAGCCCACCGCGGAACGTCTGACCTCCTTGCAACACTGTGTACTTCCGGGTACTGTTGCAGACATGACAGCACTGCGTATGCCTGTGAGCACGGCCTCCCGCAAGGGGGTTTCCGGTGTGGTGAGCGCTGCCGAACAGCAGCGAGTCATCCTGACCAGCCACGGCAGGGCCGTCGCCGTCGTGGACTCGGCCGGGAATCTGGACGAAGACATCCGCCGCCTGCGCGAAGGTTCACTTGCGGTACTGGACGCAGCAGCAGATCTGGTAGCCGGGCGCTGCCTTAAGTTCTCCCTCGACGACGTCTGCGCTCGCTTGGGCATGGACGCAGACCAGATCCGCTCACTAGCCGAAAGACGGGCCAAGGGCGCACGTTGAGGGCCGGGCGCACGTTCCCGGGTGACCAGGCGGAGATCGTCTTCAACGACGTCTTCGTCGAGTACCTCGAAGCTCTCCCCGAGGCGCAGCGGCGCAGCGTTCTCGTTGAGGTGACGTCCCTGTGCGCCAACCCCTCCGGGGACCACCCGCTGAGCAATCGCACGGCCACCGACCAGCTCGCTGGCTGGAACACCCTGGACGTGCTCAACAAGGAACACCGCGTGGTGTTCTCCAGTCGCGTTATCGGTGGGGTGGGGACGATAGAGGTATTGTGCGCCGGACCGAGGCGCGCCGAGGCCGCCTACGACCTCGCCAACGCCCTCATCCGCACCGGGCGCCTGGAGCCTGAAGAGGTCACAGAGATCTGGCAGGTGTTGACACTGCTGGATGTCTTGGCCGAGGAGGCCGGCCTGGACGGCTGGGACTATGCACCCCCCGCCGCCCCGGAGGGCATGGTGCGGGCCGCTGTCGCTGCCGGACTTCTGGACGAGGCTACGGCGAGGCTGCTCTCCAAAGATGAACTTGAGGCAGCCATGTCACACGGGTGGGGCGCCGGCGGGGCCGACCCGGTGGCCGCACTTCGAGCGGCCATGGCGCGGGCGCGGGCGGGCGTCCACCCGGGCGACGCCGTGGGCCAGGTGCTACGCCGTCGGGAGGGCCGGTGCGCTGTGGTGCTGCCACGCACCCACCAGGCGTGCATCCGCAAGGCCGGACACCCTGGAGCTCATCGCTCCACGGCGTGAGCATTCGGTCAACGCAAAGTGTGTGGTCAAAACGGCAAAACATGTGTGGTCAACATCTAAAGCTTGGGCCCGGCGCGCCCCTGACCTGCACCTTTGGGGTTTCGTAACTACCCCGCCAAGGGGTAGTTACGAAACTACCCCGGCTCAAGTTACGAAACCCCCCGCCAGAGACCGGATGCGGTTCCTGGCGGGGGGTTTCGCTGCGTTCGGCGGCGGTGGTGGTCTTGCTGGCGGCGGGCTGGGCCGGCGCTCTGGCTGGCGCGGGGTCGTTCGGCTACTTCGGGCAGCGGTGGGCGCCCGCGAGCGCGAAGGCCGACGAGCTACTGGGGCGGTGTGTTCGGGTGTAGTGACGCGAGATGAGTCGGCTGCGGTCGGCGGGCCGGTGTTCCCGACACCGCCGGTGGCCGGGTCTATCTCCTCGAACGCGGCCGGCCCGACCTCCATCCGGGTGAGCGGGTCGGTGACGTCACCGGTGTCCCTTGACCAGGTCAGCAGCTGCCGCAGGTTGGACGAGGTGACCGCGACGGCAAGCAGGAGGGTCGTCTTGATGATGCCGACCTGACGGGTCCAGTCGCGTTTGACGTTGCCGGTCGTGTCGTTCTTCAGGAGCCCGAACGAGGCCTCGACGCGGGAGCGGCGGTTGAAGGAGATCACCCAGGCCGGGGTCCGCCACCGCTCGCGTTGACGTAGCTTCGGGCTGACCGTCATCGGGACCGAGATCGTCCGCTGCTTGCAAGCGGCCGGAATGCCGGGCTCGGCTGGCGGGTTCGGCACCCGGGGCAGGTCCGGGGGTGCGTACTTGGACAGCGGGCAGTTGTCGCAGAGGCGAACACGTACTGCGTTTCGAAGCGATCGTGCACAACACCCGGACGCTGCACACCGCTCGGATACTCAAGAACTTCCCCGCCATCGTCGCCCGCCTCGCCGCCATGGTAGAGCGGTTCACCAACATGCTCGACTGCGTTGACGTCGCCTTCCTGCCCGATGGCATCCTCGACCATTTACCCATCCCCTCCCAGATCGGCGCCAGCCGCGTCGGCGGGGTCGATATCAACAAACCCCGCGCCCGCGCGGCCCTGACCGCCGTGCTTGCGTTGGCCGTCGCACCCGACGGGTTCACCGTCGGCGACCTCGCCGGCGAGGTCTGATCACTCACAGGAAAGAACCAGGACGAGTTCACCGTCCGGCAAGCCGCCTACGACCTGCGCAAAATGCGTGCCAAACAACTCGTCCTCAAACCTGGCCGGACCCGCCGATACCAGGTCCCTGGCGAGGCCGCCCGCACCAGCGCCGCACTACTGGCCCTACGCGACGAAGTCATCTCGCCAATCCTCGCCGGCATCCGCAGCCCCAGACAGGGTCGCAAACCCGCCATCTGGACACCCGTCGACCGCGACTACGAAGCCCTCCGCATCGACATGCACGACCTCTTCCAGCACCTGCACCTCGACACCGTCAGCGTCGCCGCATAGACAACAAATTGTCGATCACATGCCGCAAGTCCCTAGAGGAGGTCCAGCGTTCCGGGGTGGCAGACATCCCGGACCATTGCGCTGAGCGGAGCCCCGGGCACTGTTGTACCTGAACATGTACAGATTTCTGAGAGGATTGGTGTACCATAACAACTATGGCGAACGACTTCACCCGGGTGCTGCCCACCAGCCAGGCGCGAGCCGAGCTGTCCACCGCCGTGGCCCGCTTCCGGCGCGAAGGGCTGTCCGCCACGCCCGTGGTCTTTGGCAGCCACCGCAAGCCCGAAGGGGTCGTTCTCCCCTTCGAGCTGTTCGAGCAGCTGGTGCCGGCGATCGAGGACATCCTGCTCGCCGCAACCATCCGCGCGCGGCTGGCCAACCCCGCGCCCAATGTGCCGCTGGACGACCTGATCAACGAGCTCGGCTTCTCCCCGTCCGAGTTCGAGTAAGTGGTGCGCAGACCGCTGGACCGGTCGCTGCGCCCCGAGGCAGCCGACGACATCAGGAACCTCCCCTCGGAGAACCTCAAACGCCGGGCCATCCAGATCATCATCGACGTGTCGAAGGGCGAGCTCGAGGGCAGGCCACTGGAGGACCACCCCTCCGTTGGAGACCTGTCCGACTGCCGGAAGGTGTACTTCGACGACAGGGACGATGACAAGCCCCGGTTCCGCCTGGTCTACCGGCTTCTGCCCAACGAGGTGGAGGCGGTTTCAGTGGAGGCGGTAGCAGTCGGTCGCCGCAGGCTGATGGACGTCTACGTCCAGGCGGCGCGGCGCCTTGGCCGACTGGTCGACGACGAGCAGTGACATGCGCGACAACGACTACGCGCGCCGCCCGGTCCGTCCGGCTTCGGCTTTGGTCGCGCCGGCGGCCAGCTCGAAGCACGCGAAAAGTGTGTGGTCAAGACGGCAAAACGTGTGTGGTCAACATCTAAATCTTGGAGCCGGTGCGTCCCTGGCCTGCGGGTTTGAGGTTTCGTAAGTACCCCGCCAAGGGGTAGTTACGAAACTACCCAGGCTCAGGTTACGAAACCCCCGCCAGAGACCGGAAACGGCTCCTGGCGAGGGTTTCGCTGTGTTTGGGGGCCTTGTCGGCGTTGACGCCGGCAGGCCGGGCCAGCGATCCTGCTGACGCCTTCCGGCGCGGCGGTTTTGGGGCAGCAGTTGGCGCCCGCCGGCGCAAAGGCCGACGAGCTACCGGGGTGCGGGGTTCAGCTGAATGTCAGCGATCACGTGATTCCCCAGGTTTGAGGGGTTCTCGATCACGTAATTCCCCACCCCGGCGATCACGTAATTCCCCATGGGGACGACGTGCGTGGCCTCCCGGGTGTGGTCCTTCAACCGAATCAGGCTCTTGCTTACCCGACGAGGTGAGGCAGGAGCCCAGTGGCGAGGAGGACGTTTCAAATGATCGATTTGGTCGAGATCTACGTGCACTGGTACGCGGGCCGCTCCCAGGTCCAGATTGCCGACAGTCTGGGCCTGGACCGCAAGACGGTCCGTAAGTACCTGGGCCCGGTTGTGGGTTCTGGGCTGGTTCCGGGTGGGCCGCCGGTGATGACTGAGGAGGACTGGCGGGCCCGGGCCCAGTCGTGGTTCCCGGCGCTGGTCGACAAGGGTCTGCGTCAGGTGAGCTGGCCGTCGATCGAGGTGCACCGGGATTACATCACCGCCCAGCTGGCGGCCGGGGTCACGGTCTCCACGATCTATCAGCGCCTGGTCGACGAGCAGGGGCTGGTGGCGTCGGTGGCTTCGCTGCGGCGCTGGGTGGGCGCGAACCTGCCCGAGGAGGCCCGCCGCGCGCAGGTTCGCGTGCTGCGCCCGGGATCGGTCGAACCCGGCAGTGAGGCGCAGATCGACTACGGCCGCTTGGGGGGTGTGGACCGACCCTGCGACCGGGCGCAGGTACACGGTGCAGGCGTTCGTGATGGTGTTGGCGTGCTCAACCGACACGCCAGTCTTCGCCTCGGTGAACGGTGATGCCCTCACCCGCTTCAGCATCTGCAAGATCGTGCGTCGCCACGCCGGGTACCTCGACGACGCCCGCACCGATCGCAGGGCGAGCCCGCACATCTTCCGACACACCGCGGCGGTCCACATGCTCGAGGCTGGGGTCGAAATCAACGTCATCCGCGGCTGGCTCGGCCACGCCGACCTGACCACCACGAACCGCTACGCCGAAATCAACACCAAAGCAAAGATGCAGGCACTTGGAGCACATGGAGGTAGGCGCGGTTCGCTGGTGCCGGGACGTGGCCGGGGCCCGGTCGTGCCGCTCGCTGGAGGGTGCTGCGCCGGCGGCGGTGTTCGCCGCCGTGGAGGCGCCCGCGTTACGGCCGCTGCCGGCGACCGAGTTCGTGCTCGCGACGTGGGCCACTGGCAAAGTAGGGCCCGATATCCACGTTAAGGTCGGGCCCGGGCTGTACTCGGTGCCGTGGCGCCTGATCGGCCAACGGGTCCACGCCCGCTCGACCGCGACGATGGTCCAGATCGTCCACGACGGCAAGGTTGTGGCCACCCATGTGCGACGCGAACGGGGCCGGTCCACCAATGTGGAGCACTACCCGCCGGAGCGGATCGCGTTCCACATGCGTACCCCGACCTGGTGCCGGCACGCCGCCGAGGAAGTCGGCCCGGCGTGTTGTGAGGTCATCGCCACCCTGTTGGAGGTCAATGCCCTGTTCCGGCTCCGCGCCGCCCAGGGCGTCTTGGGGCTGCGGACCAGACACGCCCCAGCCCGCCTGGAAGCCGCGTGCGCCAAGGCAATCGCGGTGGGCGACCCGTCCTACCGAACCATCAAGGGCATCCTGGTCGCCGGCACCGAAACCACCACGGCGGCCAACGGGTCGCCCGGCTGCGGCGCGGGCGTACCCGCGTTCCTGCACGGGCCCAGAGCCCTGTTCGAACCAGGCTCCGGCGGCGACCTCGCACCCGTCCTGGAGTTGAACACAGGCCCAACCACCAGTACCGGTACCGGCCCGAGCGATGAGGCGGCCCAGGCATGAGAGCACACAGGCTGCCCGACGCCGACCTCGGCGATGTCGGCGAGGTCGCCGATGTCCTGGTCGTCTTGGAGGACTTCCTACTGCACGCCGGCGCCTACGTCGTTGACGAGCTCGCCTACCCGGTGGTCCGCCCCCAGGACCCCCACGACTGGGTGTTGTGGGTCGCTGGCCTGCTCGGTGAGCATGCCGCCACCTTGCGTGCCTGGGCTGTCAGCTGACTACACCGAGGCGAACTTCCAGCCCTGCCGGACCACCGCTGTCGTATGCGGGCCACGGCCCTTCGCTGGAGCATCAGCCCTTCGATTGCTGGCAAGACAAGCATGACCGCGAGAATGACGAACGCGACTCGAAACGGCTCGTGGGCCGACAAGTCCACGTTCACCAAGCTCATTTCCGGCTGCACACGCACAATGAGGGCACCATGAATTACACCGCGGCGGCCGGGGAGGCCGGTCTGGGCATCGTGTCCATCACGCACAGCCTCACCATGC
>JGI20191J14862_1000125_pt1 | contig 25345 bp, 24 predicted proteins | sample NGESurdeep092012_7_FD_14862 | JGI IMG/M metagenome (IMG submission 14862)
ACCGGTGCCACCAAACCGCTGGCCCGGGCCTGGGTCGTGGCGGTAGGTTCCGCTCTGGTGCTGGCCACGTACTCGGTGCTCGGGCTCACCGTCCTGCAACATCTTCATCCGGCGAAGCTTGGCCACCACTCGCTGCGCGGCGCCATCATCATGTTCGTCGCCGGCGGGTTGATGATGGTCCTCGCGGTACGATCATTGCTTCGCCGGCCGACACCCGCCGAGCAGCAGAAATCGCGAACCGCCAGCCGTTTGGANACCGCCCCGACCTTCTGGTTTTTGGGGGTCGGNGCCGTCGGCATGGTGGTCAACTTCTCCACCCTGGTCCTGTTCCTTCCCGCTCTACATGAGATCACCAGGTCCACGGTGGGCCTACTGGACCGGAGCGTGGTGTTTGGCTTCCTCTACATCATCACCCTGCTTCCGGTGCTCATCCCGGTGGGCCTGGTCACCATCCTCGGCGACCGCGCCGATCCGGTGTTGGACGCCACCCACACCTTCGTCACCAGGCACGCCCGTCACATCGGCGTCGTCATCGAGGTGGTGTTCGCCGTCTACCTGGTGTGGAAGGGGTTCGGCGAGCTGCCCTGAGAGCGGGGCCGACGGCACCGTGCTATCCCGCGGGGACCTTCCAACCCCGGGCCTCAGCGATCTCCTTGCAGGTGGGACAGATCCCATAGCGCTTGGGATCGCGCCCCGGCACCCAGATTTTTCCGCACAGTGCCCGCACCGCGGTGCCGTTCACCATTCCCTCCACCACCGAGGGACCGGCCGAGACGAAATCTCCCTCCTCGGGTTTGAACCCTTCCAGCACAATGTGGGACATACGCTCGTGATCGCCGTCGAGTTGAGGATCGGATAACCGGGGGGAGAGCGTGGTTCCTGATTCGTGCATGCTCCCAGGATCGCGCATTTGGAGGGACCGGGTACGACGCCCCGGGGCTAGCGTCTCGGACCGGCGCACCGGAACACAACACGACTTCGAAGTCTGGGCGCTCGCAGCCCCAGGGTTCCGGTCGGAGAGCCGGGGGCATGGCCGTGGACAACGGGCGGCTGGGTGGTCGGACTCAGGTCACCATGACCCGACGGATGGTAGGGGAGGCGCTGGTGAGTTGCGCCATCATCGTCCTGGCGTCGTGTTCATCAGGGGGATCGACCACCGCCACGACCCAACCGGCATCGAGTTCGGCGACGACCTCGAGTGTCCCGAATTCCTCGTCGAGTTCGGGTCTGGCCACGACCACAACCCCGACCAGCGGGTCCGGTTCAGAGGTACGCAACCTGCCGGCCACCGACGCACCGAAAAGCCAACTCACCGCGGCCTACGTGTCGTTCCACGGGTTCACCCCTACCGACGTCGGCGGGACCGCTCCCAATAGCGTCTCCTACGCCTACGATCCTTCGACGCGCATCTACTGGGCCATATCCGGGTTCGTACCCTCATCCCAGGCCGGATATCAGGTTGACGTGAGCATGCAGGACGCCGGTGCCTTTGGGTGGTTCAGCCAGAAGTCGGGCGGCACCCTGGCAGGTGCGCGACGGGAGTGAGCCGCCATGGTGCAAGGCAGACCAGTTCTTCCCCACCAGCGGCGTCCTGGCCGTCTGGGGAATCTCTGCCGCTCAGATGAACTGCTGAATTCTTCAGCCCGCCCGGCTCGTCGCTCCACCTGGACGTCCGCTGACGGGAGCCCATTCAGCCAGGTGCCCAGCTGTAACGGATGTCGGGCGCACCCTCCTCGTTGCCGGCTCCATCGGTCTCCTCGGCCATGACAAAGCCGTGCCGCTGATAGAAGTGGCGGGCCCGGTGGTTGGAAGCGAAGGTCCAGAGTTCGAGGCCCTCGGGTGAGCGCTCCTTGGCCAGCGACAGCAGCCTCGTGCCGATCCCCAGTCCGGTCCGGTCCGGGTCCACGTAGAGCTGATCGACCCAGCCGTCGTCGAGAACGAGCATGCCGACCAGGGACCCGTCGGGGTCGACGGCCACCAGCACATCCCGTTGAGGGATGACAACGTCGGCAAACCACTGCCTCACCTCGTCGTCGGTGTGCACAGGAGCCGGGATGGTCGACACCGCGCGCCGACGCGCACGTAGCCACAAATCTGTTATCCGGTCGAGGTCCGATCCGGTGGCGGATCGCACGTGCAGTCGCTCGACCATGCCCACAGTCTGACCTGGGTGCCTCCACCGAGTGGTCGCCGCTGTCTGGGGCGGTGGCTGCCCCTACGCTGTATGGATGCCGGACCGCACCCTCATCCTCGCTTCGGGGTCACCGGCACGCCTGCGCCTACTCAGAGAGGCCGGATTCGACCCCAAGGTGGTGGTGAGCGGCGTCAGCGAGGATGACGTGGTGGCCGACGACACACCGGGGGTCACCCGAGTCCTGGCCGAGCGCAAGGCGTCGGCCGTGGCTGATCCCGACGGAGACGCCATCGTCATCGGGTGCGATTCGATCCTCGAGTTCGACGGGCGTCAGTTCGGAAAGCCCACCACGGGGGCCGAGGCNTTGGGATGGCTGCGGGCCATGTCGGGGCGCCAAGGGGCCCTCTATACCGGGCACTGTGTGATCGACGAGCGGACAGGCGCACGGGTAGCCGATGTGGCCAGGACCACCGTGCGATTCGGCACCATCACCGACGACGAACTGGAGGCCTACGTCACCACCGGAGAGGCGGCGGAGGTGGCCGGTGCTTTTACCCTCGACGGGAGGTCGGCCCCCTTCATCGACGGCATCGATGGCGATCCCAGCAACGTCATCGGGTTGTCCCTCCCCTTGTTCCGCTCGATGCTGACCCGCCTCGACGTCCCCATGACCGCGCTTTGGGCAACGTGACCAGGGCACTACCCCCGCTCAAGCTCGGCCCCATCGCCGTTGATCCCCCGGTGATATTGGCTCCGATGGCCGGAGTGACCAACGTGGCTTTCCGCCGGCTCTGTCGCACCTATGGAGCCGGTCTCTATGTGAGCGAGATGGTCACTGCCCGCGCTCTGGTGGAGGGCAACGCCAAAACCATGGGCATGCTGACCTTCGGCGACGACGAGCCGGTGCGCAGCGTGCAGCTCTACGGCGTCGACCCCGGGGTGATAAAAGAAGCGGTCCGGCGTCTGGTGGACGACATCGGCGTGGACCACATCGATCTGAACTTCGGCTGTCCCGCCGCCAAGGTCACCCGCCGAGGGGGTGGTGCCGCCCTCCCGGTGCATCGGACCCTGCTCCGTCACATCATCGCCGCCACCGTGAAGGGGGCCGGCTCGGTACCTGTCACCACCAAGTTCCGGGTCGGTGTGGATGACACCCACACCACGTATCTCGAGACCGGGCGGATCGCCGAAGGGGAGGGAGCGGTGGCAGTGGCGCTTCACGCCCGTACCGCCGAGCAGCTCTACTCGGGGAACGCCGATTGGCAGGCCATCGCCGCGTTGAAGGAGGCGGTCACCACCATCCCGGTGCTCGGCAACGGCGACATCTGGGAGGCATCCGACGCCCTGGCCATGGTGGCCGCCACCGGGTGCGACGGGGTGGTGGTGGGACGGGGGTGCCTGGGCCGCCCTTGGCTGTTTCGGGACCTGGCCGATGCCTTCGCTGGTCGCCCCCTGGCCGACCCCCCCGATCTCGGCGAAGTGGCGCGGATCATGCACGCACACGCCTCGTTCCTCCGGGAGACCTTCGGGGATGAGCACGGGATCCGCCAATTCCGTAAGCACACCAGCTGGTACCTCACCGGCTTTCCCGTCGGGCCCGAAGTCCGTCGGGCCATGGCCACCATTGCCTCGCCCGACGATCTGGCCAGAATTCTCGAGCGGTTGGACGGAGCTGTGCCCTTTCCCCCCGGAGCGTCACGGATGGCCCGGGGGCACACCAACGGTCCAAGACCGGTCCACCTTCCTGCCGGCTGGCTCGAGACCATCGACGACCCGACTCCTCCCGAGGGAGCCGAAGAGCTGGTCTCAGGGGGCTGAGACCCCCCGGCGTAGCGGACACAGCCGACGGGTGTGAGAGAATGGGTGCCGGGTTGATCACGCTGGGCACTATCGAAGCCAGCCCGTCGCCGCGGAGAACCTGCGTTCGACACTCTCACCCGAGCTCCCTGATGATCGTCGGCTCCTCCCTCACTATCGAAATCGGTGACCGCAACCTGCTCCATGACGCCTCGTTTGTGGTGGGGGCGGGGGAGAAGGTCGGCCTGGTCGGGCGCAACGGCACCGGAAAGTCCACCCTCATCTCGGTCATCGTCAACGAACCGGGGAAAACCGTGCGATCCACCGGCAACGCGCGCATTCGCGGCACCTATAGCTTTCTGCCTCAGGTGCCCGTGGCCGGCGGGCTGGGACTTGACTCCAACGGCTTCTCCCACGTGTTGTCGGGCCGGGGGCTCGATGTCCTCGACGACGCCCTCAACAAGGCCCGCGACCAGATGGCCAAGGATCCCAGCTCGGAGAACATCGAACTGTTCTCCGACCTCGAGGAACAGTTCCGCGAGAATGGTGGCTATGAGGCGGAGGCCATCATGGCCAGGCTGGCCGATGGCCTCGGGCTGCGCCCCGATCTCTTGCTCGAGGACATCGACAGCCTGTCGGGCGGACAGCGTCGTCGGGTCGATCTGATCCGCATCCTCTTCCAGGGCCCCGACACCATGATCCTCGACGAGCCCACCAACCACCTCGACCTTCCGGCCAAACAATGGCTGATGGAAGAGCTCGAGGCATTTCCCGGAGCCATTCTGGTGGTGTCGCACGACCTGAAGCTGCTCGACCGGTCCATCAATAAGGTGCTCCACCTCTCGGGTGGACGTCTCCACGAGTTCAAGGGCACCTACTCCTCCTACATGGTGCAGCTCGAAGCTGACCAGAGCCAACGCGAGCGGTCAGCCCAACTCGAAGGTAGGGAGATCAAGCGTCTCTCGACGGTGGCCGACTCCATGCGGGGCAGCACCAACCGTCGGGCCCGCATCGCCAAGTCGATCGACAAGCGGGTCGAACGCCTCGAGTCGTCGAGGACCGAGGTCCACGCACGCGACAAGAAGTCGGTCTTTCGGTTGCCCACCCCGCAGCGATCAGCGGAGGTACCGCTCCGGGCCACCGGGGTGAAGGTCCGCTACGGAACGTCCACAGTGCTCAAAGATGTCAACTTCCACACCCGCCGCGGGGACCGGGTCGTCATCATCGGCCGCAACGGCGCCGGGAAGTCGAGCCTGTTGCGGTGCCTGGCTGGTGTGCAGACACCGACCCAGGGTGAAGTCGAGATCGGGGTCAACGTGTCGATCGGTTATTTCGCCCAGGAGCACGAGCAGGTCAACCTCGAAGTGTCGGTCCTCGACAATATCGACGACACCATCCTCATCTCCGAGACGGAGCGTCGCTCGTTGCTCGGCACGTTCGGAATTCCCGGGAAGGCCGCCTACCAGATGCCCGGGACTCTTTCGGGTGGAGAGCGGGCCAAGCTCGGTCTGGCCATGTTGGCAGCCGGACAAGCCAATGTGCTGTTGCTCGACGAGCCCACCAACAACCTCGACCCGTCATCGATCGAAGCGGTGGGCACCATGTTGAGCCGGTGGGCGGGCACCATTGTGGTGGTGAGCCACGACCGATCGTTTGTCAATGCACTGGAGCCAACCCACTGCCTGAAGCTGCCCGACGAGGTCTTCACCCACTGGGATGACGAGTACCTCGATCAAGTGGAGATGAAGTAGCCGGCGGGCAAAGGGGCCCGGCCGGCCCGCAACTTCCCCGACCCATCGGGCGTACCCGGAACGGAACGGCTCCTGACGCTCACGCCCGGGTAGGTGGCCGGCGATCTCCCCAGGGAGCAGCACCTTCGAGCTGCGCGGCCACCTGGATCAGCAGGTCCTCGCGACCGTAGGCTGCAACGAGTTGTACACCGATGGGGAGCCCACTGTCGCTGATTGAGAGCGGCAGCGAGATCGCCGGCTGGCCGGTGATGTTGAACAGCGGGGTGAACGGCACGAGCGCGGCAGCCCGGAACAGTCCCGCCAAGGGGTTGTCCTCGGGCGAGTCGAACTCGCCGAGCCGTGGCGGCAGCTCGGCGAGCGTAGGAGTCAACAGCAAGTCGAAGCCCCCGGCCCACCAGGCAGCCGTGCGCCGGCTGAATACCTGGAGCCACTCGATCGCGCTGAGGTACGCAGGTCCGGAGCTCGACCGGCCCATCTCCGCCAGTGCCCACGTGAGAGGCTCGACATCAGCGACGGTCGGCGCATTGCCGGTCCGTCGAGTCCAATAGTCGAGCACCCAAGCGTTGCCTACGGCCCACATCGTGATGAAGTTCGGCACGAAATCGGGCTCTGCGAAAACGTCAGGATGTGACGCCTCGACATGGTGACCGAGCGACTCCAGTAGCCGACCAGCGTGCTCTGCCGCGGCGGCGCACTCGGGGTCGACCTCGGACGTGCCGGCTGGATTGAACGCGAGGACGCCGATGCGGAGCCTTCCTGGGTCATTGCTGACCTCGGACAAGTACGGCCGGGCAGGCGTCGGAGCGGCGTAGGGGTCTCCTGGCATCGGACCGGCGACGCAATCCAGGATCGCAGCGGTGTCGCGGACGCTTCGGGTGACGACGTGCTCGCAGACGAGACCCCCCATGGAGTCGCCGAACTCGGGGCCTAGGGAGGTTCGCGCCCGGGAGGGCTTCAGCCCGACCAGTCCGCATTCGCTTGCCGGGATCCGGATCGATCCGCCACCGTCATTCGCGTGCGCAGCGGGGACCATGCCGGATGCGACTGCAGCGGCGGAACCTCCGCTCGAGCCACCCGTGCTGTGTTCCAGGTTCCAGGGGTTGCGTGTAGCTCCGAACGCGAGCGGCTCGGTCGTCGGGAGGATGCCGGACTCAGGCGTGTTCGTCTTGCCGCAGAACACGAACCCAGCTGCCCGGAACTTCGCGGCCAGATACGTGTCGGTCTCCTCGACCCACCCGAGCCGCTTCAAGAAGCCGAAACCCTCATAGAACGGGTCGCCGGCCGTGTGGCAGATCAGGTCCTTCACCAGGAATGGCACGCCCCGGAATGGCCCGTTCGGCAGATCAGCCGACGCAGCCTGCGCTCGGGCCTTGTCGAACTGCGGTGTGATGACGGCGTTCAACCGCGGATTGACGGCCTCGATCCGGGTGATGGCCGCCTCGACCAGCTCGGTGGGAGTGACTTCGCCGCCTCGCACGAGATCAGCCTGCGCAGTGGCGTCCAGGAACGGGTCGATAGACATGTCCGGAGACTACTCCTGAGGGCCTCGATTCGGGCGATGGCTGCAATCGGCAGTACCGGAGCCACACCGAGCACGTTCCAGCCCAATGTCGCCAGTTCGAGATGCCGGCCATGGACGAGAAGATGTCCCCGGTGGTTGCGGTCGAGCCCGCTTGCCACTTGACCAGTGTTGCAGAACGGCCATCTATCGGACCAGCGAGGCGAAGTGAGGATTATCAGAGTTGGGTGACACCCTTCGGAGGGGCACAAGCGGTCGGTGCTTCTTCTCGCGCGGAATGTGCGGCAAACAGGGCACACGTTGCCTGACGCAGTTCTGGCTGTGCAGGCGGATCCAGCCAGGCTGCGGGCGGTGGTGCGGGTGGTGCAGGTGGTGCAGGTGGTGCAGCCGGATCCGGCGGTTAGTTGCCCGGGTAACCCGGGGGTGGTGGGTTGGCTCCCGTCACTTCGTGGCTCCCGCCGGCACGGTCCGACCCATCCGAGTTACCCGCATCTTTCAGCGCATCGACCAGCACCTGAGCGGCACCCACCAGGCCAGCCGCCTCGTAAGGCACCACGACTTTGGCATTCTTCGACGACGCCACCCCTTCGAGGGCACGCAGTTGCATGACCGCCAGGGTGTTCGGCCTGATGGTGGCTCCATCGATGGCACTGAGCGCGGCCGCCTCGCCTTCGCCGCGGAGTTGTGCGGCGCGCTTTGCACCATCGGCCCGAAGCTCGAGCACCTGCTTCTGCCCTTCCGCCGACAGAATGGCGGCTTGCTTCTGGCCTTCAGCTTCAAGCACAGCCGCCTGTTTGCGACCCTGTGCACTGTTGATGGCTGACTGCTGATCGCCTTCGGACTTCAAGATGGCCGCCCGCTTGTGCTGCTCGGCTTCCTTCTGTTCCGACATGGCGTCGAGCACGTTCACCGGCGGGGTGATGTCGAGAATCTCGATGCGGTTGAGGCGCACGCCCCACTTGAGGGTGGCCTCAGCCATGTGCTCCTGCATTTTGGTGTTGATGTTCTCGCGCTGGGACAGTGACTGGTCGAGGGTGAGCTCGCCGAACACGGCCCGCAGGGCGGTCCGGGACATCTGGTCGATGGCCAGGTTGAAGTCGTTGATCTCGAACAACGCCAGTTTGACGTCGGTGACCTGGCAGAAGATGGTCGCGCTGACCTGCAACGAGACGTTGTCCTGGGTGATCACCGACTGTTGGTCGCCGGTGTGGGGGAACTCGCGGATATCGACCTTGTCCATACGATCGGCCAGAGGCACCAACAGGTGCAACCCGGGCTGCTGGACAGTCCGGAACTGCCCGAACCGTTTGACTACGCCCACACTCCCCTGCTGCACAACCTTCAGCGATGACTTCAGAAACATGGTGACGAGCACCACGATGACGATGGCACCTACCACTGCTATGGCGGCGGCGGCTGCCGCTCCACTCGAAGCGATGAGCATGTTGCCTACCTCTCTTCCGTCCAGTGTTGCACTCCGACGGATGTCATATGCATCGCCGGACTATGTCTCGTCGGTCGGGAACACCACCAGCACACCCCGATCGACGTCCGCCACCACCACGGTGGCACCCACGTCGATGGTGATCCCAGGGAAGAGGGATACCGCATACCACTCCTCACCGCGGGTTCTGACCGCACCCGGGTGATGTCGGACGCTGACCGCCTTGGTCACCACCGCCGTCTCGCCGATCATCCCCGGGACACCGTTCAACATCGACAACTCCGTTTCCGACTTCGACCCCAACTGCGCCAGGCCCCGGAACAAACTCATGTCCCGACTCGACTCTTCGTCCGGTGCGAACGAGCATCTGTGCCCTGCTCGCACTATACGGGGTCAACTCAAGGGTCACTCCGTCGGATCACTCGTCACCGTCAAGGACACGATTGAAGAAGGCGGCAGCCCGGTCCTGGGTATCCCGGGCCTGCTTTTCGATGAAGCGCTCGACCACCGGCCCGGCCCCGAAGATCTTGACCTTGGCCTCGAGCAAAAAGATCTGCTCACACGTGGTCCCGGTGGAGTCGCTGTCGCTGTCGGTGTCGACGACGGCGGGTTCGTCCCCAGCTGAGGGATCGGCACTTTGTCCGGGAATCCGCACCGTACGGGCNGTACGGGCAGCATCTCGGACCCCAGGCCCAGCTTCAGCACCAGCCCCGCCCTCGTTCGCATCGATCTCCTTGATCTCAATGGAGCCGCGGATCTCGGTCTTTTCCCCCAGCGTCGCCGGTGTCAGGGTAAAGGACCAGATGCCGGTCTTGGAGTCGAAGGTGCCGTGCTCGGTAGTGATGACCTCTGATCCGAACAGTTTCTTGACGGGACCGGGGGCGTCGGGTTTCTGGCCATAGCGGATGGTTCGGTCGAGTCCGGTAGCGACATCTCCGGTCTGTTCTTCGATCTCGACCGATGTGGACCTGAGGGCTTCGAGATGAAGACGCCTGGTCACCTCGGGGTCGAAGAACACCTCCCAGAACCGCTCCGCCGATCCGTGGACGTCGTAGCGTAACTGCAGCTTCATGGTGGCAGCATTGCACGGGGGGTCGGGCGATGCCCGACAGATGGTCGGGCGATGCAAGACAGATGGTCGAAGGGACCGAGTTGCGGTTACTCTCGGCCATGGCGTCCTCCCCATCAACTCTCTCGTCATCAGGAACCGTGTCCCCGGTCACCGCCCGAAAAACCTGGCGCACGGTGGAGCCACTGCACGGGATGATCTACTTTGCGCCCGAGGCAAGTGAGTTCTATACAGCTCTCGGTATCCCACCGNCGGCCGGCTACTTCGCATCACGTTCGGCTCCCATGGGTCCCGTCAACGCCGAAGTGGTGATCGCCACGTTCTACAACTTCCACCCCCGGCTGGTGAAGACGGCGATCCCGTCAGTGTGGGATATCGCGACTCCGGCTGCCATCCTCGATGCTCGTCTTCGAGCCGCCGATGCCGCCCTCCGTCGCATGTTGGGGGACGCAGTTGATTCTCCCGAAATCATCCGAGCCGCGGAGCTCACTCACACCGCCGCTGAGCGAGCCTCTGAAAAGGTCGGCGGACGTCCACTGTTCGCCGGTCATGCCGGACTGCCATGGCCCGATCCCCCACACCTGGTGCTGTGGCACGGACAGAGCTGCCTGCGGGAATTCAGGGGTGACGGGCACGTCTCGGCGTTGCTTTTGGCAGAAATCGGGCCGGTCGAAGCACTCGTCATCCATGTGGCATCGGGTGAAGTACCGATTGCGTTTCTCAAGAGTTCACGCGGTTGGTCCGATGTGGAGTGGGATGCCGGGGTCGAGCGGGTACGGGCACGGGGTTGGCTCAATGATCCGACCGACGGAGACGGCACCCTGTCCCTGAGCCCGGCCGGGCAGACCGTTCGCCAACGGGTGGAGGATGAGACTGACCGGCTGGCTGTATTTCCCTATGAGGCGTTGGGTGATGACGGTTGCGCCGAGCTTCGAACCCTGGCTCGACCCTTCAGCCGCATGGTCGTAGACGCCGCCGGTCTCGGAGGCGCCACGTCCTGATCGGGTAATACACCCCCCTGGCATGCTGGATACATGAGTTCGACCGAGGTGCTCGAAGGGGGTGTGGCCGGCAGTGGAGCCGGTGCCGGCAGTGGAGCCGGTGCTGGTCTCGGTCGCCGCCTGGAAGCTGCCACCTCGGTGCTTGCTGCCCTGGTGGCAGAGCTCGAGCCTGGTTGTCTGTCCGGTGCTGATGCCAAAGGGCTCTATGGGGCCTTTGTGTTCGCTGAGCGCCTGTGCGTGGCGGGAAAGACCCTTTTGGCCCCCAGGATCGATGCCTCGGGAATCTGGAGGGACGACGGCCACCGTAATGCCGCCTCACTGTTGGCTTCGGTGGAGGGGATCTCTCCGGGCCAGGCCAGGTCCACCTTGGAACTCGGGCACCATCTCGATGCCCTTCCCGACACCGAAGAGGCCATCCGGGCAGGCAGGCTCTCCCGTCCCAAGGCCACCGAGGTGGTGGGAGCAGCCCTCCTCGATCCCGAGAGTGAGGCCCAGCTCTTGGACGGGGCAGAGGACCAGCCCCTCCACCAGGTAAAAGAGCGCTGTCAGCGGGCCCGGGCGGCCTCGGTCCGTAACGATCCGATCTCGGCGACGAAGCGGATCTATGCTGCTCGGTCCTTTACGTCCTGGAGTGACACCGAGGGGGCATTTTGCTACCAGGGCAGAGATACAGCTGATCGTGGTGCCCAGATCCTCAACCACATCTCCTTTGTGGCCAAATGGCTGCGCCGTCAGCGCAAGGCCGACAAGGCGGGGGCCTACACCGCTGGGGCCGACACCGCTGGGTGCGACGAGCCCGAACGGGCCCTGCGAGCCGATGCGTTCTTTGCCATCGTCAACCGGGCCGGGACGAGGGCTGGGACCCGAAAAGGGACTGGATCGAGCCCAGGGGTCCCAGGTGGGTCCACTGTCGATCCCGACATCGATCCCGACATCGATCCCGACCTTTATCTTGACGATGTCGATCCTGATGTTGATCCGGACAGCGTCGATGGCTCTGAAATCGATGGCTCTGGAGAAGACGCACTCCCTGACTCGTTCTCCCTGATCGATCGGCCCCCACCCTGTTCGGTGATGGTCAGAGTGGACTTGGATGCCTTGCTGAGGGGAGAGACCCGTCCCGGAGAACTCTGCGAGCTCGACGGTCAAGGACCCATCCCACCCTTGATGGCCAGAGACATGGCCAATGACTCCTTCTTGCGCTTCATCTTCCATAGATCCGAGGACATCCGGGCCATCTCCCATTTCGGGCGGACCATCAACAAATCCCTCCGCACCGCCCTTGTCCACCGGGACAGGACCTGTGTGGTGCCCGAATGTGGGGTGAGCTTCGGGCTCGAGATCGACCACATCCTCCCCATGGCCGAAGGTGGGCCCACCACGATCGACAATCTGGCCCTTCTCTGCCACCATCACCACTTCTTGAAGACCTTCGAAGGCTGGATCCTCACCAAGGTCGACCACCACGACCCCCACCACCCGACATGGCGATTCGAACCCCTCCCTCCCTTTGGTCAAGAGCCTGACCTCGGCGCCGACAGACCCAGGGGCGGCATCCCTAGTGGTTAGCGGTCAGGATGTCACCCAAGGCTGACTCCATACCGGGGAGCGTGACGATCTCGAAGCCATTGCGCGACGTCAGCCACTTGAGATTGCGCTGATGGACGTTGTGCTCTTCGTCAAAGCGATCGAGTACCACCACAATCGGAATCGGTTTCCCGAGCCTCCCGGTAACAGGTTCCGCCTCGAGTTCACTCACTGCACGAAGCAGTGGAACCATGGACAAACGAACGGCATTGATAGTGCCCAATCCTGCGTCGGCGACAAGGATAACGATGTCGGGAAGTAGCACCCGTAGCAAGTCGATCGCATCGCCATCGGAGGCCTGTGGGGACATCACGCCGCCTGCCGCTTCCACCAGTCCGACATCGACACGGTGGTCAGGCCAGACCATCTCCTCGATGAGATCGGCAAGAGTGAATGGTGGAAGACCTAGCGCCTCGGCGGCCATCGGGGGCGCCATGGCCCGGTGATACGAGCGGAATGGATGGCAGACCGACCCGGGACCTTGGCCTGACGCCGCACCCAATACTTCAGCATCGGTGGCGCCCCCCAGAGGAGTCCCTTCACTGTCGACGTCGAACGACTGCGCCGGCTTTCTGGCGGCCACCTGCAGACCGCGGGAGCGCAACTCACTCAGGAGTTGGGCGCCCACCCAGGTCTTCCCCACCTCGGTGCCGGTACCACACACCAGGACAATCTTCTCAGGACGCAATGACGCTCCCGTGCGGGATCGTGTCCGGACTATGGGTTCCGTGCTCACCGAACGCGTCGAGTGCGACCAACTCAGCTATCAAATGGTCGACCTGCTCATCGGTGTGGATCGATGACAGTGTCACCCTCAGGCGAGACGTTCCCGTCGGGACGGTCGGGGGTCGGATGGCCGGGACCCACAGTCCATGATCGAGGAGATGGGCCGACGCCCCCATCGCACGTTCCTCCTCGCCGATGACAACCGGGATGATCGGCGACGGATGTCCGATCTGGTCGCCTCCGCCTCCGCCTCCCGCCCCGATTGAAACCGACACTTTCGAAACAAGTCCGGCCAGTCGACGGCGCAGTGCCTCGCCGTCGCTTGATTGAACGATGCCCACAGCCGCCAAGGCCGCGGCCGCGTCAGCCGGAGATGGAGCGGTNGTGAAGATATACGGCCGGGCCCGGTTCACCAACAACTCCACGAAACGACTCGGGCCCGCCACGAAACCACCCAACGACCCCAGCATCTTCGACAGCGTGCCGACCCGCAGTATGTCCACCCCAAGATCTCTATGTGCTCCGATTTCACCGGCTATTAGAAGTTCGGGACCAAGGACAGCGTGGGCCTCATCGAGGACCAGAAGTGCTCCGTAACGTCGGGACACATCAACCAGACCGGCGAGGTCAGCGGCATCGCCGTCCATGGAGAAGATCGTGTCCGACACGATCACCGAGCGTCCGCTCGAAGCTGCCACCAGGTGTTCCAGGTGCTCCAGGTCATTGTGGCGGTACACAGCCACGTCAGCCCGGGCGGCCCGGCACCCGTCGATGATCGAGGCATGGTTCAACTCGTCGGAGAACACCTGCGCACCTTCGGCCGCAAACACCGACAGTACCGACAAATTGGCGGTGAACCCGGTGGGGAACACCACGGCCCGTTCGCAACGTTTCCACTCCGCCAATGCGGCTTCGAGTTCGGCATGGACGGGTCGCGATCCGGTTACCAACCTCGACGCTCCCGACCCCGCACCCCAGCGATCGAGGGCTTCGTGGGCGGCGGCCACTACAGCCGGATGGCACGAAAGGCCGAGGTAGTCATTCGAAGCGAAGGACACGATGTCTCGATCCGGATCAGACCTCCCCAGGCCTGCCCCACCTTCACGGTCAGCGGTCAGGCGACCGAGAGGCCCTCGGGCGTCGAATGTCCGCGGCTGGCGCCATTGTTCGGCCGCTTCGACCTCCCGGCAGGATCCCTCGACCCACTCGGTCCACGTCGAATGCGCATGCANACCCGCCAAAGAGGCGCGGGAGACGGCCGTCCCACTCATCGATGATCTTGCTCCCCCACCAACCCGATGGACGCCGCCAGTACTTCGACAACCAGTCCGATCTCTTCGAGCGTGGTGGTCAACGGCGGCATCAGGACCACGACATCGCCCAGCGGACGCAACAAAATGCCCCGCTGCAGCGCTTCGGCACACACCCGACGTCCCCAACGCGTTGCACCGCCTGGTGGATCGAGCTCGACTCCGACCATCAGCCCGCGTTGGCGCACCGCTCCTACCCCGGGTCGTCCGACCACGTGGTCGCGCAATAACGAGGCGAGCCGGTCCGCCACCACCGTCACGTTGGCAAGAACGTCCCACTGGTGGATCAGTTGCAGGTGACGCAGGGCCACTGCACAAGCCAGAGCATTCCCGCCGTAGGAGTGGCCGTGGTACAAGGTCTTTTCACCCAGGTCAGCTCCCTCGAATGCCGCAAAGATCTCGCCGGATGCCACGGTGGCCGAAAGTGGGAGGTATCCGCCGGTAATCCCTTTGCCGAGGCACATCAGGTCAGGGCGAAAGTCGGATCCGGCCCATTCGGAGGCGAACAGCTTGCCGGTCCGGCCGAATCCGGTGGCCACCTCGTCGCAGATCAACAGGACCCCGTGGTACCGACAGGCCGCTCCCAACTTAGCCAAGTCCTCAGGTTCGGCCACCAACATGCCTGCCGCACCCTGCACCAGAGGTTCGATAATCACCGCCGCCAACTCCTCGGCATTGGCCTCTACGCACGCCACCGCCTTGTCCGCCCAATCCGGCGAGGCGTACCCGGGGGTCCGGATGACAGGGAACCGCAGCGGATCGAATAACTCGGTCCCAAATCCCCCGTCTCCCAACGACAGCGCTCCGACCGTGTCCCCGTGATAGGCGTCACCCAGAGCCAGAAAGCGAGTGTGGCCAGATTGGCCCCGATTCACCCAATATTGGAAGGCGATCTTGGCCGCCTGCTCGACCGCCACTGCCCCATCCGATGCGAACAGCACGTGGGCGTCATCGACCGGTACGACCGCAGCGAGTGCCTCGGCAAACTCCACCACCATCCGATTCCCATTCCCCAACAGGGTGGTATGGGCCACTCGACCGAGCTGATCGGTCACGGCGGCATCTAGCTCAGGGACGTGGTGTCCGAGCGTCATGACCCACAGCGAGGAAATGGCGTCAAAGTAGCGTCGCCCGTCGACGTCGATCACCTCACGCCCTTCGGCCCGTTCCACGGTGATGGGCGAATTCCCTGCGTAGTCGGCCATTTGCGTGAAGCCGTGCCAGACCACACTGGCATCTCGGGCCGCCCATTGGCCAGCATCTGAAACCGTTTGGTGGGGCGTAAGTGGCGTGGTCATCGGCCAGAGTCTTATGCAACCCGGGATGTGGGTCGAACCGACACCGTCAGGAACCCGTCAGTATCCGGCGTCGAGATGAGCCACTTGGCAACCGCAATAGCCCGGCAATAGCCCGGCAATAGCCCGGCAATAGCCCCGGAATAACCACCGCACCTGCCCGATAGGATCCCCGCCATGGATCGAATCGGCGTCGTCGACACCATGTTTGCTCGGTACGACATGGGTGCCGAGGCACTCAGTGAGCTCGCAGACTGCCCCGGCCACGGCGAAATCTTCGAGGTGGTGCACCGCACCGTGCCCGGATTCAAGGATCTGGGTGTTGAGTGCAAGCGCCTGATCGAAAACGAGAAGTGTCGCATCGTGGTGGCCCTGGGAATGCCCGGGAAAGCCGCCATCGACCAGATCTGTGCCCACGAAGCCGCCCAGGGGATCATGTTGGCCCAGCTGCTGACCTCTACCCACATTCTCGAGGTCTTTGTTCACGAGAACGAAGAGGAGGATCCGGCCAAACTGGCCCAGGTGTGCGTGAACCGGGCCCGAAAACACGCTCGTAACGCCTATTGGATGCTGTACGAACCCGAGCAGTTGACCCGACGGGCCGGACAGGGTGTGCGCCAGGGGTACGAGGACGCCGGACCCATCGCCCACTGATTGTCGGGGCTCCGCCTACCGCCTACCGCCTACCCTGCCGGATCGTGTGGGAGCCCGAGCGTGCGCTCGGCGATGATGTTCCGCTGCACCTCCGAGGTGCCGCCGCCGATAGTGAGCGCTGGAGCGAACAGGAACCCAAAGCTGTAGATCGCTTCCGCCCCCACACCCGTCAACATCCCCGACGCACCGGTCAGATCGCGTGCCAAGGCCATGACGTGCTGGCCGTGCTCATCGGCAAGCGCCTTGCGCACTGAAGCCTCGGGTCCCGGATCCGCCCCCGATACCGCCGCCGACACCATGCGGAGGCGGAGCAACCGCAGAATTTCGCCTTGCGACCACACCTGAGCCAGGCGTTGCCGGAATAGCGGATCGGACGCGCCCCCCGACCGCTTCACCTCATCCACCAGATCTGAGGCGGTCGGACCCATCCCCCACAGCGCACCGGCACCCGACAGAGACACCCGCTCGTTCCCGAGGGTGACTTTGGCGAGTCTCCAGCCGTCACCCTCTTGTCCGACCAGGTTGGCCGCGGGAATCCGGACGTCCTCGAAAAACACCTCGTTGAAGGTGTGGGTGCCGGTCATGTCGACCAGTGGCCGCACGGTGATCCCGAGAGCGTCCATAGGACAGATGAAGTACGAGATCCCCTGATGAACGGGTGCTTCGGGGTCGGTACGGGCCAGCAGTATCCCGAACTTCGCCACGTGGGCGTAAGACGTCCACACCTTCTGGCCATTCACGATCCATTCGTCGCCGTCCCGTTCGGCCCGGGTGGTAAGAGATGCCAGGTCAGAGCCTGCGCCCGGTTCACTGAAGAGTTGGCACCAGATCTCGTCGGCGGCCAGCATGGGACGCAGGTAGCGCTCTTTCTGCTCCTCGGTCCCGGCTCGAAGGATGGTTGGGCCGGCCCAACCGATCCCGATGGTATTGGTGGGACGACGGACGTCCGCACGCTTCAACTCATCATCGACGATCAACTGGGTCTCGGGATCGGCGCCCATCCCCCACGGTTCGGGCCAGTGAGGTGCCACATAGCCGGCGTCGGCCAACTCACGACCGGTTGGAGTCGGATGTCCAGCCAACCACGAGCGCACCGAGGTCCGGCGGGCGTCACCGTCAGGCGGAAGCGCAAAGTTCATGGCTGCGAGCGTAGGCTGCTCCGGTTCGGCCGCGACAATCGGCGGAGTCGGGGCGCGAGGCCGAAGGGCCGAGGTACCGGACCGCCGAATGAAGCCTGTGAGTCGAGGGTTCTGGACCAGGGACAACAAGTCCGAAATGGCAAGGGGTAAAACGACCAATGACCAAATGGAATTTCGCAGATGTGTGGGAGGCGGTGGCGGAAACGCTGCCGGAAGCTCCGGCCCTGACTCAGGGATCACGCACCCAGACATGGAAGGACACCGACCGCCGGGCAGACAACCTGGCGAGGTGGTTCCTCGGTGCCGGGGTCGCCAAGCAGGACAAGGTCGCCCTGTATCTCTACAACTGCCCCGAATACTTGGAGGCGACCTTCGCCATCTTCAAAGTTGGCCTGGTGCCCATCAACACGAATTACCGGTACGCCGATAACGAGCTGGCCTATCTGTGGGAGAACGCCGATGCGGTGGCCGTGGTCTTCCACGGCGTGTTCGCCGAACGCATCGAGGGCGTCCGTGACCGGGTCCCAGACATCCAGAGCTGGCTGTGGGTGGACGACGGGACCGCGCCCTGCCCTACTTGGGCCGTCCCGTACGAAGAAGTGGCGAAGAACAGTGGGGGCGAGGGTGATGGCTCTGGCCAGGGACCAGAGCGAGCCCGGGCTCCCTGGGGACGAGGTCCCGACGATCTCAACCTGCTGTACACCGGCGGGACAACCGGCATGCCCAAGGGGGTCATGTGGCGCCAGGACGACCTGTTTGCCCTCATGAACGCTTCTGGGTTCCGGAGCTACGACCAGGAAGCCGGCGTGGAAGGGGTGCGCCAGAGCCTGGCGGAACTCGGCCCCGGGATGACACTGCTCCCCGCCTGTCCACTGATGCACGGTACCGGCGGGTTTACCGCCCTCGAGTGCCTGAGCGAGGGGGGCCGGGTGGTGCTTCTACCCTCCCGCCAGTTCGATGCGGTCGAGCTCCTCGACACCGTCGAGCGCGAGAAAGTCAATGGCTTGATCATTGTGGGCGACGCCTTTGCCAAGCCGATTCTGGCAGCACTTGATGCGCAACCGGGCCGGTGGGGCCTGAGCAGCCTGGTGGGGATTATCTCCTCGGGAGTGATGTGGAGCGAGGAGACCAAGCAGGGCCTGCTCGGGCATCACTCCACCATGTTGTTGGTGGACGCGTTCTCGTCGTCGGAGGCGTTGGGCATGGGAAGCTCGATCTCGTCAGGGACATCGGCCTCCCATACCGCCGACTTCACCCTCGGCCCCAATGTGCGGGTTCTCGATGCCGACGGCGCGGATGTCGTGCCCGGGTCGGACCAGCCCGGCGTGCTGGCCCTGGGAGGACGCATCCCCCTCGGCTACTACAAGGACGAATCCAAGACCGCGGCCACCTTCCGCACTGTGGATGGTGAGCGCTATTCGATACCTGGTGACTACGCCGAAGTACGAGAGGACGGCAGCATCCACCTGCTCGGACGCGGCTCGGTGTGCATCAACACCGGCGGTGAAAAGGTCTACCCCGAAGAGGTCGAGGAAGTGGTCAAGACTGTCGACGGCGTCCTCGACGCGGTGGTGATCGGGATCCCGAATGAGCGCTTCGGCGAGGAGATCATCGCCGTGGTGGAGCTGACTCCCGGCACTGCCGAGGAATCGGTCACTGCCGACGCCATCATCGATCACGTGAAGGCACAGCTGGCCGGGTACAAGGCCCCACGCCGAATTCGGTTCGTGCCCACCATCGGTCGTTCGCCATCGGGCAAGGTGGACTATGCCCGGAACCGGACCGAAACCGCGGCGTGGGTGGGCGTTGAGCTCTGAACCAGACACCGGGGTTCCGCCCGAGTCCACTGAGTCGCCCGAGTCCAGTAAGTCGCCCGAGTCCACTGAGTCGCCCGGAGGACCCGAGGTACCCGCATCCTCCGTCTTGCCTGGACGCGGCGGCGGACCCCCGATCAAACACACGGGCAGGCTTCGGCGTACCGCGGCGTCGGCTCAACTGGTCGGACGGCTTGGCGCCTCCCGGATGACCGGCAAAATCAGGATTCGTCTCACCCCAGCTGACCGTCGCGATGAGCAAGCGGCGGCCATGGAACTTCGCACGGCGGAACAGGTGGCCGAGTCCTTGGGGGACATGAAGGGGGCGCTGATGAAGCTGGGCCAGATCGCCAGCTTCCTCGATGAAGGCGTCCCCGAACCGTACCGGGTAGCCCTGGCCCAACTGCAGTCGGACGCACCCCCGATGGCGCCGGAGCTGGCCGCCGGGGTGGTCGAGGCAGAGTTGGGCCGCTCCCCCACCAAGGTCTTCCGGGAATGGAATCCGGTGCCACTGGCCGCTGCCTCTATAGGTCAGGTCCACCGAGCGGTCACATTCGATGGCAGAGAAGTTGCGGTGAAAGTCCAGTACCCAGGGGTGGCCGCTGCCATCGAGGCGGACTTGGCCAATACCGAGATGCTGGCCCGGATTCTTCCGATGATGTTCCCATCGCTCGATCCCAAGATATTGGCCGTCGAGCTGCGTGACCGGCTGACCGAAGAGCTCGACTACATCCACGAAGCCGCCAACCAACGACAATTCTCCGCGATCTACCGGGGCCACCCTTTTATCCACATTCCCGAAGTGGTGGACGAGTTCTCCACTCGCATGGTGCTCACCACTGAATTGGCCACCGGTGCTCGCTTCGCTGAAGTAGAGAAGTGGTCTGCCCACGAGAGGAATTTGGCCGGCGAGACTCTGTTCCGTTTCGTGTTCCGGGGTATCAACCGGTTGGGCGTGTTCAACGGCGATCCGCACCCGGGGAACTACCTGTTCCGTCCAGGGGGTCACGTGACGTTCCTCGACTTCGGCATGGTGAAGAAATTCGCTCCCGAAGAGATGGCCGTCTTCCATAAGTTGATCGAGACACTGGTGCTGCGGGGAGACGCCGAGGGCTACCGCCGCGCTCTCGAGGAGGTCGGGCTCCTTCGGCCCGATCCGTCCCTGTCCACCGATGACGTCGCCGACTACTTCAGTCACTTCTACGACCTGGTGATGGTGCGGGGCCGGCGCACCGTCGAGCATGAGTACGCTTCGGAAACCGTCAGGAGGGTGTTCAACTCCAAGAGCCCGGTGGCCAAGGCGCTTAGCTTGCCGGCCATGTTCGTCATCGTGCAGCGCATTAACCTCGGGCTCTACGCGCTTCTGGCTCGATTGGGGGTAACTGCAGACTGGCGGGGGATCGCCGAGGAACTGTGGCCGATGGTCGATGGACCTCCCACCACGCCGTTGGGCGAAGCCGAAGAGGAGTGGCTCAGCCGCTCCTCCTGATTCGACAATCTTCGCCTCAGAGGATCCAAGTCAGCCCATCCAGCTCCGGGCTCCGGGCGGGAGCCGTCAAACCTCAGCCCTTGTTCGCCCCGTGAGCCCGAACGAAATCGTTCACTGTGTAGTACGCGTCGATCGACTCACCGGCGTCGCCCCAAAAACCCTCCAGCACGTCGTACGCCATCGAGCCTTCGTTGATGTAGTGGTTATTTACGTCGGTGATCTCCAACTCGCCGCGGCCCGAAGGTACCAGTGAGGGGATGACATCGAACACATCGGCGTCGTAGCAGTAGATCCCCGTAACCCCGAACTTGGACGGGGGTTGCTCTGGCTTCTCCACGATTCTCGTGATGCGTCCCTCGTCGAACGAAGGCACACCAAGGTGGCGAAGGTGCTGGTCCTCCTCCACCGGGGTCAGGAGAATACGAGCACCCCGAGGCTCGGCCCGGAAGGCGTCCACCATTGGCTTGATCGACTGTTCGACAACGTTGTCGGCCAGCATCACCAACACCGGGTCGCCGTCTACAAACCGCGCCGCCAGACCCAGGGCCTCGGCAATGCCACCTGGCTTATCCTGGTAGCCGTAGCTCAAACGGTCGATGCCGAATTCATAGCCGTTCCCCAACAGACGAAGGAACTCTCCGGCGTGGGTCCCTCCCGTGACCAGCATGATCTCGGTGATTTCCGCGTGTACGAGCGCCTCGATGCACCAGTTGATCATGGGCCGGTCGTAGATCGGGAGCAGGTGTTTGTTGGTGATGCGAGTGAGCGGATGGAGGCGTGAGCCGGTACCGCCAGCGAGAATGACACCCTTCATGCGTGGCAGCCTAGACGTGATGGTTGGGGACAGCCGAACCGATCGATAGGGCGCTCCGGACCTCGCGGTCACCCGACGCGGAACCCAGCCAGGACAGCATCGGACAGGGCCGGCCACGCGGCGCTCGCCCACGGTCCAAACGCCCGGTCCGCCAAGCCCGCACAGGCCAGACCGGCCGTCGGGTCGATCCAGAAGAACGACCCGGAACGACCGAAGTGCCCGAATGTGGCCGGAGAATTCGACACTCCCGTCCAATGGGGCTGCTTGTCGCCGCATATTTCCACCCCGAGTCCCCAGTCGCACCGGTCGAAACGGCCGAACCCGGGGAGAACGCCAGGCAGACCAGGGAAAGCCACCGAGATGGCCAAGGCATGGCTTTCGGGGCTGATCAGCTTGGGAACTGCCCACTCGGTCACCAGGGCAAGGAGGTCGCTCAACGGCCCCCACAGTCCGGAGGCTGCGTCCGATGAGGTTGCGTCCGACATTGCTTCGCCCGGTGAGGCCCCGCCCGGTGAGGTCCCGCCCGGTGAGGNCCCGCCCGGTGAGGCGGACACCGGCTGATTCCGTCCTGGATCGAAAACGGTGTCGGACATCCCGAGCGGATGGAGCACCCCATGGGTCACATAGTCACGAAATGACATTCCCGACCGCTGGACCAGCACGTCCGCCAACACGTCATAACCGAAGTTGGAGTAAATGCGCCGGGTACGAGGCTTGGCCAGCGGCGGACCCCGGTCGGGCCCGAGCCCAGAAGCATGGGCCAGCAGGTGGCGGATCGTCGAACCTGGAGGTCCCGCCGGCAGATCGAGGGACAGAGTGCCCTCCTCGATGGCCACGAGGACCGCGAGGGCGGTGACCGGTTTGGTCACAGACGCCCATGGAAACAGTCGATCTTGAGGTCCCACAACCTCAACGGTCTCGGCCTCGGGCGAACTGCGTTCGGCACCTTCCCGTCCAATGCGGATCACTCCGACCGCTGCCGCGTCAACTGCCCAGGTTCCAACCAGATCTAAGGCGCCCATACCGTTCCGATCGTAGATCACGTCATGGGATATGCCCCGGTGACTACTGTGAACGGCGATGTGGCGAAACTCTGCACTCGGAGTTCGGGCCCGGATCACCCAACGCCGGGAAACGGTGCTCGTCGCCTTGGCCACCCTGACCCTGGTAAGCGCCTCGACCGGATGGGTCATCCTTTCGAGAGGCGCCTCCGCATCCCAATCCTCCTGGGCAAGGCCGTCCACCTTTTCCGCTCTACCTATGCTCGACATTTCAAGCTTTGGATTCGCGTCACCAGCCGGCCAGGCCGGCCAGGTCGGCCAGGTCGGCCAGGTCGAGATTCACCACGTCGGCGGGAATTCGGAGACCCCTTCGGTCATCACGCCGATCACGGCGACCGTACCAATTTGGGCGTCAGTGCGCACAACTCCCGCATCATCCGCATCATCTTCATCGGACCCGCTGTCCCTCGAAGCTTTCTACACGTCCCCCGACCCCCTCCCCGCCGCCGCGCCTGGCTCGATTGTCCGATCCGAACCAATCCCTGACGCAGAAGGTCTGCCCGCTCAGGCCACCGCTTACCGCGTGTTGTATCACTCAGAATCGACCACAGGAGCCGACATCGCCGTCTCTGGGACGGTGGTCATCCCCGGTGGCCCACCACCGGTAACGGGCTATCCCATTGTGGCCTGGGCCCACGGAACCACCGGCCTGGCTGACGCGTGTGCACCCTCCAAGCAGGGGGTCAACACCATCCCCTATCTGTCCGAACTCATCGACGAAGGGATGATCGTCGCGGCTACCGATTACCAAGGCCTCGGAACCCCGGGATCCACCCTTACCTGGTCGGCCAAAGCGAGGGTCAGGCCGTATTGGACGCTGCCCGCGCCGCCCGGAACCTCGCCGGATCAGTAGCGTCTGACTCGGTGATCATCTTCGGCCACTCCCAAGGTGGCCAAGCGGCGCTGTTCGCCGGTCAGATTTCCCATTTGTACGCACCCGATCTCTTCGTTGTGGGCGTGGTGGCAGTGGCGCCAGTCTCGAACGTCAGCGAATTCGCGCCGGCAGTTCCGGGACGCAATCCCGATACCTTCTCCGCGTATGTCGTCATGGCCCTGTATGCCTGGTCAATTGCCTACGGAGATCTACCCCTTTCGGACGTATTCACGCCATGGGCCATTGCCACCACGCCGGCTATCGATCAGATGTGCAGCGACGAAGTGACCGACACCTACGCGGATGTGTCCACCAATCGGATCTTCCGCTCGGGTTGGAAGGACAACACGGCGGTCCAGACCCATTTGATCCAGAACGAACCAGGTTTGGCACCTACGGTTGCACCGGTCTTGATCGTGCAGGGGAAGGCCGACTCGCTCATTCCCTACGCCACCACTACGACTCTGGTCGATCAACGGCTGTGTGGGGCCCAACATGACACGGTGGAGTACGACGTAGTTCGCGGTGCCAGTCACGGAAGTGTGGTGGAAACTGCACAACCAGACGTTCTCCAATGGATCGCTGCCCGATTCGCCGGACAGACAGCTCCCGACACGTGTGGACAACGTCATCCGGTATTGACCGACTGACTCCGTCGGCAAATATGACCGCATGCGATCGAATTCGCAGAGAGCACGGTTGCCACAGCCGCCGGGTCACCAGACAGGCACCCGTTTGCCGTTTGCCGTCACCCGAGAACCACCGGCTTTCCGATGGCGGAGACGAACGGGCTAGACGTCGAGGAAGCGCCGAACAGCTAACGCCGAACCGGCCACACCCACACCGATGCCCACCACGCCAACCAAAATGCACGTGGCAGCGACTTCCCAGGGCCCCATCGACATTTGAGCAATCAGGTTGCCCTGATTGGCAACTGTCTTGGTGGTGTCAAGCCCGATACCCCAGTAGAGACCGAGTACCACCAATACGGCGACAGCCGATCCGAGCAATCCTTGAATGAGACCTTCCGCCATGAAGGGGAGCCGGATGAACCAGTTGGTCGCACCGACCAACTTCATCACCGAAACCTCACGCCTACGGGCGAAGATGGCCATGCGGATCGTGTTGAGAATGAGCACCGAGGCTGAGAGCAACAGCACCACCGCGACGGACAGAAAGACCCATTGCAGAATATGGATCACACTCTCCATTGTCCTGATCTGGGCGGTCGGTGATGATGGTGTCCCGAAGATGCCCGGTTTACCAGTGAACTGCTGAACCACCGCGGTGGCATCTGATGGATTCTCGAGGACACATCGATACGACGACGGATAGTCGGACTGCTGAGTGGCGTTGAATTCGTCGGCGGCAACAGTTAGCTTGGCTTCGTTGTAGTCGTAAGCCTGGGAGCGGGCAATACAGCTCTTCACCAGGGGGTTCTGGGTCAACTCGGCTCCGATGGCATGATACTGCGCCGGGCTGGCGTCGCCGTTCACCCAGACCGCGACGTTGACCCCGTGCTGCCAATGCACAGTCGCATTTGTCGCTCCCTGCTTCAACAGCAGAGCGGAACCCACCAGGGCCAGGGATACCGCCACCGTGAGCACCGCGGCCGCGGTCATCAGGCGATTGCGCCACAGATTGGTGGTGGCCTCGCGTGCAACGTATCCGGCAGAGACCGGCATCAGCTCTCCACGTCACGGCGGCCGAGTCGGTCCGCCGAGTCTGCAAATCCGGGGATCGGGGCCGGAGCGCCAGTCTTAGCAACGGGAGCCGTAGCGGTCTCCACCATGGTGTCGATCGGAGATCCGGCGCCGGCTGCGGCCACCGCACTATCGAGGCCGTACACGCCACGAGCCTGATCTCG
>JGI20191J14862_1000129_pt1 | contig 25161 bp, 25 predicted proteins | sample NGESurdeep092012_7_FD_14862 | JGI IMG/M metagenome (IMG submission 14862)
CTTTTGCGGTCCGGGGGGCATAGGCCGAAAATGAATCATGCAGCCGATCGCGTCACCCGGTGGTGCCGTTGGCGTCATGATTCACGGGCGCCTCTCCTGTGTCCCCGTACTGTTGCTGAAAAGAGGCAAAGAGCGCCTAATGGGCTGGATATAAGGGTAATTTCAAACGAGCAATGAAAGGATCCCGCACAATGACAGGTCGAGATGATCGCGTCGCGGTTCCGCTCCTAAGCAGAGTACTCACCGCAACGGCGCAGGCGTTGCCGGCGTTCCTGTTACTGGTCCTGGTGCTCGCGACTACCGGCCGGACCGCCGCGGCGCAGTCCGGAATACAGGATTACCAAAATTACTGCGCTGCGTGCCATGGGCTTGGCGGTAAGGGCGACGGCCCCTCACGCTTGACCATTCCGATGAACCCGCCGCCGAACGACCTCACTCAGATGGCAAGGAAAAATGGCGGAAAATTTCCCTTCGATGAGGTCGTGGACTCGATCGACGGCCGCAAGAATATACCTTCGCACGCGCGACTCCAGATGCCTTTTTGGGGGACAACCCTTCAGAAACCGGGCAAGGAGTTCACGCCCGAAAGCGATGCCGAGGTGAAGAAAAGAATCGAATCGATGGCGCGATACGTCGAGAGTATCCAGCAGAAGTGACGCGACCCGCGAGCGCTTATCCGTTAGCAGCTTCGCCCGCAGCGCCAAGCCAAGCAGTCATTTGGCGGCCTAATGAGCCGCGTGCTCGAACGAACGCAAAACGCTGAGCGTGCGTTCTCGATCCATCGGTTTCGAGGTGTAGTACTGGACGCTATATGAACGCGCGCGCCGTTCGATCTCGGGACTGTGAACCGCGGCGATATAGGCTACAAGTGCGTGGAGGGCGTGTTTCCGCACTTGGTCAAGAAGCCAGCCGCGCGTCGATTCCTCGAGAGCTTCGTCGTCGATTACAACCATCTTGACGTCCGGCTTCAGTAGAAATGCGTGCCCCTCATGCGGGTCGGCAAATTTCGCGATGACCCAGGAATTGCTCACGCCCTCGGCGATTATCTTCACGACCGATTCGTCGCGCGAAAAAACCGCTATCGCCCCACGGCTTTCGCCCGCGGTTCCTGCCGGGTCCACCTGCGAGGCAAGCGCAATCCGGGGCCCGGACTTGCGGCTTACTTTGCGCTGCGAGGAGCTTGATGCGAGCTTCAGTCGATTGTGCTGCTGGAGCATTGGTTTGCCACGCTGGCAATCTGACACCTCAGCTCTTGCTTGAAGCATGCCAACGCAATTGCTCGGGCAAAACGCCGCAGAAATCCGACGATTTTGGTTTTTGGAGGGACATATGTTAAGAAAGAATTGTCCCCGCTGAACGCAGTTTTTAACCGGTTTGACGCCTTTCGAGCCAGTTTACCCGGAAAGCCAACGAAATGAAGACAAACACCAACCCACCCGCTCCTGCTTCTCTGCCCAGCGGGGGGCCACGCTACTTTCACTTGCTGTGGGACACGGAACTCGACGAACTCCGTCCGGTCCTGGAGTCCGTCCAGAAAAATCGCGACCACGTGCTGGAGCATTGGTACCAGCTCTACGTGCTGCACTTTGCCGACAGCCGCGCGCTGACGAAGACGGAATTCATGGAGATCTTCGGCAGCGAACTCGATGCCACGCTGAAGGATCTGCTCGACAAAGACATGGACGCCTTCGGCGCCGACGTCGCACGAATCGGGGAACAGCTCGCCGAACGCGGGGTGCCATTCTCGGAACTGATCGTCTCGATCCACCTTTTCGAGGAGAGCGCGGCCACCGCCTTTCCGTCGTTCCCGCCACTAACGCCGCAGACGTACCAGTCGTTCGACAAGCTAAGTCATATCCGAATGGTCGTGCTCGCGGATACCTACTTCCGGTCGAAGACCGCCGTCTCCGGAGCGCGAATCCTGGCGCTCGAACGCGAGGCCGGAGCGCTTCCAAATCATTCTCGCAGCCGGTTTCACGGGATGGTCGGCGCCAGTTCGTCGATGCGGCAGCTGTACGACCGGGTGGAAGCGGCTGGCGTCACGCGCGGCACGATTCTAATCGTCGGCGAGAGCGGCACGGGCAAGGAGCTGGTAGCGCACGCTATTCATGAATGCGGCCCGCAGCCGGGGGCGCCGTTCGTCGCGCTCAACTGCGCGGCTGTACCCAAGGACCTGATCGAAAGCGAGCTGTTTGGATACAAGCGCGGCGCGTTCAGCGGAGCGAACGCCGAGTACTTGGGGCTGTTCCGCGCGGCTGACGGCGGAACCCTGTTCCTGGACGAGGTCACGGAGATGAGCGCCGACACGCAGAGCAAGCTGCTGCGCGCCATTCAGGAGCGCGCGGTGCGTCCTGTAGGCTCGACCAGAGAGATTGCAGTGGACGTGCGCCTGATCGCCTCGACCAACCGCGATCCCCAAGAGGAGGTGAAGGCGGGGCGCCTTCGAGACGACCTCTACTACCGTCTTCAGGCGGGCGTCATTCATATACCGCCGTTGCGGGAGCGCCTTGAGGATGTTGCGCTGCTGGTCGAACATTTCATCGAGCTCTTCAACGCAAGGCAGATGCGGGGAATTCCGGTCACGGGGGCCGAGGACGAAGTGATCGAGTCCATGCGACGGTATTTGTGGCCGGGCAACGTGCGCGAACTTGCCAACGCGATCGAGACCGCATTCACGTTCAGCCGCTCGCCCGTGATCCGATTGCAGGACCTGCCGGCATCGATCGCCGGTTCGCGCGCCGCCGAACGCGTGCCCGTCGCCAGGGGAAATCCGATTGGCAGTTTCGCCGATGCCGAGCACGCGCTTATCCGCCGCGCGCTCGATGCGACTGAAGGCAACAAGGTGCAGGCTGCCAAGCTGCTGAAGATCTCTCGCAAGAAGCTCTACGCCAAGATCGTCAAGTACGGAATCGAATGATCAGGCGCGCGGCAGACGCGTTTCACCCTGCCAGATGGCCGTGAGGGCGCCGTCCTGGTCAGACCACGTGTAACGCGCGCGTCCGCCGAAAGCTTTCTGCAGTTCGCGGGCGATACGATGCGCGAGCTTTTGCGACGTGGTCAGCACCTCGAGCGTCGCGCCGTCCCATTTGCTGGAGACAATTCGCCGCTCGGGCTGAGTGAATTCGGCGCGCCGTTCGACGTTGGCGATCCGCGAGCGGATCGCGTCCAGGTTTGCGCTTGCGCTCGAGCCGCGCACCAACACGCGGCCGAAGTACTCGCCACTTTTCGCTTGCTTGCACGCCGGGCAGATAGTCCATGCCGCCGCGTTGATCAGTTTGGCGGGGAGCGGCCGATTGCGCCGCCAGGTTTTGGCCGTATAAATGCTCCCACAGCTGTCGCAAACGGAGGGATCTTCGGGTGCGCGCTGCTTCTGTGCGACGGGCGGACTCATGTTGGAGCGCACGCCGCGGCGGTCGAGGCTCCGGGCGAGTCCCTTGCGGGGTGGGTTGCCAGTGATCTGCTTCATTCGATTCCTCTTCGCGATTCGTTTCTCGTTACGTGCCCTTAGCCGTTCATGATCTTGCTGGTGCCGGCAACGACCAGCAAGAACGCCCTTAGCAAATCACTCGTGGTGACGATGCCGACCAGCTTGCCGTCGGCGACAATCGGCAGCCCACCGATCTTGTGCTTCAGCATCAGGCGGGCCGCGTCTTCCACCGTGTTATACGGCGTGAGGGTGACAACCGCCGTGCGCATCGCAGCATTCACACGCGTGGATCCCAGGTAGCCGATGTGCTCGCGTATATCGCGCTCGGTGAGGATCCCGACGAGCCGCCCGGCCTCCACCACCGGCAAACGCCTGAACCGGCCGTCGTCCATAACGGCCTTTGCGTTCGCCAGTGTGTCATCAGGGTTGATTACGATGGGGTCCGAGGTCATCAGGTTGACAATCTGCATGGTTGTCCTCCAAGCCAGTCAGTTGGTGAGCGTGCAATTCGCTTGCCATCGGCGGCTAAGCGTCGATGGTGCGGGCCGCAATGAAGGTGAAGACTTTTGTGACCTGCAGGGTGAACGTACCCTGTCTCACCCTTCCCGTCAGCCGCATCGACATTTGCGAAATGACGCGAACCGATACATCTTCACGATCGATGCAGGGCTTCCCTAAACTGAGTGCCTGCGAGAGGATCGAGGCTCTTGAGGGATGANCAGGCGTTATTGCTGTTTTGGTTCCTGTTTCGAGCCAAGCAGCTTTTGAACTTGCAGCACGNCCTTGTCACGCATTTTATGCATGAAGGAGGACTTTTTCTTCTTGNTGTGAGCGGCCTTGTGAGCCGCTGGCTTCCCCGTCGCGGCAGCCGCCGGTTTAGCTGTTTCGGCCCCGGATGGAGCGCTCTGGGTTTCGCTTTCGCTGTTAGCGGACGGCACTACTACTGAATTCGCCTGAGCCTGCGCCGGCAGAGTCAGCGCCAGCATTAACAGGGCCGCAGCAAACGATATTGAAGCGATAAGCTTCATAAATTAACGGGAAGATACCGTCATCGACATCAAGACGCCCGGAACCGATAAAGGTTACAGAGTGATTGGAGCGTCACTTGACTGCCAGAAGCTCGCTGAACAATGCTTTAGCACGGAAATTTGTGAGTGCTGCGATCGGATACAGGTCAGCGCGGGAGGCGATCGAATCGTCATTGCGAGCCTCGAAAAACCAACCCCGGGGATGGCACGGCATTCGCTAGTGCAGTGAGTGCGCGGCACGCCACGAAGGAGCACATTCTTATGGCATATCCATTTCGCAGGATTCTTTGCCCGGTGGATTTCGACGATAACTCGATGCAAGCACTCGATACCGCCGCGGATTTCGCCCGCGAAAACGGCGGCACTGTATTTGTCTTGCACGTGGTTCCGATGATCCTCGCGCCGACGGGAATGCCCATCTATGTTGACCTCTACAAGGGGCAGGAAGAGACTGCTCGCGCCAAGCTGCTCGAGATCGCACAGAAGCGGCTGGCCGGGCTCAAGTACGAACTCCTGACCCATACCGGCGAGCCGGCCGGCACCATCTTAAGCGCCGAAAAGAAGACCAGCGCCGACGTGGTCATAATGGCCACGCACGGGCGGCGCGGCTTCAAGCGCTTTTTCCTTGGCAGCATCGCCGAAGTCGTCTTGCGCGAATCCACCTGCCCGGTGGTGACCGTGCGTTGCACTCCGGCGCAAAACGACCTGGTCGGCACTTGGATGACGAAAAATCCGGTGACCGCGACTCCGCACGAGAAGCTCTCCTCCATCGCAACAAAGATGCACTTGGGAGGCTTTCGATGCGTGCCGATCCTGAATGACGGCGTCCCGATCGGAATTGTGACCGACCGCGACATCCGCCAGCACACCGGGTTTTTGGATCAAACCGAGGCGGGCAAGGCGATGAGCGAAGCGCTGATAACTGTAACGCCGTCGACCGATATTCGAGAGGCTGCGCGCTTGCTACGCGAGCGGAAGATCGGAGGGCTGCCAGTGCTGGAAGATGGTAAGCTCGCCGGCGTGATAACCACGGGCGACGTGCTCGAGGCGCTGACCACACGAGCCTGAGCACGGCGAGCAGCCGGGAGCGATGCGCGGACCCGGGTGAAATGATGGAACCATGCGGGACGCCGAGGCCTGACGGACATTGCGCCGGTGGCGTCTCGACGCTGGTCGAGGCAATGATGCGGCCGGGGTTCTACCCGGACTCGCCCGCTCGCGTCGAACTCAAGCAGACGCACATATCTTACGTCTTTGTCGCCGGAGAGACGGTTTTCAAGGTCAAGAAGCCGGTCCATTTTGCATTCCTGGATTGTTCCAAGCTCGCGCATCGGTTCCACTACTGCACCGAGGAGGTGCGTCTGAACGCGCGTCTTTCGCCGCGTGTGTACCTCGGCGTGTTCGCGATTCTTAAGCGTGCGGACTCCTTCGTGCTCGGACCCGAGGTTCGCGTGGAGCATCCCGAAGCCGTCGAGTACGCGGTCAAGATGCGTCGGCTGCCCGAAGACCGAATGCTCGATCGGCTCCTCGCCGCGGGCCAGGTGGAGAGCCACACGATTCGCGCTATTGCGGCGCGCATCGCGGAATTTCATGCGAGCGCGCCGTCGAATCGTGGATGGACCTACGGTTCAGCCGCGGCAATCTGGCGCGGCGTGATCGAGGACATCGCGCAGAACCAGGATTTTATCGGTCACACGCTTCGCCAAGACCAATTCACGGCGATCGACGCCTTCTGCCGCGCCTTTATCACGGCTCATTGGCGGCCATTGAATGAGCGGGCGCGCGAGGGCCGCGTGCGCGAAGGCCACGGCGATTTGCGCGCCGAGCACATCTGCATTGCGGACCACGAAAACGAAATTGATGTGATCGATTGCGTCGAGTTCAGCGAGCAACTGCGCTACGGCGACGTCGCTTCGGAGATCGCATTCCTGGCGATGGACCTCGAGCGGCTCGGCGCGCCTCGGCTCGCCGAGGAGTTGGTCGAGGCCTACGCCGAGATCATCGGCGACGAAGAGCTTGCCGTGTTCGTCCCGTTCTACAAGTGCTATCGCGCATGCGTGCGCGGCAAGGTCGAGAGCCTGAGAAGCCTCGAGCGCGAGGTTGGCGCGGCGGACAGCGAGCGCGCCTGCCAGCTCGCGCGTAGTTACTTCGAGCTTGCGTGGCGCTATGCGCGTGGCGGATCGCCGGCTCTGATCGTAGTGTGCGGGCTTTCGGGCACGGGCAAATCGACCGTCGCCCGCATGCTTCAGCATCGCAAAGGCTTCAAAATCATCAACTCGGACCGCGTCCGCAAGCGCCTGGCGGCAGTCTCCGCGCACGAGCACGTCCGCACGGATTACGGAACGGACATATATTCCGGCAGGTTTACGAGAATCACCTATGACGCGATGCTCGGCGAAGCGGAGAGCCTCCTGAGCGACGGCCGCGGAGCAATTCTTGACGCGACGTTCAAGGCGTCTGCCGATCGGCAGCTCGCCCTGGCGATAGCGGCGCGGCGCGGCGCGGCGGTGCTCTTCGTCGAATGCGTAGTCAGCGAAGACGAAGCGCTACGCCGGCTGGAGCGGCGCAGATCGATACACGGTGAAGTGTCAGACGCTACACCAGAGGTGTACGAGCGGCAGCGCGCCGAGTTCGAGCCGCTTGCCGAGATTGCGGCGCAAAACCACCTGCGCATCGACACCACCCGACCGCGCGAATATCTTGTCACTGAAATCGACGATGCGCTCGAACACCTGCTGCATCGTATGCCTTGCGAACATCGCAACTCAGGCGCCCGGTGAGACCGCGCGTGCGCAGCGTTATCGCAGCGCCATTCGGCGATCCTGAATCGTGTTGAGGTAGGCGATTATTTTGCCGATTATCTCCCCGATCCCGTATTCACCCCTTTCACCCTGACCAAGCTCGTAAAGGCGCTCTCCCCATACGGGCATCTCGCGAGTCCCATGCGCTCTGGGTGTATCTCGGCCGTCTATCAGTTCGGCTATGCGATGCGCCGGCAGGGGCACGCCATATTTGTCGCCGAGCTTGCGGAGACTTGTCGGCGGCGTGGACAGGCTCTTCGCCACCGGACCGTCTCCGAGACCGTCCAGACCATGGCATGACGCGCAGTAGCGAACGAAATAGCGGTGCCCGTCGCTCACGTCATTGCCCGCAGATAGCACGGGCTGCGAGACGGACAGCGCGGCGCCTAGCGCAAACATTGACGCCAACACTTTCAGCTTCATCGATTCACCCAACCATATTTAACTCGGCATGCTCAACGCGCTATAGGCGTCGGAGTCGCGGTTGATGTAGGCGACGGTTGCATCGCCGCTGCGGCCACTTGGGGATCCGGGATGTATTCCGGGGGATACGGAAGCCGCCGCCAGCTCAACAGGAGGAGCGTCAGCGCTCTCGATTCCTCGGGCTTCATGTTGAAATCGGGCATCTGCGTGTTCGGCGAAACTACGCTCGCCTGGGTCAGATGCTGCACGTTCCAATTGAACATCGTGCGTTCGCCGTGCACGTGCGCGAAACTCAGCAACTCGGGATTCCGGTCGGCCTCGTAGGTCAGCTCGGGTCCGGTGACGCCGCCGCGCCCTTCTACGACATGGCAGATCAGGCACTTTTTCTTTGATGACGAGCTGCTTGGCGAGATTGATCTCTTCCATCCCCGGCGTCGCGACATCATGGCGATGGCAAAAATTGCATCGCATCTGAATCATCTCGTTCATCGTGAGCCCGTTTTGTCCCGCCAGTGCGCGCGAGAGCATTGGATCTTCCCATCCCCGTCCGCCTTGATGAGATCCCGCGAGAGTCGTTGCCGATCCGTCGCCGCCGTGGCATGGCGTGCATCCGAATCGCGCGAATTCATGCTTCACCAGCCAATCGTTCATCGGATGCGGTTTCAGCGGCTCGGCGATCGTGGCCGGAAGAACCGAAGACCATTCGTAGCCGAGATGGCACGTGATGCAGCGATCGGTGACGCCAATCTTGGGTATCCAGATCTGTTTGATGCCCGCGCGGAAGTCGCGCGCGTCTTCGACTTTGCCGTAGTGGCCAAGCAGTTGAGGAAACTCCTGCTGATAAGATCCCCAATCGGTGCTGAACTCAAACCAGAAGCCGACCACGACAAGCGCGAAGAACAGGATCGACATCGCGACCAGCCAGCCGAAGTCCTTCGCCTCGAACGATTCGTTCTTGTCGCCCTTTTCTTCCATTTCAGCCATTTCAATAAAAACGCGGCATCTCGGGGCGCGGCTGGCCGGGCCAGTAGATCCGCCAGTAGGGACCGCGCAGGTAAACCCCGACCATGATCAGCACGATGACCAAAAGCGTCGCGACGGCGAAGGTTGCGTTCTGCCGCCTGCGCTCGGGTGCGAGCCATCGCCCTTCGGTCCGAAGTGGAGAACGATCGATCCACGGCCATAGGGTAAGCACGGCGAGGAGAAATCCGGGCAGCAGTATTCCGCCCAGCAACGCGCCGCTGACTGTAAACCCTCCCATGCGAACCGTCGTTGAAGCGACCAGCTCCTGCAGCCAGACGAAATACCACGGCGCTTTCGCGGGATTGGGCGTCACCGACGGATTGGCGAGACCCTCCAGCGGCGCATTGAACAGCAATGCGGCCAGCAGCGTGATGTTGAACACGATCAGGAAGACCAGCGCGATTCGCCGCGACATATTCGGCGACGAGAAAACCTGATCGGACTGTTCGAGTCCGGTCGAACTCATCACCTGCACGGAGGTGCCCGGCGTAATTCCGAACAGCGAGTAACTTTTGGTCTTTGGAGTGGCCTTTGGCGCCATCGTGCGCTCGTTGCGAACGCGCTCGATCGCCGCGAGACCGCCGTCCTTGCGAATCCGCCACATGTGGTAAGCGAACAGCACCAACGCGAAGACCGGCAGGAAGAAAACGTGCAGCACGTAAAAGCGCAGCAAGGTCTGCTGTCCGATTTCATGGCCGCCAAGAAGAATGAACTGAATCGTCGGTCCGACCACCGGCGCCTGCTTCGCGATGCTGGTCCCTACCGTGATTGCCCAGAATGCGAGCTGGTCCCACGGCAGCAGGTAACCGGTGAAGGACAGCAGCAATGTCGAGAGAAAGAGAACCACCCCGACCACCCAGTTGACCGCCCGGGTGCCGCGGTACGCGCCGGTGAAGAACACCCGCGCCATGTGGATGTACACGATGGCGACCATCCCTTCCGCCGCCCATCGATGCTGATTTCTGAGCAGGCGGCCGAAGCTGACGGCGTACTGCAAATCCTTGATGCTTCCGTAGGCGCGCTCGGTGGAGGGCACGTAGAAGAACATCAGCATCACGCCCGTGACGGTCAGGATCAGCAGCAGCGCGGCAGACGCGGTGCCGAGCCAGAAGGAGTAGTTCCAGTCCATGCTGGCGCGCGCGACTTTAGCCGGAAACCAGTGGAGCCAGAAGTTCTTGACGATCGCTTCGGACGATTCGCGCTCGCTGTCAGGGGACCATGCCCAGGAAGTCTTGCGCCAGAGGCCCTTGATCTTATCGCCCACCGATTTAGGCCTTGCCTTTTCCGACGAGCAGCCTGAAGTCGCGCGCAACTTCCTGTGCGCTGTCGACCTGGAGGAACCCATCGGGCGAAACGGTGGTCGCAAACCAATCGAGGGCACGCGGCGCAGGGCCCGAAATCACCGTGCCGTCGGGATGAAAGCGGCTGCCGTGGCACGGACAATCGAACTCGGTATCTTTCCACTGCACGTTGCATCCGAGATGCGTGCATATGGCGGAGATCACGTGGAACGCATCCTTCTGACGAATCACATAGAGCCGGTGCGCTTCGTCAAGGGTGTAGCCGTCGGGGTAATCGCCGGGGCGCTTGAGCTTGAAGCGGCTCGGCGGCTCGTAGAGCACGTTGGGAAAGAACGCCCTGCCGGCAGCGCCGATCTGGCCAAGGAAGGCGGCCAACACCGACCCTTTGCCGATGAATTTCAGAATTCTTCGCCGATCGAAATCCATCAGACGGCGGTCTCTTCGAACTGAAAGCGTTCCATGGTGATCGCCGAGGTCGGGCACCTGATCGCGCACAGGCCGCAACGGATGCATTTGGCCTCGTCGTAGAGAAAAGCGCTGCGGGTCTGCGCATCCGTCATCACGCCGGCAACCCGCTCTTGATCGGCGATTTCCCCGGCGGGCGCGAAATGCAGGCAATCCTCCGGGCAAATGTCCACGCATCGATTGCACAGAATGCATGCCGATCCGTCGTAGATCGGATGGATATGGCAGTAGAGGCATCGCTGGGCCTGCTCGCGCGCGTCGCTCGGAGTTAACACGGACTCGACTTCCGTGATTCCGGTGCGGCGCGAGAGAGGAACCAGCGGAACCTCGCGACGCTTCTGCTCGTAGCGTTCGACCATCGTGTAGGTGTCGGTCGGCAGCTCCTCGATTGTGACCTGCAGCCGGGGCTGGCCCAGCGGCTTGCCGCGAAGATACGCGTCGATGCCGCGGGCGGCGATCTTGCCGTGCTGTGCACAGGTGATCAGCAGACCCGGCGGAAAGGCCGCGTCGCCGCCCGCGAATAGGCCGGCGATGCCGGTCTCGAGAGTGACAGGGTCGATCTTGAGCGTTCCGGCAGGCGTGATGGTGAGCCCGTCTTCGGGCTTGATAAACGACAGGTCCGGCGCCTGGCCGATGGCGAGGATCACCCCGTCGGCGTCAACGACACGGCGATCGTTCTCGTCAAATTGCGGCCGGAAGCGGCCCGCTTCATCGAATACCCTGACGCATTTGATTAATTCGATTCCGACCGCGTGGCCATCGCGGCTGACGATTCGCTTGGGGCCCCAACCGGGCAGAAAAGTGACTCCCTCGTCGCGCGCGATATCGAGTTCCTCGCGGCCCTGAGCGGATTTCATCGCCGGCATCTCGGGCTCGGACTCGAGGCTCGCGACCGTAACTTCGAGCGCACCGCGCCGCGCCGCCTCGCGCGCCGCATCCAACGCCACGCGCATCGTGCCGGCCGCGACGCTCTGCTCTTCCTCTTGGGACATGACGAGTCCGGGCAGGAGGGTGCGAACCGCGGTTCGGGCCGCATCGATCGCGACCAGGCCGCCGCCGATCACGACAACCTTGCCGCCCAGCGGAACGCGGAAGCCGCGATGGATATTGAGCAAGTAGTCGATCGCCTTGATCACCCCGTCGGTATCGACCCCCTCGATGGGCACTGCGCGGCCGCGCGACGCTCCAACGCCAAGAAAGATAGCTTCATAACCCTGCGCTTTCAGTTCTTGAACTCCGAAGCCGGGTCGAAGCGGCGTCGAGTAGCGAAACTCGACACCCAGCGCTTCGATCTCGCCGACCTGGCAGTCGATCACGTCGCGTGGAAGCCGGTAGGCGGGAATTCCGTATCGAAGCATTCCGCCCGCATGCGGCATCGCCTCGAAAACCGTCACGCTGTAGCCCATCACGGCCAGATCGTGTGCGCACGCCAGCCCGGCCGGCCCCGCGCCGACGACTGCGACTTTGCGCTTCGACGCCGCGGCTCCTTGCCGTGCGCCGAGAATATCGAGATGACCGGGAGTGACGCTGCCGCCGCCGGATGGTCCGGCGATCATGTCGCGGATTCCCCTGGCTGAGAGTGCTTCGGGGCCGAATTGTTCGGTGAGAAAACGCTTGAGTGCGCGAATCGTCACGGGCGCATCGATCTTGCCGCGCCGGCACGCGTCCTCGCATGGCGCGCCGCAAGCGCGGCCGCATATGGAAGCGATCGGATTGGGCGATCGCGCGACGCGAAATGCTTCGGGCAGGCGTCCTTCGGCGACCAGTTGAACGTAGCGGCCCGCGTCGGTCTTGACCGGGCACGCTTCAAGGCACGGCACGTTCTTGCGGAACCACCACAAGTCGCGCGGCAGCGCGTCGATCAAACTTCTATCGGGCATCGAGGTCGCGCTTACTTCTTGCAGAAGGTCCTGACGTAGGCGACGAGGTCGTGAATCTCGTCGTCCGCGAAGCCCGTGCTCCAAGCCTGCATGTCTTTGCTGAGATTTACGGAGGCGCCGCCGCTCTTGATCACCTTGAACAACGTATCGTCGGTAATCTTGCCCATCGCGGCGCAATCGGTGAAATTACGAGGGTTGACGGCCAGGGTAGCCGCGGCAGGACCGTCGCCCTTGCCGCCGGGGCCGTGACACTTGACACAAAACGTACCGTAGCTCTGCTTGGCGGCATCCATGTCGGCGGCGCGCACAGGCACAAACGCGCATGCGATGATCGCGCACACACCAATGCTTGAGATGAGTCGATTCACGTATTCCTCCGTTTCAGTATTGCGCGCTGCCCAAACCGATTCAACGGGCCTTGAGGTATTCCGCTAGCGCCCTGACGTCGCCGGCCGGCAAGTTTCCGATCGTACGCATATGCATGATGATCATATCCCACTCATAGGGCGCCTTCTCGGCTCCCGGCCGTGCATTATGACAGGTGTTGCAATACACCGGCCACAGCTGCGCACCCTCCCGGAACAGACGTTTGTGCTCGGCCGCGCCGGCATTATCATCCGCCGAAGCGGGGGCGCCGGCCAATCCGATCGCAAGAGTCGCAAGTACGATTGCCGCGAATATTTTTCTCATGGCTATGACTCTCCGCTTAGAATCCGATCGTGAATTGGCTTAGGAAGGCGCGATCGTTGGGAATCGAACCCGCGGGTGTCTGGGCGCCGGTCGGTGAGACGAATACTCCTCCTGCGCGCGGCAATTCGATGTCGAATTCGTTCTGCCAAACGATCGATGGTGTGATCCAATAGTCGAGGGCCAACGCCACTTCGCGAGCGTGCGGCGCGTAGGTGGCCGGCGACCCGTTGATGCCGAAATCGGGAACCAGTCCGACCTGGAAGCCGCCCTGGCCGACGCCGGTGGCGCCGTTGATGTCGTCGGTTGAAACGCCGTGCTGGTTAACTCCCGAATAGCGGACCAGCGGCTCGAATCGATGGAGATAGCTATTGAGCTTGTCGGGAAGCCCCGGGACGTTGAGATCGGTCAGGAAGTAACCGGCTTGCAGATACCATCCCTGGCGATGGTCGGTGCTCTGTCCCATGGGCATTTGGCGGTACGATTCCAGCCATTCGCCGCGGGCCTGCAAGTTGCCGATGAAGTAGTTGAAATCGACGCCCCACGAGTTGAACCAATTTCCATTTGCCCACTTGCCGTTGTAGGTGGACGCTCCGAGTTCGAGCCGGCCCAATTCAGAATCTACAGGGAGCGGATAGATGCGAAAACGCGCGCCGATCGATTTGCCGTTGGTCTGGCTGTATGCGACCGCGGTTGGACTTGAGACCGAGGCGCCGGGGACGTTCGAGCTGAAGTTGGGGCCGTTTCCGCCCCATACCGTGTAGTCGAAATCCTGGCCGAGCGCGCCGAATTGCATGCCGCCCCGAAGCTGGACTCCAATCTCCCCGCCCGGAACGACAGCCTCGACTCCAAACGGCAGCGGCGCCGTGACAAACCGGTTGATCCACATCGCGCTCTGGGTCTCGTACCAGTCACCGAACGGTTGGTCGAAAAGCCCGGCCTCGACCGTCATATAGTCGTTAAGAAAAATCTGAAAATCAGCGCTCGACAGGTCGACTCCCGTCCCGGTACTTCCAAACGCCGTGCTGATCACGCCCTGGAACAGGATCCAGTCATTCGGGCGGTACAGAATCATCGGCTCCCAGTCGAAAAAGAACGAGTTCTGCGATGCATGATGAAGGCCGTCGAGGGCGCCGCTTTGCTGGTCATAGGCGAAGTTGCCGCCGGCCGCCCCGGTCACAGTGAACGAGTGCGTTCCGAGGTATCGACCAACGGCATCGCCAAACTCTGACGACGCGATCGGCGCATCGACCTTGGTCTGCAAAGTTTTCACTTGGGCGTTGGTCTGCTGAAGCTCGAGGGTTGTCTCCTTGAGCTTCTGATCGGTGCTCTGCAGCTGCTGGGTGGTGGCCGCGCCCCTTGAATCCTTCGTCTCGAGTTGCTGAACCTTGGTCTCAAGCGAGCGAATTACTTCGCGGTCACGCTTGCGCTCCTCGCGCATCTGGCGCATCTCGCTTCTAATTTCCTTCATCGCGGCGGCGTCGCCGCCGTCGCTGTCGGCCGCGCGCGCCAGGCCCACCAGCGATAACGCCGCTACGCCAAATGCGAAGAGAAATATCGAGAAAATTCGTCTGGCTGGCATAATTCCCCCAATCAACGTCGAAACATCCGGCAACTGCACGTCGCAGAGCAACATTTGTGCCCAGAAGGTCAAGCGGGCCGCGTTGAGCATCACGAAGCATCGGCGGGGGCATTTCTGCCATAGCGATCGGAAAGCCGCAAGCGTGGGCGCAGTGGCATTATCAGATGATCTTATGTCCTTACTTATGTCCTTATGTCCCTCGACATGTCGCTCGAAAGCAGCAAAGGCCGGGGCTGTTTCGTCTCGATACCGAAATCGCCAGATCCGTCGGCTTAATCCGATAGTGTTGCCAAGGGAGGCAAGCTGTGTGTTCGAAGGATACAACGGGCAGGGGGCCGTGGCGACGGCAACGCAGTGTTAAGGCCGCGCTCCGTTGTCGCGCGCGGCATGAAAGAAGAATCACCTACGCGGTGGGCGGCAGGGGCTGCGGCCCCTGCACCCGCAGTGAGAAGACGCGAAAATCTGCGCAGCGGCAGGGCTGAGCCCTGCACCCAGTATTAAGGCCGCCCGCCGTTGGCGGGCGCGGCCCCTGCTAACGGCTTAATACTGCGCTGCCGTCGCCACGGCCAGGGGTGACCCGTGCACCCAGTGAAAAGTGAAAGGTGAAAAGTGAATCGGCACCGGCGCGAGATGCGGCTGCTCTTTGTGTCATCTTGAGCGCAGCGAAGGATGACACAAAAAAAAGCGAGCGGCGGCGGGTATTGAAAAGCTTGAAATCGAAAACGATGATTGATCCCAAATTTTTCACCATCCTGCTAGAGTCGGCGTGCAATCGTGAGGACGATGAATATGACTACCGCCAAGAAGCCGTCAGCAATCCGGGCCGAAAAGTTCTCCGACACGGGCGAGATCAAAAAACTCACGGAAGAACTGGGCCGTGAACAATATCAACTGGGGATGCCGCTGCTCGACGCGTCGGTGGCAGGCGCGATTCTGGGCTTCAAGCCGTCGGATCGCGGGATGCGTGCGCAGGCGCAGCGCTGTTGGGAAATTCTTAAGCCGCAACTTAATCAGCATCTGTTGAGCGAAGATGAAACAGTGCTGCCGTGGGCGGAAGTTGCGGGCGGCCTTGCTGCCGAGGTCATGGATCGAATCAAGCGGAGCCACCTCGAAATGCGCTCGCTAATAGCCAAGCTTAACGGAGTGTCGTTCGAGAAAGATGCGGACAAAGTTGTCGCGGTGGCCGGCAAAGCTCTATGCGTGCTCGCGGTGAAGCTGGACGATTTGATCGATAGCGAGGAAATGCGGCTGCTGCCGGCGCTCAGAAGGATGTTGTTCGCGTAGGCCAGGACCATCTGCCCGGGGGCTGCTTCCAAACGTCTGTTTCGATGGACTTCGACTACACAGCAGAGCAGGAGCAATTCCGCAGCCGGGTTCGCGCATGGATGGAGGCGACGGGGTCTGAACTTTTCGGCGATCTTGTCGAGTCGCCGAATGTAACTGTCGAAAGCCTGCTCTACAGCGGCGACGAGCAACTCTGGCAGAAGATGCTCGAGTACCATCGGCGGCTGCACGATGCCGGATACCTGGCGCTGCACTGGCCGAAGGCTTGGGGCGGGAGCGAAGCGGGGGTGGTCGAGCAATCGATTTACCAGGACGAGGCTTTGCGTCTGGGGCTGCCGTTATACGGCGCGAACAATTTCGCGGTCGATCGGATTGGNCCGACGATTATGCTGCTGGGCAGCGAGGAGCANAAGCAGCGGTATCTGGCGCCGATGCTCACGGGCGAAGAAATCTGGTGCCAGGGATACTCGGAACCCAACGCAGGCTCCGATCTGGCGGNACTCCAGACCCGCGCGGTGCTCGACGGCGACTGGTTTGTGCTCGACGGCCAGAAGGTATGGACCAGCAACGCGCATCGCGCGGATTACCAGGTGCTGCTGGTCCGCACCGATCCGGCGGCGCCCAAACACAGAGGAATATCGTATCTGCTGGTTGACCTGCGCAGTCCGGGAATCACGATCCGGCCGCTCATGCAGATCACCGGCGAGATGGGATTCAACGAGGTCTTTTACGACGGAGTGCGAGTGCCGAAGCAGAACCTGGTCGGCAAGCTGAACGAAGGGTGGCAAGTGTCGATCGCGACGCTGATGTTTCAGCGGGCGTCGGGCGGAGTGCGCCATCCGGTGGAACGGACGATGGGCGAATTGATCGCGCTGGCAAAGCGCGTCGCGTTTGACGGCNNGCCCGCGTGGAACAGTCCGTACATCCGCCAGAAGCTGGCGCAATTTGCCGCGGAGGCGCGATGTATCCGGCTNGGCCGTTATCGTGCGATGACCGCACAGCTCAAGGGGCGAGTGCCGGGAGCGGAGAGTTCGATCGGAAAACTGTGCGCGACAGAACTCAGCCTGCGGCTGGCAATGTTCGCGGACGAGATGCTCGGTCCGTACGCGAATCTCGAGAGCGGGTCGCCTGGAACTGTCGAGGGCGGCAAATGGGCCAGCCGCATAATCGCCGCCCGGGAATTTACGATCGCCGGCGGTACCAGCGAAATCCAGCGCAACATCATCGGCGAGCGCGTGCTGGGCTTGCCTAAGGGCTGACACTGCGCGTACCGAACGCGCGCCAACCGACGGCGATCGTCGCGGCCAATATCGCGATCCCCCAATCGGCGAGAGCAATCGGGCGGATCATCAGCAGCGTGGCCAGCGGCGGCGTCAGCATAAATACCGGCAGACTGGCGGCTACGGCAAAGATCACAATCCAAAATCGCCGGTGCTCCGGCGCGCGAACCCGCCACCATCGACGAGTCCCTGCGTACTCCGCCCAGACGAGGAACAGGCTTCCCACCACGGCGACGACCATCGCGACGCTGCGGGCATAGTTCTCGCCCTCGTGGAGTCGAAGCGCGAAGAGCGCAAGCGCCATCACGGTCAGCAGCGCCCCGGATAGAGCCGCACGGTAAGCCGCCGGACTCTCGACGATCGGCGATGCGGGCGGACGCGGCGGCCGTCGCATCACATCATCGACGGCAGGTTCGCCCTCGAAAGCGAGCGCGGAGACAGGATGTACAATCATCTCGAGCCACACCAAATTCACCGGCAATAGCAGCAGCGGAAGGCCAAAGACCGGGGCCAACAGCGTGAGCGACACCAGCATTACCTTGAAGCCGACCAGATAAAGGAATGCGCGCTGAATGTTGTCGAGCAGAATGCGGCCTTCGCGAATCGTTGCGACCATCGCGGAGAAATCGTCCTCGAGCAGCACGATGTCCGCAGCCGCGCGTGCGACCTCGGTTCCGCGCCGGCCCATCGCCACGCCAATGTCCGCCCGGCGGAGCGCTGGCGCGTCGTTTATCCCGTCGCCCGTCATCGCGACGACTTCGCCCGCCCGCCTCAGGGCCTCGACGATCGCATATTTTTGTTCGGGGCGGATGCGCGCGAAGATGCTGCATTGGCGAACCAGCCGGTCGAAGGCCGGCTGGTCAACGCCGTCGAGTTGCGCGCCGGTGACGATGCCGTCGTCGTTGTGCGCGATTCCGGCGGCGTCGGCGATCGCGTGCGCGGTGAGCGCGTGGTCGCCGGTAATCAGCTTGAGNTCCACCCCGGCGCGCTGGCATTGNGCCACCGCNTCCGGAACCGCAGCTCTCAGAGGATCGCGAAACCCGAGCAGGCCGAACAGACGAAGCCCGCGCTCGTCCGACGCGCGAACCCCGGTGAATCCGCCCGGCTGCGCATCGCGACCGGCGACGGCAAGCACGCGCATTCCGCGCCCCGCCATCTCGGCATTGGCGCTCTCGGCGCGAGCGAAATCCGCCTGCGCCAGATCGCAATGCTCGATTATCCCCTCGAGCGCGCCCTTCGCTACGATTCGCTGTGCGCTCCCGGCGTCAGCGCCTTCGCGGCTGCTCCAGACGTGCGACATGTGTTTGCCGACCGGGTCGAACGCGTAGTCGTGCACCAGACACCATCGCGAGTGAAGCGCATCGACGTTGATCCCGTGCTCCGTGCAATGGGCAAGAATCTTTCTCTCCATCGTGTCGGCGGCCTGGGGCTCACATGCGAGCGCGGCCGCCTCGAGCAGCGCGTCCTCCGGCATCTCCGGCCCCAGCAGCAGATGCTCCTCAAGCACGAACTCGCCAGCCGTCAGAGTGCCGGTCTTGTCGAGGCAGATGACGGTAGTTGAGCCGAGCGTCTCGACGCTGGCCAACCGACGCACCAGGACTCCGTGCTGGCTAAGGCGATACGCTCCGATGCTCAGAAACATCGTCAGCACCAGCAAGAACTCTTCGCCAACNGCGGACATCGCGAGGCTGACCGCATACATAAACGCCTTGCCCGCTGGCGCACCGCCGAGCATGCGCAGGACAAACAGCAGAGCCGAAACGGTAATCGCCACGCCGACCATCCAGCGCACCATCCGCGCCGTCTTGCGCTCAAGCGGGGTAGGACGCGGGCCTACCTCGGCGACCAGTCGAGCCAGATCGCCGTAGCGGGTGCGCTCCCCGGTCGCCGTTACCTCTGCAAACCCGTGGCCTTCGAGCACGCGCGAACCCGCATACACGCGGCTGGCTTCCGGCGCATCTGCCATGGCTCCAGGTATTTCGCATGGCAGCTTCGAAACGGGTTCTGCTTCGCCAGTGAGCTGCGATTCGTCGAGCGCGAGATTGGAACTCGAACGCACAACCGCATCGGCGTGAACGATGTCGCCCTCTTTCAGGAGCAACAGATCACCGGGGACAAGGTCCGCAGTCGGAGTCTCGGTCTGGACACCATTGCGAACCACTAGCGCACGCGGCGCGACGACGCCCGCAAGCTTCTTGAGGGCGGTGCGCGATCGCGCCTCAAGGATTACATCGACGGCAAGCACAGGAACGATCGCTGCGAACAGGACGTAAGCGTCGGTCCGCTCGCCCAGCGCGTAGTAAACCGCGCCGGCCGCGGCCAGCATTACTGCCATCGGGTCCGCGGCGGTTCTGATAAATGCCAGGATTGCAGCGCCGCGCGATGCGCGCACAAGGCGGTTCGGCCCGTACCTCTTCAGGCGCCGCGCCGCCTCGTCGCTACTAAGGCCGCTGAACGGGTCAGTGGCCGCGGCGCTCAATTTTAATGCCTCTTTCAATGCAACCTGATCGTTTCTTCGGAACTCCGTCGTGCAATCTGCCTGCCAAGGATCACCTCTAGATCGCATAGATCGCAAACAATCCCGCCCCGCTCAAGCATCCGAAGGTGACTCCTTGAGCGGCAACAGATGGCGCGACTGGATACACTCCACCGCCCCGACGCCGAGAGGATACAGTCTCCCACTCGAAATGCGTCAGAATTTTGATGAAAAACTTTCGCGAAGTTTCCAATCTCCCGTGGCACGACAATCGCTAGTCGTTGGGAAAATTATAGTCGTGTTGATCCAGGAAATGAGCAAGCAGGAGAGTCTGGAGCTGCTCGCCCGTGCGCATCTCGGGAGACTGGCGTGCGCCCACAAGGCCCAGCCATACGTCGTGCCGTTCTATTTCGCCTACGACAATGAATACCTATATAGCTTCTCCACCTTCGGGCAAAAGATCGAGTGGATGCGCGCTAACCCCAAGGTCTGCGTCGAAGCAGACGAGGTGGTAAGTCCGCAGCAGTGGGTGAGCGTCATCGTCTTCGGTCGCTACGAGGAACTGCCAAATATCCCCCAATGGCGGGGCGCTCGCGAATACGCCCGCATCAAACTCCAGCAACGCAACGCCATCTGGTGGGAGCCCGGTTACGCGAAAACGATTTTGCACGATACAGAGCGCCCGCTGGCGCCGTTCTTCTACCGCATTCACGTCGTGCAGATTAGCGGCCACCGTGCCACCCCTAAGCCTGCGCCGTCGCGTGGCACAAGCCCGTCGATGACCGGCCCGATCGGCAACGAATGGCTGCAAAAAATTCTGCGGCCGGTCCGGAAGCAAACTTAGGCGATCGTCCTTCGCCCTGGCGCGATGTGACCACATTGTCCCAACGGCGCCGCGGTGAGGCTGGGCTTGAGGCTGATTGCAGACGCCTGAGGGGTTACTTTGCGCGCGGCTCGAGCGCCGCCTGGGCTATCGTTGCATGTCGGCATTGCATTTGCGCCCAGGATGCGTTCGAGGTATGAGATAAGCATGAAGTCTAATACCGCACGGAAATCGTCTTTCACCTTGGCAGCGGCGGAGCACGCACAAGTCCTGCGGCTGCGCCGGCTGCTCAAGGCCCCGTCCAATACAGAAGTCATTCGCCGCTCGCTCAGGCTGCTGGAAGAATCCATTTCGCGAAAGGAACTTCGCCGGCAATTCCGGGTGGCTTCGGCGCGCGTGCGATCCTCCGCTCTCGAGGAGGTGCGGGAACTGGATCCGTTGGTGGGCGACGGCCTCGAAGATGCCTGACCGCTCACCGCGGCGGGGCGAGCTCTGGGCGGCGGACCTGAGTCCTCGCCGCGGTAGTGAGCCTGGAAAGGTCCGGCCCGTTGTCGTGGTCCAGTCGGACCTCCTGAATGAGACGGACCATCCGAGCACGTGGATCCTTCCCTGCACAACCCGGCTGGCTGGAGAGAACGTCCTGCGTGTTGAGCTGCCGAAAAGGATGGCTGGCAACGCTCGCGCCTGCGAGGTCATGATCGATCAGTCCCGCGCGATTGATCTCCGGCGGTTGCTTCGGCCGCTTGGCCGCGTGCCTCAGACAGTGATGAAGGAAGTTTCCGAAAAGTTGCGCCGCGTCGGCGATCTTTGATCTCCCTCGAGCGCCGCCGGTCAAGTCATGATTGGCCGAGATGCCATATCTCGCGAGCGTATTCCGCAACTGCCCGATCGCTCGAAAACGCGCCAATCCGCGCGAGATTGAGTATAGCCTTGTGCGTCCAGACCTCCGGATGTTGATACTCAGTCGATACCTCTGACTGGATATCTACATACGAGCCGAAATCCGCCATCAGGAAATAGTCATCGTGGCTGACCAGCCCGTCGCGAACCCACCTGAACAGCCCCGGCTCGCCGGGACAAAAGCGATCGGACGCCAACTCATCGAGCACCCGCTTGAGTCGCGGGTCAGCCTCGTAGTAGGCGCGCGGCTGGTATCCACCCTTCAACGTGAGTTCCTCGATCTGATCGGAGGTCAGGCCAAAAATGAATATATTTTCCGCGCCGACGGCTTCGCGAATCTCGATATTCGCGCCATCGAGAGTCCCCACCGTCAGCGCACCATTCATCGCGAACTTCATGTTGCCGGTGCCGGATGCTTCGCGGCCGGCGGTGGAAATCTGTTCGGAAACGTCGGCCGCCGGAATAATTTTTTCCGCGAGTGAGACCCGATAATCCGGCAGGAAGGCGACCTTGATCAATTCGCGTGTTTTCGGATCGTTGTTGATCACTTGACCGAGGCTGTTGATCAACTTGATGATCATTTTCGCAGCCCAATAGCCGGGCGCCGCCTTGCCCGCGAGCAGGTAGGTGCGCGGCACCGGCGGTTCGACGCCGTCATCCACCAGCCGCAGGTACTGATGCACGATTCCCAGCGCCATCAGGAGCTGACGTTTGTATTCGTGGATGCGCTTGGCCTGGATGTCGAACATCGCGGCCGGATCGATGTCCACGGTGGCGATTCGATTGACGATTCTGGCCAAGCGCTCCTTGTTGGCGCGCTTGATTGCTCTGAACTGGCTCTGAAACTCGGCGTCGTCCGCGAATTTCTCGACCGCGCTCAACTGCGCGAGGTCCGTCGCCCATCCCGCCCCGATCGTCGCGTCGAGCAGGCTTGCAAGGCCCGGATTCGCCATCAACAGCCATCGCCGTTGCGTGACGCCGTTGGTCTTGTTGCTGAACTTCTGCGGCCAGAGTTGATAAAAGTCGGGCACCAAGCGCGTCTTGACGAGTTCGGTGTGCAACTTCGACACGCCGTTCACCGAATGGCTGCCGACGATCGCCAGATGCGCCATGCGGATTTGGGCTTCGTAGCCCTCTTGCAAGATCGATACGCGCTTGAGGCGTTCGGGATCGCCGCCCCAGACCGTAGCCGCGTCCGCCATAAAGCGCCGATTGATCTCGTAAATGATCTGCAGATGGCGCGGCACGACTCGTTCGAGCAGGCTCACCGGCCATTGTTCCAGCGCTTCCGGCAGAAGAGTGTGATTCGTATATGCGACCGAGGCGCGCGTAATTTCCCACGCAACGGCCCACTCGAGATCGTACTCGTCGATGAAAATGCGCATCAACTCCGCAATAGTCAATGCGGGATGCGTGTCGTTCAGCTGAATAGCCACTTGCGACGGGAAAGCACTGAAGTCTTCACCACGAGCGACGAATCCCCGTACTATGTCGTGCACCGCGCAGGCCACAAAGAAATATTCCTGCAGCAGCCTGAGCTCGCGGCCCGCAGCCATCGCGTCGGATGGATACAGCACTTTCGAGATGGTCTCGGAAAGCATCTTCTGCTCGACGGCCTTCATGTAATCGCCGGCGTTGAAGATCTGCATGTCGAATTCATCCGACGCGCCGGCCGAATACAGGCGGACGAAGTTCACCGTGCGCCCGCCGAATCCCGCGATTGGCAGATCGGACGGCACCCCGACCAACACGCGCCAATCCACCCAGGCCGGATTGTATTCGCCGTTGCGATCGATGCGGTGCTCGATTCGCCCGTAAACCGGGATCCGGCATGACTGCTCGGGGCGCGCCACCAGCCACGGCGAGGTTTCGCGCTGCCATGAATCCGGCCGCTCGACCTGGTAACCGCCGCGAATCTCCTGGCGGAACAGTCCGTACTCGTAGTTGATTCCATACGCGTAGCCGGGCAGATCGAGCGTCGCCAGCGAATCGAGGAAACATGCAGCCAGCCGGCCCAGGCCGCCGTTGCCGAGCGCCGCATCCGGCTCCTCATCGAGCAGGATCTGCAGGTCGATTCCGTTTTCGGCCAGAAAATCGCGGCACGAGTCGATGATGCCGAGGTTGAAGAGGTTGTTTTCCAGCGAGCGGCCGATCAGAAATTCGAGCGACAGATAATAGAGCTTCTTGGAATTGCCGCGATCGAAACGCAAGCGCGTCGCCAGCATTTTTTCGACCAGCATGTCGCGAACCACCAGCGCCGTCGCGCGATACCAGTCGTGCTTGGACAACTCGACCCGCCGCTTGGCCAGCGTAAAGCGGATGTGATGATCGATCAGCTTGTTGAACAGGTTGCGATTAACTTCAGACAGCGGAGGAACAGCCATTCTTGCGTCGGTCCTTCGAGGATTCTCGGAGCAGCCTCCTTACCAATCAGTTTTGCAAACTTGTCGCCAATCGGATCGTGCAGGCGGTGTCAGCGACCTATCTATATAATGCCGGTTCGCAGCGCAGTTCTCCAGAAGGTCAGCGAAAAGTTGTCAAGCTGACTCCGGGCGATTGCGGCTACGCAGTCACGCGATCGAGGAATGCGCGCACGGCGGCGTTGAACGCGGCGGGCTGATCGATATTGGAGGCATGACCCGCTTGCGCGAGGATCACTTTCTGCGCGCCGGGGATTTTTGTTGACATGTAATCGGCCGATGGCCGGAACGGCGTGTCGTTTTCGCCGACCAGCACCAGCGTCGGCACCGTGATTGCCGGGAGCGACTCGATCACGCGGCCGTCCTTCTGCGCCAGCATCCCGCGCGCCGCATGCGCCAGGCCCTGCGCGCTGCGATGGCGGGCAACGGTCACTTCGGCGCCGGCGCCGGCCGCAGCCAGTCCTTCTTTCTCGTACGCCATGGCCCTGCTTTCCGCGAGACGGTTCCATCCCTCGCGCCCATCGGCTTTCTTGTAGCCCGGGCCGGTGTCGAACAGCATCAGCGCCGCCGTGCGCTCGGGATGCGCCAGATGAAACGCCAGCGACATGAAGCCGCCCAGCGACAAGCCGGCGATGACGGCGCGACTGGCGCCGCAAGCGTCGAGCAGCGCGGCCATATCGGCGATGGTGGCTTCGTGCGAATAGAGCGCCGGATCGTCGGGCGAGTCGGAGCGGTCGTGGCCGCGCATATCCCAGGCGATCAGGTGGTAGCGGTCCGACAGCGCCTCCATCTGACCTTGCCACATGCGCGCGCTGGCGCTGTAGCCGTGCGAGAGCAGAACGGCGGGCCCGGCGCCGCGTTGTTCGTAGTAGATGCGCACGCCATCGCGATCGAGATAAGCCATAGTCAGTTCATCCTCGTGGTGTGACGATCGCGGAAGCATCGTGGCGGATGCTTCCGCTTTTTTTCGAGCGATGAAAAATCGCGAGACGAATCCTCAGTGGATGCCGCCGCCGCGCTGCATCACAGTCAGCGCTTCGCCCATCTCGCCGAGACCCTTCTTTACTGAGGGGCGCGACTGGACGTGGGTCCACCAGGCCGCGAGTTTCGGATGTCCGTCGAGCGGCATGACCCCGAACGCCGGCATCAGGTTGGTCACGAAGAACATCGTGGGCGCGAGCGCACAATCGGCGAGAGTGAAGTCGGCGCCGCACGCGAAGCCGCCGCCGGCGAGCATCTTTTCGAGCTGGTCGAGGCGGCTTTTGAAGTCGGTCACGTTCTCGCCGACGAGCTTTTCGTCGCGAGTTTTCGGATCCATCTGGCCGAACAACGCACGCAGGGGAGGCTCGAGGTAGAGGTCG